>MDTD01041029.1_pt1 | contig 44295 bp, 30 predicted proteins | sample 811221 | NCBI WGS metagenome assembly MDTD01 (sample SAMN05326646, study PRJNA326480) | marine metagenome | isolation source: seawater | place: Pacific Ocean: South West | collected 2011 | reverse complement strand
TCATCGATGGCTCTAATTTGTATTTGGTTGTCACCCTCTTGGCCTTGTACCGTCCAGGGGGAACTGCAACTGTTAAATGAGTCGTTTTGAGCAGCACATTCAAAAGCCGCCACGTCGCTTTCTGTCTCAAAAGAAAAAGTAGCCGCCACCTGGTTGGTGGGGGAAGCCGTATCGGTTTCAAAAACCGTATCAGGTGGGGTTAAATCAACTTCCCATTCAAAAAGCTGGGCTGCCATTTCTTGGAGGCCTTCAGAAGAAGTGGCTCTCACCTCGAAGTAATGGGTGCCTTCTGCAAGCCCGTCCACCACGTGTGGTGATGTACAGGTATCCCGTTCTCCACTGTCTAGGCGACAGACAAATGTGGCGTTTTCCGTGGATGCAGAAAATTCAAAGGTGGCTTGGGTTTCCTTGGTCCGCGCATCGGGCGTGCTCACCCATTGTGTCACTGGTTTTTCGGAGGCGCTGTTTTGTGCGGGTCCACCAGAGGAGCCACTGGGGCACCCACCAAGCATCACCATCCCTGCCAACATCAATGGCCCATAGAACCGAATCATACTGCCTCCAACGCGCTCCCAATGGCCCTTTAGCAGTTTTGATTCAGATGCAAAGCGGGATTATTGGGCAAAGACCCCACCGTCCTGAAGATGTTCGGGTTTCACAAAGATTTCCCGATCGCCCTTGGCACTCAAAATGGGACCCACGGCACCATTGCGCTCCATGGCCTCCACCAAGCGCGCGGCCCGATTATAGCCCACGCCCAGCTGTCTTTGCACCCAGGAGGTGGAGCATCGTTTGGTACGTGCCACCACCGCCAGTGCCTCTAAATACTTAGGATCTTGTGTTTCTTCGCTGTCCCCACCCTCACCAGCTTCGGCAGGGGGCGGCTCAATGATCTTCATGTTGTAGGAGGGCTTGCCCTGTTTTTTGAGGAAATCCACCACGCGGTGCAGCTCTTTTTCGGACACAAATGCGCCGTGCACACGGGTCAGATTGCTGGTCCCTGGAGGCATGATGAGCATGTCACCTTTCCCCAATAATTTTTCTGCGCCGGGGCGGTTCACAATGGTTTTTGAATCGTGAGAAGAAGCCAAACGAAAACCCATTCGAACTGGAAAATTCGCCTTGATCACCCCGGTGATCACATCAACACTGGGTCTTTGGGTGGCCAACATCACGTGGATGCCACAGGCCCGCGCTTTTTGAGCCAAGCGCATCACGTAGGACTCCACATCTTTGCCGGCGATAGAAAGCAAATCGGCGTACTCATCGACCACCACCACGATAAACGGCAGATGTTCGTAGGCATTGCCATCTTTATCCTTAGGTAACTCTTGCTCGTTCTCTTCGAAGCTTTTGATTTTGTCATTAAAGCCTTTGAGATCTCGTACGCCCATTTCACTCATGGCTTGATAGCGTCGTTCCATTTCCCCCACTGCCCACTTAAGAGCCAAACTGGCTTTTTTACTGTCAATGATGGGGGGCAGGAGCAAATGCGGAATGCCGTCGTAGACGCTCAGTTCCAACATCTTTGGATCGATCATTAAAAAGCGCACATCTTTGGGGGAGGCACGATAAAGAATGGAACAGATCATTCCATTCACACTCACGGATTTACCAGAGCCCGTGGTCCCTGAAATCAACACGTGGGGCATCTCCGCAAGATTCGCAAAGTAAGTGCTGCCTTCAATGCTTTTGCCCAGCGCCATGGTGAGTGGATGGGCGTCCGCTTGGTATTTTGGATCAGCGACGATCTCTTTGAGAAATACCATTTCACGTTTTTCGTTGGGAATCTCGATCCCCACCGCCCCTTTACCGGGAATGGGTGCCACGATGCGAACGTGAACCGCTTCCATCGCCATGGCCACATCATCCGCCAAGTTGGCAATTTTAGACACCTTGATGCCGGGTGCTGGCACAAACTCAAAGGTTGTCACCACGGGCCCGGGACGCACTTCGCGCACGCGCCCTTCAATGCCGAAGTCTGCGAATTTACGTTCGAGCTTCTCAGCCATGTTTTGCAGCTCGGCTTCGTTGATAGGAATAATTTCAGGAGCATCGTAATCCAACAACTTCAGGGGTGGCAGTTGAAAACTATCGGAATAAGGATTGTCTTCTTGCTCGGCCTCAAGCACTTGGGCCTCGCCCACTTCAACATCGCGCTCAACAATGCGAATCTCCTCAGCAGACTCCATGGGAATTTGACTGGGCGGTTGCTCATCGATCAGCGTGGGGTTGCTTTCCAGGACGAACCCTTCTTGGGGCTCGGCCGAAGCAGGTGGAGTGGAGATGGCCACGGCTTGGTAAGGTTTTTGTTCAACCCCGAGATTGCCGATCCAGGCCGGCTCTTCCACGGGCTGGGGCCGCAAACTGGTGACGATGCTCGCCGCTTCAACGGCTTGCGCCTGTTGTTCTTCTTTTTCGCGCTTGCGCTCCATTTGCTGACTGATGGCTTCTAAAGCCTTTTCTTTTGCCAGTTCTTCAATCCGGTTTTGGCGCTCGTCCAAATCCACGGGCTCCTCATCGTCTGAGCGCTGCTCTTCCCATTGGGCCACCAAAGCTGCTTTTTCTTCTCGCAGCAACCGCCGGGTTTCACGCCAGGCGGAGAAACGCTCTTTCCCCTGGTCGCCCAATCGAACCATCAATGCTGTGAACCAGTCGATGGCCTCCCCAATGGATTTTTCGGTGAGCATGATGAGGCCAACCAAAAACGTACCCAATGAGATCACCACGGTGCCCAACTTGGCCACGGCGGAGTTCATGAGCCCGCCCACCAAAAGACCAACCACGCCGCCCACAGGATAAGGCACATCCATGCGCCCTTGAAGGCTCACGTGCAAAAGGGAAGTGGTGGCCAGGACGGTCAAAGCCGCCCCACCCGCGCGCACCCAACTAAATTGAAACACGCGTGGCTTGAAACACAGCCAACCAATGTAACCACTTAAAAGGGGTAAACCAAAAGCACCCACACCGAAGAAATCCAAAAGAAATTGTGCAAACTGAGCCCCACCAGGTCCGACCCAATTAACCACGTCGTGGGTGACGCCAGCGGTGGGTAACAAATCGCTTGGATTATAAGAATAAAGCGATGCCATGATTAAAACGGAGAGGCCCCCGAAAAACACGCCCCACACTTCCGACATCATGTTTCTGGGAATTTCAATTTTCGCCTTGGCTTTCAATTTAGATTTGGCCTTGCCCTTGGCCTTGGCCTTGGTCGTCTTCTTTTTTGCCGCGGCCTTTTTGTTTTTCATCACCTTGGTGCGTCGGGTTCGCTTGGGTTTGGGCGCTTCCGAAACCTCTTCTTCAGGTTGCGCCTCTTGCGGAACCAATGACAAATGTTGGTCTTGGGCTTCCTCTTTTTTCTTTCGCCGCGTTCGCTTGGGCTGAGGCACCTCCAAAGCTTCAGCCGCTTCTGCAGGGGCTTCAGGCTCGGTGGGAAGATCCCCCAATTCGAGGGACTGAGGGGGAACGGTGGGCAAAGAAGACAAACTGGAGGTTCGCGGCATGGTGGTGTCCTTAAAGTCGGATAATTACCTACAAAGGGAGACAGGCAGTCCATGGTGTCTTAAAATACCCTACACCGCAAAAATTTGACCAAAAAAGGCGTCTTCAAACCACGTAACATTATGAAATTAAAAATTTTTATTTTCACAGGTCCTGCTTCGCTTTATCGCATCTGCGTTATTTACTCATCTCTCCAGAACGCGGCAGCAGTTCGGCCTAGACATGCCGGCCTGAGCGGCTACAAACAGAGTTCATTTTTTGGAGAGCCCCATGGACACCCTCACACGCTGGCTTTTGCCCGAAACCGGCATTAAAATTTCCATCATTTGTGCCACCAACACCCTTAAAACGGCGCAAAAACAGCACACCACCCTCACCTCCAGCTCGGTGGCTTTGGGCCGCGCCATGATGGGTGCGCTGTGCTTGGCGGCCGAAGAAAAAGACCCCACCCGAATTCAATTTCACCTTTCCTCCGATGGCCCCATCAAAACCGTGGTGGTGGATGCGTCAGAAAAAGGAGAAGTGCGGGGTTACGTGGGCAACCCCTTGGTGAGCCAAAAAAACCACCACGAACGAGAAGCCCTCGAAGATGCTTTGGGTAACCGTGGGCATGCCTCTTTGTTTCGCCGTCCCGAAGAAGGGGCCTTCTCTCACTCCGCCGTGCCCTTGCGAAGTGGCGAAGTGGACGAAGACTTAGAAGCTCTCCTCGACAACTCAACCCAAATCGATGCCGCCTTCGTGGGCGATGTGTGCATGGCCGAAGGTTTGTTCGTTGATCGTGCAGCGGGCTTGTTTGTCTCTGCACTTCCCGATGCATCTTTAGACAATTTGAATGATATTTTTTCTAACGTAAAAAGTGAATTTGTCGACGCGCTGGGTGGTGATTGGTCACCCGTTGAGGAGCAAAGCCAAGCGGATTGGCTACAAACACTATTCAAAGAAGACAGCCCACAGCTTTTAGATCGTCGCCCTGTGCAATTCAAATGTACGTGTTCTCAAGAGCGCATCAACAAAACCATTGAAGCCATGGGCACCCAAGATCTGATCGAGATGGCGGAAGAAGGCGACCAGACCATTACCTGCGATTTCTGCAACACCGCCTACACCTACGCCAAACCAGACCTCGATCTTTTGTGTGCCAACAGAAAGAACGCCAATTAAAAAGCCGAGTGGTCACGCTACAATGACACACCCGGCTGGATTTAAACTCGTGTTCGCCTTTGAACGAATCAGGAAGCCTTGGCGGCTTTAATCCCTTCGATCAGTTCTGGAACGGTTTTAAAAGCATCGGCCACCAATCCGTAATCGGCCACCTGAAAGATGGGTGCTTCCGGATCTTTGTTAATGGCAACGATAGTCTTAGAACCTTTCATCCCTGCCACGTGTTGGATGGCACCAGAAATGCCCACCGCGATATAAAGCTCGGGGGCCACGACTTTGCCGGTTTGACCCACTTGCCAATCGTTGGGCACCCAACCCGCATCACAAACCGCACGGCTGGCACCAATGGCAGCTTCCAAAGAGTCGGCCAATGGCTCGATAAGTTCTTTAAAGCCTTCAGGTCCTTTCACGCCACGCCCGCCGGATACGACCACGCTGGCTTCGGACAGCTCTGGGCGCTCCGATTGAACACCGTCAAACCCAACATAGCGCATGGTGGTTTCACCGGGGTCAACGGCAATGGCATTCACCGCACCCGCAGCCCCTGCTTCGGCCGGCGCGAACTCGGTGGTCCGAACGGTGATCACTTTGGTCTCGGTGGTGAGTTCTACCGTACCAATCACATTCCCCGCCCACATGGGTCGCTTGAATGTTTTTTCGTCGATCACTTCTTGAATGTCGGATGCCATGGCCGCGCCAAGACGGGTGGCCACGCGTGGCATGAAATCTTTTCCTGCGACAGTGGCCGCCGCCCAAACGTGCGTAGCTCCCAAAGTTCCTGCGGCATCTGCCACGACTTTACCGTAAGGTTGAGCCAAACGATCTTTGAGACCATCGTGTTCACCCAAGTGTACCTGATCGGCGTAAGCGGCGACTTCGTCAGCCACCCCCGAAACGCCCTGCCCTAAAACCAAAGCATGTACGTCACCGCCCAATTGACGGGCAGCCGCAACCGCTGACAAGGTTTGCTTTTTGAGTTGTCCATTATCGTGTTCTACAACAACAAGATGAGTTGCCATTCTATTTGCTCCTGTCTGCTTTGCTTAAAGTGCTTTGGCTTCGTTTTGTAATTTGTCCATCAGAGTCGCCACGTCAGGAATGATCTGACCGGCCGCTTTTTCCGCGGGGGCTTCGAGACCTTTCACGATCACGTGAGGGGTCACTTCGATACCCAGGTCACCCAATGACTTTTCTGCCAATGGCTTGCGCTTGGCTTTCATGATGCCCGGCAAGTTCGGATAGCGCGGCTCATTGAGACGTAAGTCGGTGGTTACAATGGCAGGAAGTTTCATGGCCACTGTTTCCAATCCACCGTCAGCTTCGCGAATCACCGTGATGTCGTCACCCTCAATGGTCACCGTGTTGGCTTGAGTGGCCTGACCCCAGCCCAACATTTCGGCCAAAATCTGGGCCGCTTGGTTGCTGTCATCATCGATGGCTTGCTTACCCATGATCACACAATCAGGGCTTTCTTCGGCAACCACGGCCTTCAAGGTTTGGGCCACATTGAAGCTGTCCAAACCACCCTCGTGCTGAACCAAAATACCGCGATCGGCGCCCATGGCCAGTGCGGAGCGAATTTCTTTGGTGGCGTCTTTGGAGCCGATGGATACCACCACCACTTCACCGCCATGCTTTTCTTTGAGACGTAAGGCTTCTTCTACGCCGATGTCATCAAAAGGGTTGGAAATCATATTGACGCCATCGGTCACGATATCGCTGCCGTCTGGCTTGATTTTAATCTTCGCTTCGTAGTCCGTAACCCGTTTAACGGTAACGAGAAATTTCATGAAAACACTCCAAAAGTTTGTAGTTCAAGTCATATTGATATGGGTCGGATCTACTGTTTTTTGGAGGTGAGGGCAACCGGCAATTGGCCCAATTGCCTACGGAATTTGTTCAACCAGTAGCCAAAGGTAAGGCTGGTTGATGCCACGCTCGTCCAATTGCTCTTCCATGGAGACCACGAAAGCCTTGGTGCCATACACAGCGATATCCGAGAAAAAGCCGTGACTTCCAGTAGATAGAAGGCTTCTGGGAATCCATTCCCCCCCTTGGAAAGAGGCCATTTTCAGGTTCAAATCGGTGGCATTTTGGTAAACCACAGAAACCACCCCCGTGACGGAAGCCACCATTTGGCCTGAAGCCCCTACGAAGCCTAAGCCAGGCTGATCTATGCTTGCACCATTGTCGATCACGCCAAACTCACCGTTGTCCATGAGCGGATCCCCCAACCAATAGCGAAATGCATGGGTTGTAAAATCCATGTATGACACCAATGTTTGCCCCTCGTGACTGGCGATATCCAAATGTCTGCCCACATCGTGGGAAGGGTGCGCCCCTTGCCCATCACCATCCAGCGTTTCGGACTCGAAGGTCCCGTCGGTTAAGACGGTAATGAGCTGCAAAGAGCCAAAACGTCCATCATAAGATCCCAACAAGGTGGCAGTCGCATCGGAGTAGAGCTGATTGTATTGCCCGGCCGCAGCAATGGGCCCTTCCGATGGGTCGAGGGCCGCTTCGGCGCAAAATCCTTGTCCCAAACCGCCATCCTGAGATTCCGAAACACAAACACTGCCCGAGGGACACCCCGTGCAGTCCCCGACAATAGCCGCACAAACGCTGATTTCGCCTTGGGCAATACAAGCCTCGCCTTCAGCACAGCTGCCCATACAAGCCCCCACAGGCCAGTGGGTTTTGATGTCCACAAAGTTCCAATCGGCAGCGCTGCTCGGTGCTGTATGTGCCGCCCGTGCCAAACGCACGCCCGAACGCAAGGTCCCATCAGCTTGTCGTAGATTTCCAAAATGGGTGGCGATCAATAAGCCTCCAGTGGCCGCGTCGATGGCAATGGCATTATACCGCCCGATAAAACCAACTTCATCACCCTCCAATGGGCCTTGTACCTGATGCATGAGCCATTCAGCGCCATCAAAAACCGCGAGGTTGAGGGAACGCGTGGTGGCGTTGAAATAGGCGATTCTTGGCAGACCCGTATCGGATAAAACCAGGGCGATGTGCGTGCCTACGTCCGGCCCTGGCTCTGAGACCCCCCCTCGAGCACCATTGGGATCCCCAAGCAACTCCCCTTCGGGCGGAACACCATCAACAATTTCGGACAGGAGTTCATTGCCATCATGATCGTATTGTAACACCATGAGGTCGCCGAAGGCTTCTTCGTAGGTTGCCACCCAAACCTTCTCGGGCGAAGCAGCCACGCGAGTATAGGGACCATATCTAACGGGCTGTATGGGTGGACGCTTGGCGCAGGCGCAACGTACCTCACAACAAGACTCTCCCCGCATCAGAGTGGGCTCGGACAACACCAACACTTCATCCGATTTGCAAGAGTCATCACAACCAACAGCGTCAGTGGGAACTTGCGTACACCACCCCGTCAACACATCGCAAACGGCGCCCATCTCGCAACTGGTGTCACAGGGCACTGTGGCCACGCAAACGCCGCTAAAACAGCTCTGTCCGCGTCCACATTCTCCATCATTGTCGCAACTGTCGAACTGGCATATGCGCAACGGTTGGCGTTCGCCAATAACCTTTTCAGCGCAGCGCATGGAAGGGTTTGGACAGTCGCCATCACTCTCACAGGCAAAGTCAGCCTCAAGTTCAAAGGGCCAACACATGTTGAGGTCACTGCGACAACGCGTTCCGGGACAACAGTCACTATCGGCCTCGCACCCCTCCCGAACACACTGTCCGTTTCGGTAAGCCTCACCTGAATCGCATTCTTTGATCTCACATTTAAATTCAGTTTCGACCTTTTGAATGGGCTCTTCTTCGCAGGAACAACCATGGGTCATTAAACCCAGGCACACGAACAAAAAAATTAAGAAACGTAGATTCATCAGATGATGCCCAAAATTGAGATCGGTACCCTGAAAGTTTGGCATAAATCCGAAGCTTTGCAAAACGGTTTGGTCAGTGGGACATGGCGAGACACACGCAACCCGTTATTTCTTGCGCAGAAGGCCCACCCCAAAGGCCACCCAAGAATCCTCAGCGGGGTTTTTACCGGAAATCGCAGTATTCCCAGCCGCTGGTGCCAAAAAGTGATCGACCTCTAGGCTCTTCTTGATGCGCTGGCCAGAAGGTCCCACCAGCTCTGCCACAGAAATGCGCATGGCCCCTGAATCCGGTAAACTGATCACCCTTTGCACCCTTCCTTTTCCCAAAGTGGACTGGCCCACCAAAGCAGCGCCTAACCGTTCTTTAAGCACCAAAGCTACAAATTCAGCGACAGAGGCGGTCCCGCCATCAACCAAAATGACGATGGGCAATTCCGACAAAACATGCGCTTGCGATGCCTTGTAGGATTGTACCGGGTGACCCGCGCGCGGATGAACACTTCCCAATGCGCCCTCCCCAACAAAACCATTTAGGAAGGAAATCCCCTCACTCAACAACCCGCCTGGATTGTGGCGTAAATCCAAAATCACACCTTTAACCTGTGCATGAGCGGCCAATTGAACCCACATGGTGTCAGCCATCCCATTGTCGAATTTTCCAGGCCGCATGTAGAGAAGATCCTTGTGAATCTTCTGCGCCCAAATGGGAATAGACTCTTCATCGGAGCGGTTAAGCTGAAAACGGTGGATGCCATCGTCTCGCGACAGTTCGATGGTCACCCGCTCCTCGGGTGGTCCCACTAAAATTGCACTCATCTCACTGTAATATTTCCCGTTCACCGATTGTCCATCCACGCGCAACAAACGGTCACCCACAAAAACCCCACGCATATCTGCGGACGACCCGGGTCGCACGCCGTGCACGCGATCAGGATGTTTCGGATCCATGGCGACGCCAACGCTCCAATGGCCGTATCTTTTGAGTTGTTGCACCTCGCCGGGCGCTAAATATGCGGTAAACGGATCGCCTAAGGAGTTAACGATCCCCTTCGCAACAGCCTCTCGTAAAGATTGAACGCTCGACTTGGAAACGGTGTTGAGAAGAATCACCCTGGCGAGTAGTTTTGCCCCATCATCCGCAGCGTCTAAGGGCAAATCGTGGGTCACCGTTTCGTGGTAACAACGCACTTTGATTTTCCCTGAGCCCCAATGCAGCACGCAACCACTCTCCTCCACGAAGGAAAGTAAACCCGCACGAATCAATGATTGCATGGACACTTTTTTCAGGTAGGAGGCCTGGCAGCTCTTCAGCAATTCCTCAAAAAAATAACTGTTCTGTTCAATCTGCGTCGGAACAGCATGGGCGACCTTGGAATGGATCGGCACCACAAACATCAGAAGGACCACTGCTGCAGTCCCCAGTGGGAAAAACCGATTTTTTATACAATTCAAAGACTTGTTCATCATATTCGCTGTCCGGTCAGGGTAGCCGAAATTTAGACGAAATAGAAACCCAAGACTTCATTTTTGGAGCAATCTTTCCCCAACTTTCTTGAGACGCTCCAAGGCAGTTTCGAGCTGAGAAGCTTCAATCCCACTGGGCAGAGAAATTCGAAGCGTGGCACGGGCCTCCTGCGGGGACAGCCCTAAGGACAACAGCGCGGGACTCGGTTCGGGCGCTAAAGCCGAGCAGGCGGCGCCAAAGCCCACACAAACACCACTCACGTCGATGGCCATCCGAAGCGCCTCACCATTGACGCCAGGTAGGGTGATGGCACTGGTATTGGGCAAGCGGGGCTGGTCTTGAAACAATACTTCTGCCCCGTTCCAAGCCGAAAGCAACATGCGCTCAACCTCATCTCTTAAACCTTTAAGCCTTTGATTTTCATCGCGAATTTCTTCAATCGAACCACAAACCGTGCCAAAAACGTGGTGGAGCACCCAAGCTTCCGTACCAGGCCTGAGCCCCGATTCTTGCCCGCCACCCATCAAGGGTACGGGCAGGCCCTTGGCTTTATTTCTCAATAAAATGGCACCACAACCCGCAGGGGCTCCCACTTTGTGGCCCGAAACCACCACCACATCAGCCCTGTGAGGGGGCTGCTTTTCTCGGGCAAAGCTCTGAGCAGCATCCAAACACCACAAAGTTTCAGGCCCGATGGCCTGCTCTAGAATTGCTAAAGGCGCTAAAAGACCGGTTTCATTATGCGCAGCAGTGGTGATCAAGACATCGGCCTGGGCCAATGGGACCGCATTCAAATCCCATACACCGCGTCTATCGATGGGGATGAAATCCAAAATAAAATCTCCCCTCGAAGCTGCAGCAGCCAAGGGTTTGGCTAAAGAAGGGTGTTCGATTTTCGTCGACACCACCTTTAAGGGGCGATTCTTTTTCGCAGCCAATAAGGACAACGAAGCAACCAGCCACCGGTTGCCTTCACTGGCACCAGAGGTGAAAATCACATCTTTCTCACTGCCGCCCAAGGCCCGTCCCAATCGCTGCCGGGCCAGATCTAAAAGTTGTCGCACCTTCCGCCCCATGGCATGTGGGGATGAAGGGTTGCCCGTGTAGGACATGGCCTCCACCAGCGCCTCGGTGGCTCCAGCTCGCAGGGGTACAGATGCATTGGCGTCTAGATAAAATTTTTGATCCATATTTTTCATTTACCGGGCCCAGCGATATTCCGAAAGGCCTAATTTTCAAGCACAAATTGGCAAAATCACCGTCAATCAACCTTCCCTTGGCCCCGGACCGCTTTTGGTGTAGATTTTTAGGGTGTAGATCTCTACATAAAGGTGCTCAAGTTATGGGAATTTTGGGTCGATTATTTGCACCAGCCCCGCCTGAAGCGCACAATGTTATATTGAAGCGAACAAGACGGTAAGGATGAAATGAATGAGCAAGCGTGAAAGTGGCGGTTTTTTGAAATGTTCCTTCTGCGGCAAAAGCCAGCGAGAAGTGAAAAAGCTAATTGCCGGCCCCACCGTTTATATCTGTGATGAGTGTATCCGTCTTTGCAATGATATCATTGCAGAAGACAAAAACGGACAACGCACCCAAGAGCTCTTAGATCTCCCAACGCCAAAAGAGATCAACGCGTTTCTCGATCGCTATGTCATAGGGCAAAACGATGCGAAGAAGGTTTTATCCGTCGCGGTTTACAACCACTACAAACGCATCAACGCGCCCACCGAAAACGGGCAAGTGGAGCTACAAAAGAGCAACATCATGCTCATTGGGCCTACTGGTACCGGAAAGACCCTGCTCGCCCAAAGCTTGGCCAGGTTTCTACAAGTGCCTTTCGCCATTGCTGACGCCACGACCCTCACTGAAGCAGGATATGTGGGCGAAGATGTAGAAAGCATCATTCAAAACCTTTTGTCTGCAGCCGATAACGATATCGAAAAGGCACAGACCGGCATCGTCTATATCGACGAAATCGATAAGCTGGCTTCACGAGGCGAAGGCCCCAGCGTGACCCGTGACGTTTCAGGAGAAGGCGTCCAACAGGGCCTCCTCAAGTTGATCGAAGGCACCAAATGCAATGTGAGCCCCAGAGGCACCAAAAAATACGGACAACAAGAAAATACCATTCAGGTAGACACTTCTAATATCTTGTTCATCTGTGGCGGCGCCTTTGCAGGTATCGAGACCTTCATTGGTCGTCGTATCGGGAAAAAGAATATTGGCTTTGGCGCGGCCATTCAAACCAATGACGAGCGCACCCAAGGTCAGGTGCTCAAGCACGTGCACACTCAAGACTTAACGCATTTTGGTTTGATCCCAGAATTCATTGGCCGCTTGCCGGTGATCACCACGCTCGAGCACATCACGCGAGACGATTTGATTACCATCCTATCCAAGCCCAAGAACGCATTGGTGAAACAATATCAAAAGTTATTTGAGCTCGAAGGCGTGAAACTGTCATTTACCGAAGATGCACTGGCGGCCATCGCACAAAAAGCATTCGACCGAAAATGCGGCGCACGGGGCCTTAGGGCCATTATCGAAAATGCCATGCTCGATATCATGTACCACGTGCCCTTTTTGGACGGCATCATTGAGTGCACCATCACTGACAAAGTGATCGATGAAGGCGCCGACCCGCTGCTCACATTCAGTGAAGAAAAGAAAAGCGCCTAAGCCTGCTTTTCCATCCCAATCCAAAGCTTATTTCCTTCAACTTCGGTTTCGGCGTTTGCCTCCAAAGCGGTATCGCCAAGCTCGCTGTTGAGCTGGATCGCCAGCACTTCCTCTTGAATGTGCGTTGAGAAGCGATTCAGCGCATCAACCAAATCTTGGGATGGGGTCCGTAAGTTGAGCGCCACCCGATCGGTAATCTCCAAACCACTGTCCTTGCGGTGCTTCTGTAGGCGACTGATCACTTCGCGAACCAGGCCTTCTTGAACCAATTCGGTGGACAGTTGGGTATCCAAAGCGACTGTGAGCGCGCCCGCTGTTTCAACCACCATATCCCCCTTTGCTTCTTGGGCCACGATGAGGTCGTCAAGCCCAATGGCTTCGCCGCATACAGTCACGCTGGCGCCCGCTTGTAAGCTTTTGAAATCGTCCGTTCCAAGTTGGGCGATTTCCGCTGCGGCCTGCTTCATATTTTTTCCCATGCGACGCCCCAAAGTTTTAAAATTGGGTTTGATCTTCAACGTGGCCAAGGCGCTGGCGTCTTCCTCGAGGTGCAGTGACTTTACATTGAGTTCTTCACAGATGATTTGCTCTTGGCTTTTGAGTGCGTCCCTTACAACGGGGTCGTGCGAAGCCACCACCACGGCCCCCAGTGGTTGCCGGGTTTTCAATTTGTGTTTCTCGCGCAAAGCACGCCCCATTTTCACAACTTCTCGGCTCAAGGCCACCATACGCTCCAACTCTTCTTGAATCGCATCGGTATCCACTTGGGGATAATCACACAAATGAATGCTCTCAGTACTTTCGGAGGCCATTCCGGTACTCACCACAAGGTTTTGGTACAAGCTTTCAGTGATAAACGGCAACACCGGCGCCAACACTTTGGCGAACTCAACCAAAACTTCATAAAGGGTTGCATAGGCGGACAGTTTGTCCTTTTGCCCCGCTTCGTCTTCAGCATTTTTCCAAAACCGTCGTCGGCTGCGTCGAATGTACCAATTGGTGAGGTCATCGATAAAGCCCACCATGGGAGGCACAACTTTATACAGATAATAACCTTCCATTTGCGTGTTGACTTCACCCACCAAACTTTGCAGCACCGATAAAATCCATTGATCGAGCTCTGGACGTTCGTGGCGCGCAGGCGCCCGTGACAAATCTTTTTTAGGATCAAAACCGTCCACGTTGGCGTATTGGACAAAGAAGGACCATGCATTTGACAAGGGCAACATGACCGTACGAACCACCTCCCGCACCCCTCGCTCTGTAAAACGCAAAGGTTCGCCTCGCACCACAGGAGAGTTAATGAGGTAAGCCCTCAAAGCATCTGCGCCTATGGTCTCGAGTACTTCATTGGGGTCTGGGTAATTCCGCTTGGATTTACTCATTTTGCTGCCGTCTTCGGCCAAGATCATCCCGTTGACCACCACATTTTCGAAAGGCTTTTTGTCGAAGAGAGCTGTGGACAGGACCAACAAAGTATAGAACCACCCACGGGTTTGATCGAGACCCTCCGCAATGAACTGCGCGGGAAACCGCCGTTCAAACCGTTCGGCGTTTTCGAAAGGGTAATGCTCTTGTGCGTACGGCATGGAGCCCGATTCAAACCAACAATCAAACACCTCGGGTATGCGCGACATGGTGCCGCCGCAGTTCTCACAAGGCCATTGATGCTTGTCCACGAAATGTGGGTGCAAATCAGATACCGAACTGCCGACACATTTCTCTAACTCCTCAACCGAGGAAACACATTGGGTCTGGTCACAATCATCGCATTTCCAAATGGGGATGGGCGTGCCCCAAAAACGATTCCGAGAGATGGCCCAGTCCCTGGCATCTGCCAACCAATTACCAAAACGCTTTTGCCCAATGGCCTCGGGTACCCAATGAATACCAGCGTTGTGTGCCTGCATCTGTTCGCGCAGCTTTTCTACTTTTACAAACCAAACGGGTACCGTTTTGTAAATGAGCGGCGTTCCACTGCGCCAACAAAACGGGTAGCTGTGCTGCACCGTCCCTTGGTCGAAGAGTTTTCCTTCGTCTTTCAAGCGCCGGATGATGGCCTTGTCTGCATCCTTGATGTTTTGGCCCGCATAATCCGATACCGAGTCGTCAAAGCGACCCTCTTCATCTACTGGGTCCACCGGTGCCAAGTTGATGTTGGCACAAGCATTAAAGTCGTCTTCACCAAAAGCAGGGGCCATGTGAACCAAGCCCGTCCCATTTTCTGTGGTCACGTGAGAGGATGCGATCACTTGGAACGCATTGGGCCGCGGGGCACCTGTCTCATCATTTTCAAAGTAAGGAAACAAAGGTTCGTAACGCTTGCCCACCAAAGCTTTGCCTTTAACCACCTTCAGCTCTTTGGCATTTTTACCTAAAACCGAAGACATGCGATCGTGAGCCACATAAACTTTTTCGCCCGCTTCAGTTTCGGCCAATACGTAATCGATGTCTTCACCCACTGCCACCGCCAAGTTGGAAGGCAGGGTCCAAGGGGTGGTGGTCCATATCAAAAGAGAGGCGTCATCAGCGTCGTCTTTAATGGCCAAACGCGCGGTCACAGAGGGATCTTGTACCGATCGATAATCGAGATTGGCCTCAAAATTGGACAATGGCGTAGACAGCCGCCAAGAAAAAGGCATGACGCGAACACCTTGGTAGACCAAACCTTTTTCCCAAAGCTGGCCGAACACCCACCAAACCGTTTCCATAAATGGCAGGTCCATGGTCTTATAGTCGTCATCAAAATCCACCCAACGGCCCAGGCGGGTGATGGTTTTACGCCACTCCTCAGTGTAACGAAGCACCCCGGAACGACAGGCCTCATTAAACTTTGCGACCCCGTATTCTCTGATGGCCGTGGGGCCACTGAGGGAAAGCTCTTTTTCCACTTCCATTTCGATGGGCAATCCATGGGTGTCCCAGCCAAAACGGCGCGTGATGTGTTTGCCCCTCATGGCCCAGTATCGGGGAACGATGTCTTTGATGGTGGAAGCCACCAGATGTCCGTAATGAGGTAACCCCGTAGCGAATGGGGGGCCATCATAAAACACGTAATCAGCAGCAGCATTGGGCTGTTGGCGCTGGCTCACAGAACGCGGAAAAATGTCTTTATCGGCCCAGAGTTTGAGCGTTTCGTGCTCAGCCGCCACAAAGGAGAAATCGTTTTTGAAAGGGGGAAAAGCCGCCATTATTGCCTCGTTATGGTTTGAGGTGGGCAGCATACCCACTCTGTTTCTGGGCGCAAGCTCCCCCGGCCCCAGTGGGCTTAAAAGCGGCCTTCACAGTGGTGTTTTAGGGCCAGTTGTGCGAAAGTTGAGGCTCAACCGCCCCACATCGGCAAAAGGACCTGCCATGAGTTCCAACAAGCACACCATTGGTGCCTACGAAGTGATGGATGAAATTGGCCGGGGTGGCATGGGCGTCGTCTATAAAGTCCGCCACCAAAAAACTGGCAAAATTTGTGCGCTCAAAATGGTTCTTCCCGAAAATATGCGGGAAGAAGCGGACCGGTTGCGGTTCAAAAGAGAGTTTCGCGCCATGCAGCGGGTGGATCACCCCAATGTGGTTCGCGTCTTTGAGTCTGGAAGTGATCGCAACCGTCCCTACTTCACCATGGAGCTCATTCAGGGCATTCCCCTTTTTCAGTGGTTGGATGGTGGCGAAAAACTCATCAAAGGCAGCAAAGGGAAACTCAACGAAAAACCGTGGCCCAAAGAAAAGGCAGACAAACTCAATACCCCCGAACGCATTGAAAGGATTCGAGCCGCTTTCGAACAACTCTCAAAGGCCCTCACCGCCATTCACCGCCACCGCATCGTGCATCGGGATTTAAAGCCGGACAACATTTTTGTGACTGCTCGAGGCGAACTTAAAATCATGGATTTCGGCATTGCAAAAACCTTGGGCAACCATACGGAGTTTAGCTCGGGTCGCCTGTTGGTTGGCACGTATCGCTACTTGGCGCCAGAACAAGCGCTCGGCATTCGCGTGGATACCCGTGCTGACCTGTACTGTATGGGGGTTTTACTATACGAAGCGGTGGCCGGTCGTCACCCCTTCTACTCAGAAACAGATGTAGGCTACGCCTTTCATCATGCGCGCACCATTCCCCAAAAGGTTAATGCGTATAATGAGGAAGCCCCTTTTGATCTGGCGCAACTTATCGAACAACTCATGAACAAAGAGCCCACACGCCGTATAGCATCCGCGGGCGAGGTGGCATTTTTGCTCCGTTCACCACTGGAAAACACTGATGCTGAAATGGCCCAAGACCACCTAGATGGTGGTCCCATCATTTTTGAACCGGCGCTCATTGGACGCGATCCAGAAATCAGAACGTTCGAGGGCTTGTGTAAAAAAACCGTACGAGGCAAAGGCAGTGTCTTATGGTTGAGCGGCCAAGAAAACATCGGTAAGTCTCGTATTTTAGAACAAGCATTGGCCATGGGGCGTTCCCAGAATTTGGATGTGATCGTCTCCTACTGTGACCCTGAGGATAAAAGCCCATTCCAGCCTTTTGTTAAAATCATCGATAAAATGGTTCGGGTGGCACAAAACCTACCCGCCACCGTCTTCCAGCAAATGATTGGGAAATCCCGAGACATTCTTGCAGCGCACATCCCCTCCTTACGCAAGTTGAACGACCCGGGCGCGCAACACATCATGCCCGCGTTAAATACGCAAAACGACCCCAAGCAATTTTTTCAAGCAGTATGGTCGTTTGTGTCCAGGTATGCCATGTCGCGCCCCGTTCTCATTGCCATCGATGATTTTCATTTTGCCGATGAGCTTTCCATTCTTTTGGCCGAGCAACTGGCAAAAAAAATGGCCCGCCACCAGCAAGACAAGAAAAAATCCATCCCATTACAACTGGGATTGCTGTTCACCTCCGATGTGGACACCGAAAGCACCAGTCGAATGCGGCCCTTGCTCGAAAAGATTTCACACATTCATGGATTTCAACCCATGCCCCTTCGACCTCTCACCCAAGGGCAAGTAGGCGAGGTGGTGGCCTCTATGCTGGGTGGGGCGGCAGTGGCGCAGGTGATCAAAGAACGCATTCATAAGGACACTAAAGGTCTACCAGGGTTGGTGGAAAACCAAGTAAGGGTGTGGGTAGATTCTGGCTACTTGCAGAGGCAAAAAAGAGTTTGGGTTCTGTCGCGACAAGTGTCTTCCGAATCAGGTCTCACCAACCTCAAAAGCCTAAAGGAAGCCACCAACATCATCGACATTTCGCAAGTGACTCAAGCCGATCTCGGTGATTCCGAAGAGTTATCTGTATTTGCGGAGATTCGCTTGGAAGGCTTATCGGATGTGGCCAGAGATTTGCTTCCGTATATTGCTCTCATTGGGCAACGAACCTCTTTTTTGTTTCTCAAACGCGTGGTGCCCTTTTCTGAAGATATGCTTTTAGATGCCATCAATGAGCTTTTGGAAAGTCAGGTCCTGCACGAAAGCCGAGAACGGCAAGACTACCTCCTCCCATCGTCAGACCGCAAACTCGTATCCAAAAACCTAGAACACGGCCAAAAGAAGCGCATTCACTTGCTCATCGCAGAAGCGCTTAAAAAGCAAGCCCAAATGTCTGGTGAACCACTGGCCCACCAACGCATTGCGCACCACATGCTCGAGGCGGGCTATGAAACCCAGGCCCTCATCCATTGGGTACATGCAGCCCAAAAAGCATTAAACAACAGCGCCAATGAAACTGCGGCGGAGCTCATTCGTAATGCTCACAAAGTTCTCAAAAGAAAGGGTGTCTCGGCGCAAACCGACCCGCTGGTAGTACGTGCGGAATTCGAACTCACTCTGATGCGGCTATCTGCATTGAACAGGATCGGAAACCATGACGCATGTGCAGAACTGGCTAGCCGTCGTCGTGAGAACTACAAAAAGAAACAAAACAAGATCAATTTGGCGCGGTTCAACATTCAAGTTGCAGAAAGCCTGGTGCAGGTGGGAAAAATTGAACAAGCAAAAAATCTAGCCGAAAAAGTACTGCGCTTGACCAAGCTTCCGAAAGACCTTCTACCATTGCGGGGCAGAGCGCATCGTCTACTGGGTCAGGTCTATGCCCTTGAAGGCTCTTACGAAAAGAGCACCACGTCCTTAAAACGCGCTCTGTGGCTTTGCCGCAATCTCAACAAACACAGTGAAGCGGAACAAGCTCAAAGCGAGTTGGCGGATCAGCATTTTTGGGCAGGACACGTTCGCGAAGCCCACAAAGATTTCACCGAATTGTTTAACCACGCACAGCAAAGACATGATTCACCAAATGTCATTCGATACACGTACATGCTGGGGGAAACGGCGCGCGCCGAAAACCAACTCAAAAAGGCAGAGCAATTTTTTCGAAAAAGCATCGCGTTGGCCAAACCGGCAGGCAACCAAGCAGCGGTGGGTAAAGGCATGGCAGCCCTCGCCCTTATCAAGGCCATCAACCAAAACCCCGAAGAAGCCATCAACATTTGCCGCCAAAGCCTCAAAATATTGAAAGAGGAGCAAAACAAACGCAATTACGCACATGCAGAACTGGTTCTGGCTCGAATCCAAATGGATTTGGGAGACAAGGACGGCACTGATCAAACATTACGGAACGTCATTGCCTACGCCCAAGAAGCCAAAGACACCCCCATGGAGCTCGAAGCGGTATTGCGACGTATCCTGTTACACAGCCAGCACAAAGAGCCCAAAACTGCCGAAAAACATTGGGCTTCTGCCAATTCATTGGCCGCTCAGGTAGACAATCAACGCCTTCAGCTGCTCACCGTCTACACCAAAGCTCAATATTTGAAGGCCCAAAACCGCCATGAGCAAGCCGAAACCATGGTCATCAGTGCCCTAAACCAGCCCATTCCCCCTTTGGCGCGCCAAATGTTCACCCAGTTGCGCTCAGAGCTTCTCGCCCCTTAAAAAGGCAAATTTTCGACCCACCGACAGCCGTAAAATTGAGACAATTTCTCATTGGGGTATAGTGTTTTTTCAATGGGTTAAGGGTGTATAGGATCCTTCACCCCAGACACGTTTTGAGAGATTGGAAGCCATGGAAGTCGTTTGCTCCAGTTGTGGCACAGAATATGATTTTGATGAGGCACGGGTCCCCGAAGGGGGAGTGACCGTTAAGTGCACCACTTGTGGGCATGTGTTCAAAGTCTCTAAGAACGACGACGGTGCAGCCATTCAGGAAACCAGCACCCCACCGAGCAAGACCGGCAACTGGCAGATAAAAAAAGAAAATGGTGATCAGCTGTCCTTTAAGGCGCTATCCACTTTGCAAAAATGGATCGTAGAGCGCAAAGTCGGCGGCAGTGATCAGATCAGCCGAACGGGAGACAAATGGACCCGATTGGCAGATGTACCTGAATTTCAAGTCTTTTTTCAGGCCATCGGGCCAGCGCCCAGCCCGGCCCAAGAGGAAGCGCCTGAGGACCCCAAAGCGCCCGAAGCCCCGAAAAAGAAGACCAAAAAGAAGCGGATGCTCGCGAAGAAAGCCAGCAAAAAGAAGAAAAAGAAAACGAGCAAAAAAGCCAGTGACAAGCAAAAAGACGTCACGCTCGAATCCTTTATGGAGGGCGGTGGCGTGCCCGCGGACACCACTCAAGATCAAAACAACAGCGCCACCATCAAAGAAGACTCCAAATCGAGCCCTGGTGAATCGGCCAGCGACCCCTTCCTGGATGACGATGACCCCATCAAAAAATGGCAGGAGCAAAAAGCAAAACGTAATACCATGATCGGCATCGGTATTTCGTCATTCATGGCGCTGCTCTTTCTTGCCAGCATCGTTAATGTTCTTTTGACGCCCAGTGCACCAAAAAAGAAAAAGGCCCCACCACCGCAGGCAGCAATGAGTCAGCCTGACATGCTGGTTCGAACCCTTCCAGATGTATTGTCGTCGGATAATATTCAAGAAATTAATGCACTGTTGACCGAAATCGACACCGCATTGACCAACACTGCCATGGACAAAGGCAACCAAAGTCTGTTGTACAGCGCTAAGGGACGCCTCTATTTATCCATGGCTCGCATGGAAAAGGAACTTGCTCATCTCCATTACTTGCACGCAAAAAGTTTGGAGCGCATGCGCCCTCAAGCTGCACAAGTCGCCATGGACTCGCAAAAAAGCGCGCTTAAAAAAGCAGAAGCGTTTTTCGCTAAAGCCAAAATCGCAGTGGCCGCGTCCGGTGAAGCATTGCCAGATCACCCATTGGTGCTCTTGGCTAAAGCAGACAAAAACGCCTACGAAAGTGGCATGGACCTTATGCGCCTGAACATTCAAAAAGCGCGTAACGTCGGCCTCGCCTACAAACTCGATGCGATGGTCCATTACGAAGCAAAAGTTATTGTCATGCTGGGTGACGCACTCAACAGCATGCTCAAAAGCGACCTCAGCTTGGTCAAAGATGCTCTGAGTTCCTTGCACCTCCTTCTCAACAGCAAATGGTACGAGGACAAACGCATCGTTTACCTCTCTTTGATTTTAGGCATCACTGAAAATAAGCTGCGTACCTTTCCAGACTTTGGACGTATCGATCGCATCAAAGAAGGCTTAGACATTTTTATCAACGACAACCCCAATCATCAACGGGCCCGAATTCTTAAGAAAATCGCACCGGATATCTTGCCCCAAAAAGACGCCAGGGCCAATCATGTCAGCAACAAAGTAGAAAAAGCGGTCGACAAACTTCGCTCACTCAGGCTGCGTGGTCGACAAAAGAAAGCCATCAAAAAGTTAAAGGCACTGGCAAGAAAACACTCGAAAGAGCCTGCCCCGCTCGTAGAACTGGGTTGGGCAAACATGGACATTAACAAACCCGAAAAAGCCATGCGCTATTTCGACGAGGCCATCCGATTGTCCCCTACCGACCCCATGGCCAATTACGGACGGGCTGAAGCACTTCGTCTATCGGGTAAACCCCATCAAGCCTTAGAAGCGTACGATAAGTTCCTTTCGATTTCTCCTCGTGGGCCCGAGGCCGAAGCAGCCCGTAACACCATCGATACGCTCATCGAAATCCTTGAAATGGCTCAAAGAAATCGTAAATATCGTCTGAATAAAATGCAGAAAAATTAATGTAAGCCCCGTTGCGTCCATCATTTTGATCTCCTAGGCTTGAGGACGGTTCACCGCATGCTCTGGAGTACAACATGACCCAACCTGCCTTTAGCGGGGTTTACACCGCTCTCATCACGCCATTTCTCGACAATGGTCAAATCGATTTTGAAGCCTTCGACAAACTCATCGAGAGCCAACTTCAAGCAGGTGTAAATGGATTGGTCCCTTGCGGCACCACTGGTGAAACCCCGACCTTAACCGACGAAGAACAAATCCAAGTGATTCAAGCCTGCATCAAAACGGTGAATGGCCGAGTTCCAGTGATTGCAGGCGGTTCACGCAATGCCACGCAAGCCGCGTGCGATTTTAATCGGCAACTGGCTGAGTTGGGTGCGAATGCCTCTTTACAATGCACGCCTTGGTATAACAAACCCACCCAAGAGGGATTGTACCTACACTTCCGAGCCATCGCTGAAAGTGCACCATTGGATGTGGTCTTGTACAATGTCCCCTCACGCACTGGGGTTGACCTTTTGCCCGAAACCGTTTTGCGCTTGGCGCAAGATTGTAAAAACATCGTGGCCATCAAAGAAGCTTCCGGCAGTGTTGCGCGCAGCCAACAAATCCTGACCGGTCTAAAAGATATTCGCAGTGATTTCGCGGTGCTCAGCGGAGAAGACACATTCATCCTTCCCTTGTTGGGCATGGGTGGGCACGGCGTTATTTCCGTGATCTCTCATTTGGCTGCCACGGAAATGGTAGAGATGGTCAATGCCTACGCCGATAAAAACCTAGAACAAGCACAAAATATTTCTGCACGACTCAGCAACTTGGTTCCGCTTATGTTTTGTCAGAGCAACCCCATTCCAGTGAAAACCGCAGTGGCCGCTCAGGGGTTGGTGGCAGAAAACTTTCGCCTTCCGCTTTGCAAAATGTCGACGAGCGATAAGAACGATCTGCTGTACGCGCTGACTGCAGACGGTTGGTTAGAAGGTGCCACGCATGCATGAAACCGGAATCATCGTCGCGGGCATCAAGGGGCGCATGGGACACCTGATCGCTCAAGAAGCGGCACACCATGAAGCGTTGGCCGCAGGTACCGTTCGCATGGGTGACGCCAGCGATGGCAAATCATTGCTCGAAATCGGAATGGGTAATTTTGGCGATGGCCCTGTGTCATCTAACCTTGAGGGCATCCTCACCAGCCTCAAAGAAGAACACCCCAACCGACAGTACGTTATGATCGACTTTACCTCTCCCGAAGCCATGTTGCCGCACCTCGGGTTTGCCGCCACCCATCAAATCCCCATGCTGGTGGGTACGACGCCCATGAATGAGGAATTGAATTCGGCCATCGACCACGCGGCCAAAAACATCCCCATCATCTACGCAGCCAACACCTCTTTGGGTGCCAACCTGCAACATTGGATCACCGCCAAAGTGGCAAAAGCGTTGCCCACCGCGGATGTTGAAATCATGGAAATCCATCACAAGCGTAAAAAAGATGCGCCCAGTGGCACCGCCACTTGGCTCGCAGATGGTGTCATGGAAGCCAGCGAAAGAGGCCCCATGGTACTCGATCGTGCAACCCATGGGCTCAGGAAGCCCAAAGAAGTGGGTGTGACCGCTTTGCGAGGCGGTGATGTGCCCGGTGAACATACCGCCTACTTTTTCCTCCATGATGAGCGCATCGAAATTTCCCACAAAGCGCAAAGCCGAACGATTTTTGCCCAGGGCGCCGTAGCGGCAGCATTTTTCCTCAGCGGCCAAGTCCCCGGCCGTTATTCGATGAACGACGTATTGGGATTATCGTAACCTTTTGATTTAAAAAACCTTTAAACCGGTTGCACCCTGGGCTCAATCAGCTAAATTACAGGGCGAACTTTTTCAGGAGAGACAAATATGGTGGATTGGCCAAGCTTGATGCAAGCCTATGACGAACTAGAGATGGAGAACGCGCAGCCCATGGAAAACGAGTGGCGGCAAGAAGCGGCAGAAAGCGTCAGTGAGCTCTACTACGAAACCTACAAAAGCAACGGCCGGGGTACTACTCGGCGGATCGACCACCGACCAGGTTCAGACTTCCAACGCTTTTTAGCAAGCCACATGGCCCCTTTGGTCAAATACGGCGTTTGGGAAGCGCTGTTTCCGAATAAGTTGTCCGCAACATCTGCGGGGGCCATCGACGAAGCCTTGCACCTGCTGGCCGATACCAAATTAGTAGATTGTGTCTATTCGGGGGACATCATTACCGTGAACAAGATCGTCAACAACCTCCGCAAAAAGCGAGCGAAATACATCGAGCAAGCGTAATCACTGTTCGACCACGAACCAAGCCGCCGCCAAGGCGGCTTTTTTTATTTGGCACGCACCAAAATTAATTCTTTATCTAAATCCCCACCAGACATTCGCATGCGGCCTTGGTGAATTGAAATATGATAGGTCCGCTCTATTCCATTGACACTGGTCAGTGATAAACGATGTGATGTCAACGTCCAACGACCATTCATGGGGCCAAAAGACATGCTCCCAGTGGGCGATAAGAAAAGGGTGAGTGGTTCGGCCAAGGCTTGATCCACCACCCGCCATTTGCCGTAGAGGCTGTCCCGATCGGGCGGCTTGCCAGCGACGATGTTTTGATTCTTGTTTGTCTTATTTTTCAATTTGATGGGCTGAAAAACCTGGTCCACACCCAAATTCTGATTTCGCAAATAGAGTTTTCCATTTTTTATGCGGTATCTGAATCTTTCCTTCCCGTTTTTAAGGAAAAGAACCATTTGCCCGCCATCCGCAGTGAAGATGCCTTCGAGATGCTTCATTTTGAACGTGTTGTCCGCGCCCAAACGAAGTTTTTTGCCATCGATAACATCTGCCCATTCACCCACCAAAAGTTGATAGGCATCGCGACCAGATCTCGGTTCGTAGCGTTTTAACATGTGAGACAAATCGGGTGCGAAATACCGCCATGCCTTTTGCAAACATTCAAAATAAATAACGTGCACGTGTCCATAGGCCAACAAGACATTCAACTGCGCGCGCCGTACGAACCGCGCGTCCCCATTGGCGAACATGGTGAAAATCACCTTCTGTCCCTTGATGCCATTGATACGAACGGCCCGGGTGCTCTCTTGTTTGAACCCGATCTCACTTTTGAACGGCAATAAAACCCGATTCACATGAGACGCCAAAGCGTCTCCAGTTGCCCCTGGCATCACTTTGACTCGCAACATGCCAGGACTTAGATCCACTTCCTTTTTGAAGACCATTCCCTCAGTATCCAAGGGGACGGGGGCCAACTGCCAACCGGCTGCGAGCTCCAAAGCAAAGCGATTTTTGGTGTCTTCGTATTGTTTGGCTACGGCTGGGCGCCCCAAAGCGCACACCAAAACCGTTAAATACATAATTTTAAACAACTTTATCATTCAGTCGGCCCTGCGTATCAGCAAAATCACCACGGGCTCGAGTATGCCCCATCTGAGCGCCTTTTCCTATCTTTAAGGGCTTGAACTGGCCAAACCCCAGTGGCAATACCGCTCAAAATGCCCTAAGCCCAGGGCACGCATTCAACAGAGGTACCATCATGGGAAACAACACCGCCAAAACCATTGAGACCGAAACATTTGCCCTGCAACACAAAGTCCGCTTTGTCACTGCAGCATCTCTGTTCGATGGCCATGATGCCGCCATCCATATCATGCGTCGCATCCTCCAAGCACAGGGTGCAGAAGTCATTCACTTGGGTCACAACCGTTCGGTCCAAGAAGTGGTGAATGCAGCCATTCAAGAAGATGCCCAAGGCATTGCCATTTCGTCCTACCAGGGCGGGCACATGGAATACTTCACTTATATCCTCGAGCTTCTAAAAGAGCGAAATGCAAGTCACATCAAAGTTTTTGGTGGCGGTGGCGGTGTGATCGTCCCAGACGAAATTACGGAACTGCATCGCCGCGGGGTCAATAAGATCTTCTCTCCCGAAGACGGTTTCAAAATGGGCTTGGTCGGTATGATTCAACACATGCTGCGAGAATGTGATTTTATCCCCCCTGCCAAGGAATCCGACCTCGACCAATTGAACAGTAAGAATGTGAATGCGGTGGCCCGGGTCTTGAGCACTGTGGAACGCTTGCACTTGCAAGAAGACTTGCAGTCTCCCCTCCTGGCCAAGCTTCAAGAAAAAGCCGTTACCGCCAAGCGTTGTCCGGTGGTTGGCTTCACGGGCACCGGTGGGGCCGGAAAAAGTTCGCTCATCGATGAGATTATCTTGCGGTACTTACAAGCCTTTCCGCAAAAACAAATTGCAATTCTCAGCGTGGACCCTTCGCGTCGACGAACCGGTGGGGCGCTTTTGGGGGATCGCATTCGCATGAACGCTGCCAACAATGAACGCGTGTATGTCCGTTCCATGGCCACCCGACGTGCACACTTGGCCACCAGCGCGGCCGTGAAAGACGCCCTCACCACCTTGCGCATCAGTGGGTACGACTTGGTCATCCTTGAAACCGCAGGCATTGGACAAAGCGACAGCGAAGTCACAGAACTCGCCGACCTATCTGTATATGTGATGACCCCCGAATATGGCGCCCCCAGCCAACTGGAAAAAATTGACATGTTGGACTTCGCCGATCTGGTGGTCATCAATAAGTTTGACAAACGGGGCGCCCAGGACGCATTGCGTGAAGTGGCCAAAACCTTCCAGCGCAACCGTGAGCGTTTTCAAGAAGACTTCCGCGACATGCCGATCTATGGCACCAGCGCCCACCGCTTCTTTGACCTGGGTACCAACACATTTTTCAACGCGCTTTTTCAGCACCTGCAAAGCAAAACAGAAAGCCCACAAGACTGGGGTTTCGAACCGTTTCCGGAAGGCCCAGCCAATACGGCCAGTATCATTCCTCCAGACCGGGTGAATTACTTGGGACAAATCGCCAAACAAATCCGCGACTTTCATGCCGATACGGATTCCCAGGCCCAAATCGCGGCCCGCGCCGACGGCCTTTGGCGCACCCTTCAAGAGCTCGATATGGACGTGCCCCCGCCCGCGGTGCCTTTTTCAGAAGATCAACTCAAAAACAGTGAGCCCGAGTACCTGGCGTTGCGCGCCAAGTACAACAATTTGCTTAACGAACTGCACCCTGACACCCGAAAGGCCTTGAGCGAATTCAAGAGCATGGCCCAAGCCTACCGCGATGAAGTGCAAAGCTACGAAGTCCGGGGCAAATCTATTGTGGTGGAAAATTTCACCGAAAGCCTCAGTGGCAATGCCATCCCCAAAGTATCCGTGCCCCAAACCGCGGACTGGGCTGACCAAACCCGTTACTTACGAAAAGAGAATAAGCCCGGCAGCTTCCCTTACACCGCGGGGGTCTTCCCGTTCAAACGTAAGGGTGAAGATCCCACCCGCATGTTCGCCGGTGAAGGCACGCCGGAAAGAACGAACCGGCGATTTCACTTCGTCAGCAAGGGCCAACCCGCGGTGCGTTTGTCCACCGCCTTTGATTCCGTCACTCTCTACGGAGCTGATCCGGATAAGCGTCCGGACATCTGGGGTAAAATTGGAAACAGCGGTGTCTCAGTGTGTTCGCTGGACGACGCTAAAAGGCTCTATTCAGGTTTTAACTTGTGCGCCCCAACCTCTTCCGTATCCATGACCATCAATGGGCCCGCCCCCACCATCTTGGCCTTCTTTTTCAATGCGGCCATTGATGCTGAAGTGGAACGCCGGCTCAAAGCCAATGGCGCTTGGGCGGAAACCCAAGAAAAGATCAAAGCCCATTTCGACAAACATGGTCAACCCCAACCTGTTTATCGTGCGGAACTGCCTGAAGGTCACGACGGAAATGGCTTGGGCTTTTTGGGGGTGTCATCTGATAAAATCGTCGACCCAGATTTCTATGCTGAGGCTAAAAGAGACGTGATGCAATCCCTGCGCGGCACGGTGCAAGCGGACATTCTTAAAGAAGACCAAGCTCAAAACACCTGTATATTTTCTACCGAATTTTCACTGCGCATGATGGGCGATGTTCAAGCTTATTTCTCCGCCAATCAAGTGCGTAACTTTTATAGCGTGAGTATTAGTGGCTACCACATCGCTGAAGCTGGGGCGAACCCCATCAGTCAACTGGCCTTCACTTTGGCCAATGGGTTCACCTTCGTGGAATACTACCGCGCTCGTGGGTTGGACATTGATTCCTTTGCCCCCAACCTTTCCTTTTTCTTCTCCAACGGCGTGGATCCTGAATATGCAGTCATCGGCCGGGTGGCTAGACGTATTTGGGCCATTGCCATGCGCGATCTGTACGGGGCCAACGGCCGCTCGCAAAAACTGAAATACCACATTCAAACCTCGGGTCGCTCTTTGCACGCCCAAGAAATTGACTTCAACGACATTCGGACCACCCTGCAAGCGCTTTACGCCATCTTGGATAACTGTAATTCGTTACACACCAATGCTTTTGATGAGGCCATCACCACCCCCACCGAGAATTCCGTACGTCGGGCCATTGCCATTCAGTTGATCATCAACCACGAACTGGGTCTGACGCGAAACGAAAACCCCTTTCAAGGTGCTTATTTCCTGGAGGAGCTCACCGACTTGGTGGAGGAAGCGGTGCTCGCAGAGTTTGAATCCCTGGACCGGCGCGGTGGCGTTTTGGGCGCCATGGAGACCATGTACCAACGTTCCAAGATTCAAGAAGAGAGCATGCATTACGAAGGACTCAAAGCCTCCGGTGAGATTCCCATTATTGGGGTCAACACCTACCTCAATCCACAAGGGGCTGGCGTGATGGGCGAAACGGAACTCATTCGCTCCACCGAAGAAGAAAAACAAGCCCAACTGGACGGTCTCCAAGGCCTTCATCAACTCAATGCAGCCCAGGCGGCGTTGGCTTTAAAACAGCTTAAATCCCAAGCTCAAAAGGGTGCCAACCTCTTTGAAGAGCTTCTGGAAACCACCAAAACCTGTAGTTTGGGCCAAATTTCAGATGCTTTATACAGCGTTGGGGGCGCCTACCGCAGAAGCATGTAATCATCACAAAGAATTTTCTTTTGGGGCCCCAAGAATGCTAGCCTGGAGCCCTTATCGAACTTTGGGATGACTATGAAACGGTATACCTATCCTTGCTTGGCCTTGCTCACTGGGCTCTCCTTGGCCGCGCCGCAAACGGCCTTTTCCAACAGCGGGCTCACCCTGGCCATCGTGCCAATTCCCACCGACCGCGCAGCGGAACAGCCCACCCTTGAAATTGGCTACATCGCGCGCACGGGTTTTGATCGTTCGCCCAGTTACAATGTATTCCCCTTAGAGACCTTGTTGGAGGGCCAAAACTTGCCGGGCCAACAAGCCCACAGCGAAGCCTTGCTCAAGCTGAAAGAGGCGGCCACCGCTTACGATGCGTTGGATTTGACCGGTGCCCTGACTTTGCTCACGGCGGCCAGTATCTCTTTTGAAAAAAGCGCTTCCCATTGGACCAGTTCTGAGCCCGTGGTGCAGACCTATTTGATGATGGGGGCTACTCAAGCACTCTTGGGTAACCAACCGGCGGCCATCGACGCCTTTGCCCAAGCACTCACACTGGACCCACGAGCCCAAATGCCGTCTGAGATCATGCCCGAAGTGGCCGTCCCTGCAATGGAAGAAGCACACCTAAAAGTAAGTGAGGCGAGCACTGGCAGACTTGGGGTCTTCGCCTCTCCGCAAATGGCTGAAGTATGGTTGGACGGACGTTTTCGCGGTATTGCGCCGTTACAAATGGATCAAATTCCAACCGGTCGCCATTATCTGCGCCTGGTGTCGCCTGGCTATCAAAACGATGGGCGCTTGATCGATGTGGCCCCGCACCAAGAAACCACCATTCAATCCGCCCTCTCCCCCACCCGTGGCCTTGCCAACTATCAAAGTGCGCTGGGCCCCATTCGACAAGGCAACACCGCAAGCTTGAGCCAACTGGGGCAAATTTTAAAAGTAGACCGCATGCTTATTTTGCGGGTTCAAGCCCTGGGCCCCGACGTGACGGTCTTTGGTATCCTCGCCGACGGCATCACGGGTGAAGTGTACCAAGAAGCACAGAAATCCTTCTCGACCCTTTCCCCATTGTTCAGGGGAGAAGTCGAAAGCTGGCTGGCCTCATCTTTTCGCAAACCACAGTACAGCATTCCAAAGGTTCAACCCGACGCGCAACTGCAACCCAGTGACCCCGGTTACGTGCCACCACCCGTGGCGACCGAAGGCATCAACGACCAAATACGCAGCGGCTATATTTTTCTCACCCTTTCTGGCTTGGCCCTTACCAGTGGCATCACCTTGGCCATTTTAAGCCAACAACCCCGAGGAGATTTTAAAAACTATCCACAAACCCAAGCCCAAGAGATCAAAACTGCTTGGTTTTACCGTGCACTGGGTGCCGATATCAGCTACGGCGTGAGCGCCGTTTTAAGCGGCGTGGGCATCTACCAACTGGTGAAAGGCTATGGCCGCAAAACACAAATCGACGATGTCTTGGCCCAAGAGCAGCTCACCCAACCCATTTGGTTCGCAGGGAGACTTGAAGAATGAAAAGAGCAACCTTGAATTTTTTCACGCTGTGTTGTGCCCTGTTCGCTTCGAGCTGTTTGGTCCAGTTTTACGCCGAAAGCGATATCGAAGGCCTGCCGTGTAACAGCGAAGGACAATGCGAGTCCGGCTACTTCTGTAAAGATGATGTTTGCGTTCTCTCAGAGACGCTGCAAGCCAATGACGCTTGCGAAACCACCGAGGAATGCTCAGAAGGGCTGACGTGTATCGATTACTATGAAGGTTGTGCATCCGACATCAACTGCGATCTCAGCGTCACCGTGGGCACAGGGAAAAGATGCCGACAAGCATGTGAACCCTATATGGGCAAAGATGCTGAACAGTGCCCCGTTGGCAGTCGCTGTTTTGAGGCCGATGCCAGCTTGGGATTGTCCATCAAAGGTTTCTGCCAAGAAGGGGTTTGCTCTGAGCACACCGATTGCGACACCAACAGCCCCTTGAACAACTACTGTGTCAGTTTGGTCAATGGCGTGGGCAGCGGCCTTTGCGTGAAAGGGTGTGATCCTTTTCAGTGCAGCTATGCCACCGCCTGTAACGACTGTCCCAGCCACAGCCAAGGCTGTGAACCCCTGGACGTGAGCATTAACGCTTTTTATTGTATCGCCCCTGGCATGGGCGCCGCCGGCGAGCCCTGCGACGTCTTCTCCAATGCATGCACCATCGGCGCATTCTGCTACACCGAAGCGGGCAATACCAGCGGCGTTTGCAAACGCTATTGCTCCCTCACCCAAGGTGCCAACCCGGCCTGTCCAACGGGCGAGCGCTGCTACGACTTAACCAACAATGTGGGCTATTGCGGTCCCCAATAGATTCACTCATGGCTCAACTAACCAAATATTTCTCTGCACGAACGAAGATGAAGGAAGATGCCCACCAGGGTTGGCATGAGGCCAACAAAAGCAAAGCGGTGTGCTTAAAATCCACCTTAGCCAAAGCCATCGAAGACCAACTCAAACTCACAGAAGATGAAAAAGTCCTGTTTCGGCTGGTGAAAAATCCGCGCAACTTTGATGACCTTCTGGATTCAGGTGTCCTTCCCGAAATGGATACCCTGGCACTGCTCCACGGACTTTACCTGGGGGAAATCCTAGAATTCACCGATTTAGAAAAAGCACGACACATCGTTCCATTGGAGATTCGTAAACACCGCAATGCACTCCGCGGGGTCAAAGATACGGCACGTAAAAAAATACGCAAAGAGCAACTCAAGCCCCGAGCGCCCGCCAAACCCGCTGAGAAAGAAAAATCGGTCAGCCGAAAAGCGGCCCCCCCTGCCCCTCCCCAACTCAGGAGCAGTCGTAAGTCAAACAAAAGCAATCGTCTGGATCCGCGTAAAATAAAAATCGCGGGCACGTCACAGCAACGGATGGCCATCCGAAAAGTCATCGAAAATTATGAACGGCTCATGAACAAAGACCATTATAATTTTCTTTGCATCAGCCCCAAGGCAAAAGATGGCGATATTAAAACCGCTTATTTTTCCTTAGTAAAAGAGATGCACCCAGACAACTTGACCCGTTTGGGGATTGACCTTCCTGAAGTACACGAACTGGCCAAGGCGGTTTTTGGGAAACTCAATGAAGCCTACAATACCCTCAAAGACTTCAACAAACGATTAGACTACGATGCCCAACTGGAAAGTGGTGCCATCAACACCAGGGTGATGCGCAGTGGCAAAATGAGACGTTCGCGTGATGCACAAACGCAAAACACCATGGCTGAGAGCTATCTCAAAAAGGGTCAATACCAAAAAGCTGAGGAGCACTTTCGACTGGCCATTGAATTCGATGACGAAGTGCCGGAATATCACACGTCATTGGCTTGGTGCATTGCCACGAACCCGCGAAACCGAAATGCAAAGATGATTCAGCGAGGCAAAGAAATATTGTCTGAGACCATCCAACGTTTTCACCACCCAGAGGCGGCATACCGTTTGGGCCTGCTGTGCATTCGTGACGATAACTACCACACCGCCTTACAGCTCTTTGACAAAACGCTCAAAATGGACCCTGATCACGCACAAGCTAAAAAAGAAAAGAGTGTGGTGATTCAACGGCTCAAAGAAGAACAGGAAGCCCTCGATGCGAAAAACGCGCCCGAGTCTGGCTTCCTGTCTAAGTTCTTCCAGAAAAAGAAGTAAGTTTACGCTTCAGCCGCTGCTTCTGCGGGTGGTGCTTTGGCTGCCTCAGCCTTAGCGGTGGCCTTGGCCTCTTCGATGGCCGCATTGAGCTTGCGTCCTTCGCCATTCTCACCAAACCAATTTTGCATCACATCTACCATTTCCATGGCCTGCTTTTCGGAGGAGATGTTGAACTTACTTTGGTATTTGTACTCACCACTCAATTTGCGGTAGCGACGCACCCCGATTTTTGGGGGTCGGTATTCTTTGGTTTTTGGATCCATTTCTTGAAACAAAAACATGACGGTGGCCCAAGAGCCTTTGCTCAAACAGTGTTTGGCCACTTCTTTCACACGAAGCTCGCCATCTTCTTCCCAGTTAACTGTCAAATCTTCAACGGTTGCTGCCATTTCTCATCCTCTCGTGACTTCAATAAAGCCTTTTCAAAAAAAAAGCCTCCCAAGTGCTGGGAGGCTTAATGCAAATCTTATCGTCGGGAACCCGCGGCTTTGGAAGCCTTCATTGGGTTCTTGGAACGCTCGGTAATCACCGCGCCACCTATGCCGTGCAGCGGACGTACCTTGCGACTGGATTGATGCAACTCTACCAAGCCGCCTTTGGGGCCAGGAATGGAACCACGAACAATCACGACACCTTCTTCGCCGTCAACTTCGATGACGCGCAAGTTCTTTACGGTCACGCGGGCGTTGCCCATGTGGCCAGGCATCTTCTTGCCTTTGAAAACTTTACCGGGCTTGGCACGACAACCGATGGAACCCCCGTGACGGAAATACTCGTGGGTACCGTGCGTGGCGCGAAAGCCTTTCATGTTGTGACGCTTCATCACACCGGCGAAACCGCGGCCTTTGCTCACCCCTGCGATATCCAAGGATTCAGACTCTGCGAGGATTTCTGCGGTGATGGATTGGCCGACTTCGTACTGGGCCAACTCTTCTTCGGTCACACGCACTTCGCGCAAGTAACGCTTCATGTCTACGCCGGCCTTTTTCATGTGGCCTGCTTCGGGCTTGGTCACCAGCTTTTCGCGGATGTCGCCGTAACCCAATTGCAATGCGTTGTAGCCGTCTTTTTCAACGGTCTTTTTCTGAACCACTACGTTGGGTTCTACTCTCATAACGGTAACTGGGACACGAACACCATCTTCGAGAAACATTTGGGTCATGCCTTCTTTGGTTGCTAATACAGCTAAACTCATTTTTCACTCCATGGGTCATTCACAGCCTGAAACCTGCCAGCGGACCCGAACCCTTCATTGGGCTGGGGGACTGTAAATGCTGAAAAAGAAAGATCAAGGGGCGACAAGGCCTCAAGTTCGCGCTAGATTGGCCCCGCACGCAAAAAATGACCCTGGAATGGCACATGTCAGACAAAAACATAAATAATATCAATATCTTATCGAAAATGTCAGTCTTACCAGAGGCTGAAGCATCCCTCCAAAAAGATCTCCAACAAATCCTGGCCTACATCGAAAAACTCGATGAATTGGACGTAGAGGGGGTCGAACCCTTCTATCACCCCCACGATCTCACCCTCCGATTACGGGCCGATAAGGCGGCTGACGTGGCTGGCCCGCAAGCCCTCCAAGGCTCCGAAGGCTACGAAAACCGCCTGGTTCGCGTCCCCCGCATCATCGAATAGGACTGCTGTTGTGACCACTGAAAACTTATCCCAACTCACCCTCTCACAAGCCCATGCGGCTTTAACCTCAGGCCAAGCCACGAGTGTTGATCTGACCCATGCTTGTCTTGAACAAATCCAGCGCCATGACGAACAAGTGGGTGCCTTTTTGCACATCGACAAAGACCTCGCGCTGCAACAAGCCCAAGCCAGCGATGCACGACGGGCCCAGGGCAGCCCGTTAAGCAAACTGGATGGCATTCCCCTCGCCCTTAAAGACAACATTCTCACACAGCACATGCCCACCACCGCGGGTTCACAAATATTGGCGGGCTACCAAAGCAATTACGACGCCACCGTTGCCCGCAAACTCGAAGCCGCAGGAGCGGTGATTCTGGGCAAATTGAATCTCGATGAGTTCGCCATGGGCTCCTCCAATGAAAACAGTGGCTACCAGCTTTGCCGAAACCCATGGGACCTTCAAAAAGCGCCCGGGGGCTCTTCGGGGGGTGCAGCCGCTGCGGTGGCCGCCGGCATGTGTTTTGGTGCTCTCGGTACAGACACCGGGGGTTCCATTCGCCAACCCGCTGCATTTTGTGGCATCACCGGATTAAAACCCACCTACGGACGTGTGTCTCGTTTTGGCGTCGTGGCGTACGGCTCGTCATTGGACCAGGTGGGCCCCATGGCTCGAGATGCACTGGGGACCGCATGGCTGTATGAAGCCATTTCAGGTTTCGATCCACGAGATGCCACCTCCGTGGAAAAAGACGTTGAGACAACAGATGCCCAAGCCCCGCAAAATCTTCAAGGTTTGAAAATAGGCGTTCCCAAAGAAACCGTCGATTTGGATGGGCTTGACCCGGCCATGGCAGAAGCCTTGGCCCACACCCAAGCGCAACTCAAAGCCCAGGGTGCCACCATCGTTCCCATTTCATTGCCGCATACCCCTTATGCCATAGCCACTTACTACATCGTGGCCACCGCTGAGGCTTCCTCCAACTTGGCGCGCTTTGATGGTGTACGCTACGGACCCAGACGCGGTGCCGACGAAAGCCTCGACGCCATGTACAACGAAACCCGAGGCCAACTTTTTGGGCAAGAGGTCAAACGACGTATCCTTTTGGGCACCTACGTTTTGAGCGCTGGCTATTACGACGCCTATTACCTCAAAGCCCTCAAAGCACGACGCAAAATTGCCGATGACTTTGACCAAGCGTTCCAAGAGGTGGATCTCATTTTATCGCCCACCACCCCAACCCCCGCCTTTAGCTTGGGCGAAAAGACGGCCGACCCATTGCAGATGTACCTCAGCGATGTGTTCACCATCTCATGCAACCTCGCAGGCATTCCCGGCATCTCCATCAACGGCGGGTTTTCTCCCGACGGCCTCCCCCTTGGCATGCAACTTCTGGGGCCGGCTTTTTCGGAAAAACAACTTTTAGAAACAGCTCACGTGCTCGAAAACCAGTTTGATTTTACCCAACGCCGCCCACAATGGCCAGCCTCTTAAGGAGCCGGTATGTCTGACGACAATTGTATTTTCTGTAAAATTGTTAAAAAAGAAATTCCCGCCACCATCATTTACGAAGACGACCATGTGCTCGCGTTTGAAGACCTCAACCCGCAAGCCCCCGTGCACTGCTTGGTGATCACCAAAAAACACATTGTGGGTGGCAACGACATGACTCCCGAAGATACCATTGCCCTCGGACACATGCTCTTGGCAGGTAAGAAAGTCGCAGAGATTAAAAACATCGCCGATGATGGTTACCGGTTTGTCATCAACACGGGCGCTCACGGCGGCCAAAGCGTATTTCACATTCACTTGCATGTGATGGGCGGACGGCCTTTATCTTGGCCTCCAGGCTGAGCACAACGTCAGTTCGATAGCTCCAAATCCAAACGGATATCTTCACCTTGAACGATCTCAATACTTTGTTCGGCGGACGTCCCCCGAATGCTTTCCACCACGCGTATGACGTGGGGGCCTGGCTCCAATGGATGGTCGGTTAATGGCGTGGTCAACCCAGTTTCACGACCGTCGATGTACACCATGCCCCACGGTTTGGAGTTGAGGGTGAGCGTTCCAAACACCTTTGGTTTGCTGCTGTCGTAAGAGCTCTTACTTTTCTTTTTCCCGGTCAATAAGGCCACTTTTTCGGTGGCCTGTTCCATGGCCTTTTCGTTGTCTTCGCTTTGCGCGATTTCGTAATTCGCCATGTATATCTCAGGATGGAAAGGGTTTTCCCAGGCAGCGCGGTCGTAGGCTTTGAGCGCGTCGGCGTGTCGACCTTGGCGCAGGGCCAACCGGCCTTCTAAAATTCGGGTTTGGGGATCGTGGGGAAAGACCTCGATGGTCTTGGGCATCAGGGCCCCCGCCTTGTCATACTCTTCGAGGTCTAAGTACAAGCCAGCCAATCGGTTTTGCAAAGCCGCATTTTTGGCCTGGTGTCCAGCATTGACCGCTTTTTCGTATTCGATCACCGCCGCCTTTTTGTGGCCCCGGCGTCGTAACAAGTTGCCCAGCCGAACCCATTTTCGCGTCTTCACGTTCCCCGCGTCTTCCATGGCTTTTTCATCTTCTTCTTCTTCGGTGTGCAGGGTTTTACCATTGCCCTTCACAAACACCAATTGCTTGGGCATGGCACCAGGAACCCGACGAAAAGGCCTTTTCTTAAGGTAGGCCGTCCAACTGCGCTGCATGGTGCTTAAATTTTCACCCAGAGTTGCCTCCAAAGCCGCGTCCATGGACGCGCCCGTGCCCAGGACTTTGAGTAACCGGTTGGTTAACTGAAACCCGGTGGCGCCGTCTCTCTTTTGTTTGTGCATGAACTCAATCACCGTGAACACCTCAGCGAAAGCCAGTGCGGTTTTTTCTTGGCTGGGGAGCTTGGCCATGGAGGGATGCATTTGCTCAAAGGTGACCAAATCATTGGCTTTGACCGCGTCAGCCAAGAGGTTTTCGCTGGCCGGCGAAAGAGCCAAGCCAGGATCGCCGTACCACAACGATTCGCTGTACTTGGCCAAACCTTCATGCAGCCAAATGGGAACGGTATTGTTACTTTTCTCTGAAATGATCAAATGAATGAACTCATGAGCCAACGTGTCCAACCAAGAGTAGCCGCGCGCCAATGCTTTGGGACTGGTGATCATCAATCGATTGTATTTGCACAGCGCAATGGTGCCAGATGTTTTGATTTCTTTTTCGGTCAATGAAGACACTTGGGCCAGCCCACGAGGGCTTTCCAACACGTCCACAGGAATCATGTGGTTTGGCTCGTAGTTGTACGCCTTTGTAATGTGCTGATACGCCCTTTCTAAAGCCCAAAGTCCTTTTTCGAAAAGCAGTTCGTCTTTGCCCGGTGGCACACGCATGACGAAGTGCTCGCTCTTCTTTTGAACGTAACCGCGGGTTTCCTGCAATGTACTTTCGGCCAAAGGCAGCAAAGGTGGGGCCATGCCGCCTTCGGCCGCCCGTTGTAAAAGCCGGACAGCCTCTTCGTACTTGCCTTCGTGAAATTTAACAGTGCCCACCAAAGCCTGTACCGGTGGCACATCGGGCAAGTCGTCGTGTAACCCTTGCGCAAGTTCTTTGGCACGGTTGAGCTGCCAATTATTGAGGGCTTGGCGAGCTTCCTTAATTTTGGCGGAAACGTCTTTGGCATTTTGAGCTACTGCCGCACCCGAAGGCATCAATAGTTGGAGGACCACTACAAACAACAGCCGGTGCAAAGTTGTAATCATCATTTGACCAACTCCTCGTAGTATTCTCGCACCTGTTTGGACCAATCCTCGGGTGCCTTTTCACGCATGGCATCCAAAATGGCTTTTCGATGCTCTTCGGGGACTTGGTACGCATCGGCGTCTGGCAACTTCATTCGCTTTTGCTCGTGCCGTTTACCGTCTTCTTGCCCGCCTTCTTGTTGCGCTTGGCCAGGACGCGGCAGGGGCATGGGCATGCCTTTACCACCAGATTGGTTTTTCATTTCATCCAAAGACTCTTGCAACGATTCCAATGCATTTTGGGATTGCCGTTGGTGCTCACGAGCAGACTTCAATCGCTGGCCGCCCAAATCCATGCCCGCTTGTCGAGACGCACGACTGGCGTCGTTGAGTTTGGATTGATGCTCTTCGCCAAAGAGAGGCGCTTGGTTGTTTATTTTTTGAATCATTTGACGCAACCGCTTGACACCGTCATTCAAGGCGGACTGCTTTTGGGCCATTTCGCCCAGTTGTTGTGATTCTCCTTTATTGAGTGAGCCTTTCAAATCAGGGATGAGCTGTCCCAAGGCATCCGCCACCTCATTCACCGCTTGGTTACTTTTCCTGGCTTCCTTGGCGGCCTGGCGTGTTTCAGCCTCCAGACCCATGGGCGCATTTTGAGAACGCAATGCCAAACTGCTCTCTAGGTTCTGCAACGCCTGAGCCGCACCTTGCGCTTCTTCCAAAGCTTCTTCGAGGTAGTTTTCTTGTAAAGCCATTAACAGGTCCATGAGCCGCTGGGTCACGCGGCCCATTTCTTCTTTTTCTAAGGAGTTCAAGGCTTCGGGCGGCAATCGGTTGGTGGAGGACAACGCTTCTTTGGTTTTCTCCACCAAGCGTTTCACGGTCTTGCTGATCTTGTCTGCGGCCTCTTTCTTGGCGCGATTCAAGGCTTCTTGATAGATGGCCTCGGTGTCTTGCGCCAGTTCAGACTGAGCACTCACCATATCGTCCAACTGTTCCGAAAAATTTTGCAGGTCTTTTTTGAGTTCGGCATATTCCTCGCCGCCGTACTCTTCTTGACTGTCCTCGATGCCTTCGAGCATTTTCTGGGTTTGCTCGATCATGTCTTCGAGCGTGGCCACCACATCTTCCATTTTCCCTTCTTCTAAGAGCGAATCCAGGCTTTGGGCTTGCTCCATCATGCTGTCATTATCGAATGCTTCTTGGTTGAGATATTCATCTGGCACATCTTGCTTGAGTTCAGCCATGCGTCGGTACAAATCTTGGAGTTGTTCTTTGAGACGTTCGATTTGGTTGAGAATGGCATCTCGAGCGGCGTCGGTGGGCGCCTCCTTATAGTTAGCCAATAATTGTTTTAAAGCGTCCTGGGTTTTCTTGAGGTCAGAGGCCAGTTGGTGCGCATCGTTGAGACGTTGGGTATTGATCAAATCCTCTAAGAAGAGAACATGCTTTTCGAAGGACAACACCAAGGTTCGGATTTGCGACAACAACAAAGACCACACATTGGCACTGCCTCGCTTGCTCAACTGATGGGAGGCCCCAATGCGGTCGAGGGTCCGTTTTTTGATTTGGGTGCCCCGTTTGATGTCTTTATGGGCGTTGCTCAAGGCCTGAGTGAGAGTGGCGATGTCGTAGGGGTCTTTTAAAGAGGCCTGTAACAGCTTGTTCATGCTCTCCACCAACTCTTGTTCATCGGCGGCCATGCGCAGCTGCTGCCCCACCACGCCCTGCTCTTGTTGTAGATCTTCCATGGTGGCGAACGTTGGCGCGGGATTTTCCAACCCTTGAGCCAGTCCATCCACCAGCTGCCACAACAGTTCTTCATATTTTTTAAGCAGTTCTTTGTGGTACTTGATTTCAGAAAACACTGTGAGGATACGCGTGATGGATCGGCCCACTTGTGGCCCGGCGAACGCGTTGTTGTCGGTGGCTTCCAAATACAAACTCACCTGATCTCCGGGGCGCGCGCCCACATCAGCGAGCGAAAAGTTACCCGTACCCGAAAAAGACCTCAGGTCTCCCGGGATTTCCTGGAGGACCTGTGTCCACGGCTTACCGCGCTGGGATTGGATGCGTGCCACCAACCGAATACTTTTGAGCCCGTAATCATCACTGGTCTCAAATTGGAGAGGCACAGTCTCATTGGCCTCCACGGTCATGTCTTCGGTGGGAAACAACAAATCCACCGCCGGCGGCTCATCGGGTATCAATGCGATTTGGTGACCCACCGGATCGATCTCGACCGCACCGTCGGGCTCCACCAACATAAAGTGGTAGTTGCCTGATCGCTTTAACTGCAACTGACCTTTGATTTGCCGCTCTCCTTCGACCGAGAATTTTATTTTCTCTTCACCCATCACCACGTAGGCTTCTTTAATGCGCCTATCCGCCTGAGCGTCAAAAGTGACGATGGTCCCCAAGGGCGCCACGATGTCCCCGGTGGTTCCTCTCATATCTTGAGACTCTTTTTTCATATAGGCGGGATAGTCGAGCTTTAAATGGATATCGGTCACAATGGGGATTCGAAAAACCTGGGGCCGGACGAAACTCTTGGGGTTGGTGTTGTCCCCCATTAAGAAAGACCACGTGTCGAGGACCACTGACACTTGAGACATAGCCATGAGCCCGTAAAAACAAAAGAAGAATCCCAAAGCCGCTAAGTTTCTCCACCGTTGGGCCAAGCCCACCAAAAGGAGGGAGTCCATGGCCTGGGTATCGAGAATGGCCTGAGCGGTTTGGGTCTGGTGCGCTTTGGACAAATATTGTGACCGGCCTTGAATGCCACCGCTTTTGTCCTCGGCCATGAGCTCTACCGCAGAACGGACGCTGTCTTTTAAATCGTGTCCGCGCCGTAGGGCCGCTCTTTCGATCCAACCCGCGAGGGATAAGTTCTTTGACAGGGGTCGCCATGACTTCCATGCCACGCCCAGCAACGCCAAAAGCGACGCGGCCCCAAAAAAAGACCAAACCGCCAAGGGCGTTTCAAAAGGCATTCCCACAAAGGCAACGCACAGAACCAAAGCCCCAAAGAGACCACAGAAGCACAGAGCCAGCCATGCCAAAAGATCGAGCCCACAATAGGCCCAAAGCGTTCGCTTGGCTTTTTGTAGAACCTGCTCCAGGGAGGCCCCTTGGGATCTCGAGGCAGATTCATGAGGTTGCGGTTCAGTGACGGGCATGATGTTTCAAAGGGTCCTTTTTCCTGCTTTTTCCAGGCCAAAAACTGGCCTTTTGCCGCTGTTATAACCAATATAAGCGCACATCCTATGCCAAAAACAACGAATGTCTTGCAGAAATGGCTCAAGACGTGTTTTGGTGGGGGTCCTTGGCGCGCCAAACCGCCATAAATCGAGGCCTAAACTTGAATTTAACCGACGAAATCACGCCCGAAGAAAACGGCGACCAAACCCGCGAAGCCCTCGAAAAACTCGCGGCGGCCTCCGAACGAGCCCAAACCGAACAAGAAAAACGGCAAGCGGCACGGGCCGCTGAATTGCCACTGGTGGAGGCGGCCCAAGCCGGCGACGCCCAAGCCTTTGAGAAACTCCTCACCAAAAGCCAACAAAAGCTCTTTTCTCTGGCTTTGGGCATGCTTCACGATCGCGATGACGCCAAAGACGCCGTTCAGGAAACCTGGATCAAAGCGTATAAAAAACTTCAAGATTTTCAGGCCAATGCGAGTTTCGGCACCTGGCTGTACCGCATTTGTGTGAACGTCTGCATCGACAAACAGCGAGCGGCCAAACGACGTAAAAAAGTCGATATTGATAATATCGCCCCTCTGAGCACTGATGATGACAATCTCTATGCCCAAGTGGACGTTGCGCCCGACACCACAGGGTCTAACCCTTTAAAAAATATAGCAAATAAAGAGTTGGGCGATAAAATCCAAGACGGCCTGCGGGGCCTCACCGAAGACCACCGCTCCGTTCTCTTGCTGCGTGAAGTCGAAGGCATGAGTTACGATGAAATCTCAGAAGCCCTTGAAATTCCAAAGGGAACCGTCATGAGCCGGCTGTATCACGCCCGGCGCAACCTACAGCATTTGCTCGCCCCTTATTTGGAGTCAGACGAAGGAGATCCATCGGATTTTAATGAAGATTTGGTTGAATAAGGCCCCTGCGCCGAACGTCCTAAATACGGACATTTTTTGAAGGAAACCCATGAAAATGGAACGATCAGACCGCGAACAACTCGAAACATGGATGAGCGCCTTTATCGATGGCGAGCTCGACTTTGAGGCATCTAGCCTTCTGCTCGAGGCACTCCATGAAGACGCTGCCTTTCGCGCTGAGATGTTGGTCTTTTTGAAGCAACAAAAAGCCGTTCGCCAAGCCATTGAAAACAGCCTCCGAGGTTTATCCAGCCAAGAACAAGCGGACATGGTGGTGGATTTCTGGCACCAAATCGAGGCCGACGCCCAAGAAAGTCACGAAGAAGAGTTCTTACAAGAACGCGCTTACTTGCTGGCCCAAAATGTTTTGCAGGGCCGCTTACAACGGGAAGCGCTCGAAACCATTGCCCAACGCGACCCAGCTTGCGTGCGAGAGGCCGCCAAAATCATTGGGCAAATGGAATCGGTGAGAAACGATCTCGAAACCCAAGCGGTGAAAGAGCCACTCGATGAACTCCGCCACAGTACGATGACCCAGTTATTCGGTACCGCTGATGCCATTGAAGACCCCACAGAGATGTTCGATGACTCCGAAACCACAGACAAACGCGTCATCATCACCGAAGAAGAAATTATATCCGAAAGAAACATCACCTCTGAACCCCAAGATGCGACTGAACAAAACGTCGAAGAATCGGTCATCCCCCCGGTGCCACTCCCAGAGGACATTCAGAAAAACATCGACCCGGCCACCGCTGCCAATGACGATGGCGTAGAGACGTCTGAGCCCCAAGCCGACCTGGAAGACGATGACGATTTTGTGTTGGTCACGCCAGGCGCCAAGGTCATTCAACTTTTCCAAAAGGTAAAAATACCCGCTGTGGCCACTGCCGTTGCGGCCGCCGTTGGTTTGTTTATCTTACCTGCGGGCGAGCCCGATACACCCCCTGCGCCCGAATCTTCCAGCGAAGTTTTCGCAGCGTTGGTGCCCGAAGAGGGTTCAAAAGCAGACCCCCAATGGCAAGATCGCTTGTTGGCAGCTTGGCAGATGGAGTTGGATCAAAGCCATGAAACCAGCGCAGAGGCACTCCCCATTTTGAACGACAACTCCCTCACCGAGGTTGAGTCTTTAGACACGCGGAGCAGCAACCCCATGGTCTTTAAAACCCCCAATAAAAACATCACCGTAATTTGGATCGGAGAACAGCAAGGATGAAACTTCATCGCATGAACCGCCTGAATTATTTCGGACTTATCTGTCTGGCCCTGTTCAGCCTTCCCAGTCTCGCCCAAACCCCTGCGCCTGCTCCAGCCGTCGTCACCCAAGACGGTTATGAAATCGGCGTTCGCATCATCACGGCCAAGCGCAAAGGCAAATTCAAAGTGGACAAAAAACTCAAACCACTTTCAAAAGATTTGCGTGCCTTGCCTTTTAAAAAATTCAAGCAGCGCGACATGCACAAGAAGGTTTTAAAGAGTTCTGAACAAGTCTCTTTGCAATTTCCATCTGGTAAAGGTGACCCGCAGCTTCTCAGCATTCAGGCCCATGGCAAACAGCCCAGCGGAAAACTCGGTTTCACCCTGGCCATCGATAACTTAGATTTCAAAACGCGGGTGGCCTTGCCCGACGGCGGCACCATTTTGGTGGCTGGTCCCCAACACAATAAAGAAACGGTGCTGTTTTCGGTCACGGCAAGAGAATACTCAGCTGCGGCAGCCCAAGCGGAGACGGCAGCGGCCAAAGCGGCCAAACCCAAAAAGCCCAAAACACCAAAGTCCAAGCGAAAAGCCCGTAAGAAAAGACCGAAGAAAAACTAAGCTTCTTCGCTGTTCACTTCTTCTGCATCAGAATCATCGCTGTCAGGTTTTTCCCGCTCATAACCAGGTGAGCCGGGTCCCTCCATCCAAGAAGATAAGTTACGCAACCGATCCTGAATGTTGTCGGTTTGTACCGACTCTTCCACGTTCTTTTTGACCTTTTGACCCGCTTGTTTCACCTTTTCGGTCCACGCCAAGTCTTCATCGCCTTTTTGCTGGCCCTTTTTCCATTTGGCGGTCTTTTGGGCTTCTTCGGCCGCCGCTTTGGCGCGACGCTTCTTGTCCTCGGACATGATCAAATAGGTGCCCACCAAGCCGGCGCTAACCGCGGTTAAACCTCTGATCATCCATTTGTTCATTTCCATTCCTCCAAGGGTCCCAATAGGCTGCTTATTCATAGTCTAACCAGCTTTGGGCAGTTGACAAAGGCTTAAGGGCGTTTTTTGCTTAGGTCCTAGGAATTGAGGTGATCTTATGAGCCGTTTTAGCCCTTCAGACAATGATCCAGTCATCGTATCCAGCTGCCGCACCCCCATTGGGCGCTTGGGCGGCGGTTTAGCCACCGTAAGGGC
>MDTD01167055.1_pt1 | contig 44313 bp, 40 predicted proteins | sample 811221 | NCBI WGS metagenome assembly MDTD01 (sample SAMN05326646, study PRJNA326480) | marine metagenome | isolation source: seawater | place: Pacific Ocean: South West | collected 2011 | reverse complement strand
GTGCACTCCGCGCGGGGAGGACTGGACGAAGCGGGAGCGCGGGCGATGCGGCGGCTCAACCGCGAGTTCTTTCAGCGGCGGATCGACGCCCGGGCGGGGACGGTGCCGGAGAGCCTTGCGCGCGCCTGGCGGGGTGAGATTCTCACCCCACCGATCAGGTGGATCACCGGACAGAAGGGCACGACGGTGGCGATGCCCCGCTATGCGCACCACGATCTCGCCCGCGCGACGGAGGCCGCACGAGCTGAGTGTGCGGCGTGAGGTGGGCGCGCCGCGTGAGGAGCGCCAGGTGCCCTCGCTGGGCACGCCGCATGAGGCGGGTTCGCCTCGTCAGGAGCGTCAGGCGCCCTCGCTGCGTGCACCGCGAGAGCTTGGGGACGCCCCGAGACGCGTCCCTCGCGCAACACGCTTCTGTATACAACCCCCGGGACAAAAAAAGGACGGGCCAAAGCCCGTCCTCATGGAATCCTGAAACAGGATTACCAGCGGTTGTTGTATCCACCACCGCTGCGGCGGTTGTCGGTGCGGGGCTTGGCCTCATTCACCTTCAGCTGCCGACCGTCGAGGTCACGACCGTCGAGGTTCTCCTGCGCCGCTTTGGCACCGGCCTCGTCAGCCATCTCCACGAAACCGAAGCCGCGGGAACGACCCGTGTCACGATCGGTGACGATGCTTGCCGAGATGACGTCGCCGTGCTGCGCGAAATGATCGCGGAGGTCGAACTCCTGGGTCTGGAAACTGAGGTTGCCAACGTAAAGTTTGGTTGCCATCTGAATACTCCTTATGCCGTAGGCATGAACTTGTTAACCGTGGTCCGAAATGCCTTTACTGTCTTGATGCCTACCGAAGGAGGAATTCAGAGAAGTGAACGCGAAAACTGACTGGTCACGGGGAAGATACACTCTTCCCCAGATCGCGTCAAGCAGGTAGATTCTCGCAATGCACAAAGACGCAGTCAACGAGTCGCTTCGCAACGTGGCGATCATCGCCCACGTAGACCACGGCAAAACCACACTGGTGGACGCGCTGTTCCGCCAGAGTGGTGTGTTCCGCGAGGGACAGGAAACCGCCGAGCGCCTCATGGACAATATGGACCTCGAACGCGAACGAGGCATCACGATCGCCGCGAAGAACAGCGCCATCTCGTGGCGCGGCATCAAAATCAATATTCTGGACACACCGGGCCACGCCGACTTCGGCGGTGAAGTCGAACGGGCGCTGTCCATGGTCGACGGCGTGGTACTCCTGGTCGACGCCTCCGAGGGACCGTTGCCGCAGACGCGCTTCGTCCTGGACAAGGCGCTGAAAGCCCATCTGCACGTCATCGTCGTGATCAACAAGATCGACCGACAGGATGCACGGCCACAGGAGGTGCTCAGCGAGATCTACGACCTCCTGATCGACCTCGATGCCGACGAAGAGCAGCTGGAGTGCCCGGTCCTGTACGCCGACGGGCGTGCGGGCATCGCCTCCCGATCGCTGGAAGAGCGGGCGGAGAACCTTCACGTCCTCATGGACGCGATCGTCGACGAAGTCCCCCCACCGGCGTACCGATCCTCCGAGCCGTTTCAGATGCTCGTTTCGGACCTCTCCTACTCCGACTTTCTGGGACGTCTCGCGGTCGGCAAGGTGATGCACGGGTCCGTACGCGGTCGCGACGGACTGGTGTGTCTCGGGGAGGACGGTCGCCAGACTCCGCTGAACGTCTCGCGGCTCCAGGTGTACGCCGGCCCCGGCCTCGTGGAGACCGACCACGCGCAGCCCGGCGACATCGTCGTCCTCGCCGGCGTTGAAGATGTTCACATCGGCGATACGATCTGTTCCCGGACCGACCCAAAGGCCCTTCCCCGCATCACGGTGGACGAGCCCACCGTCTCGATGTATTTCGCCCCCAACACCTCGCCGCTCCTCGGCCGCGAGGGGACCGTTCTTCAGTCGAGCAAGATCCGCGAGCGCCTCCAGAAGGAGACGATGCTCAACGTCTCCATGCGCGTGGAGGAAACCGAGAACAAGGAGGGGTTCATTGTCAAGGGACGCGGCGAGTTCCAGATGGTGATTCTCCTGGAAACGATGCGCCGCGAGGGGTTCGAACTGAACGTTGGCCGCCCGCGGGTGATTTTCCGCACCGAGAACGGCCGCAAGATGGAGCCGATCGAGCACCTCTTCATCGAGTGCGACGACTCCTACACCGGCGTGATCACCGAAAAACTCGCCAAGCGCAAGGGCCGCATGGTGGCCTACGAGAGCCACCAGCACAATCGCGCCCGCCTCGAGTTCAGCGTCCCGTCCCGCGGTCTACTCGGCTACCGCGACGAGTTCCTCACCGACACCCGCGGTACCGGTATCCTGAACGCCTCGTTTTCCGGGTACGAGGAGTACCGCGGTGATTTCCCCGACCGTCACACGGGCTCCCTCGTGGCGGACCGTGCCGGAGAGGCCGTTCCCTATGCGCTGTTCAATCTGGAGCCACGGGGCAACTTGTTCGTCCGTCCCGGGGAACCGGTATACGAAGGGATGATCGTCGGCGAACACAACCGCGAAAACGACCTCAACGTCAACGCGTGCAAGGCAAAAAAACTCACCAACATGCGTGCCGCGGGAAAGGACGACGCGGTCGTGCTGACCCCCATTCTTCCGATGACGCTGGAACGGGCGATTCAGTTCGTGAAGGACGACGAGATGGTGGAGGTGACGCCGAAGTCGGTGCGGTTGCGAAAGGTGATTCTTCCCGCATCCCAGCGCAAGGGGGACCTTCGCAAGCCGGTGTAGGCGGCGTCCCCGTCGTCGCGGCACACTTGCGTCGATCCCCCGTCGACGGCGATACTGGTCACCGCAGTGACGGAGACGACGGCCGATACACCGATCGCTGAAATTCTCGGGCGGACCGCAGTGTTCGCGGAACTCGAGCCCGTACAGCTCGACCTGTTGGCGTCGTACGCCGATTGCATCGAGGTTCCCGCAGGCACCGCGGTATTCGTGCCCGACGACGACGCGCGCCACATCCTGGTAATCGCCACCGGCGAGGTAATGATCCAACGCCCGCAGGACGAACACCGGGTTCGCGATGTGGCGCGGTTTGTCGACGGCGAATCGTTCGGCGAGATCGATGTCCTGCGCGCCGCGTCGCGGAACGTCCGGGCCGTGGCGGTTCGCGACACGCGCCTCGTTCGCTGTCCGGTCCCGCCCCTCGCCTTCGCGGATCTCGCCGAGCACGAAGCCACCGCCATGGCGCCGATTCTTCGCGCCCTCGTGCGCTACGTCGCCCGGCGAATCCGCGCAACCAACGACCTGCTCAAGGAGAACAGCGCCTGGGTCGACGAGCTGCGACGTCAGGTCTACACCGACAAACTCACGGGGTTGTTCAACGCCAGCTACCTGGCCGATTCCCTGCGGACCGCGCCGTGGGACGGCGCCGGCGGGGTGATCCTGTACTTCAAACCGGACCGCTTCAAGGAGATCAACGATACCTTTGGACACGATGTCGGTGACGCCGCGATTCAGCTGCTCGCGGAACGCTTTCGCTCCCGCGTTGAACCCACCGGCGAGGCGGTCCGTTCCCGCGGCAACGAAATCGTGGGGCTCTTCCCGGAGGCGCCCGCCGCAACAACCGAGGAAATCGCCACAGGACTGCTCCGCGACGTCGCCGCCGTTGACCTGTCGGCCCTCACCGGCGGCGCGACGGTCCGCCTCTCGGCCAGCATCGGCATCGCCGACGCCAGCGCTGACGGGCTCGGCGGTGCCGAACTCCTGGACCTCGCCTACGCCCGAATGATGGAAATTCGCACAGCCGGCGGCGGCGCGTCCCGCGGACCGGACCTCACCCCCGGGGGCGGTCCGTCGTGACCCCGATCGCGACGTTTCTCAACGACGTGCCGATATTCGCCGCTCTCTCCGATGCCGCCCGGGCGGCCCTCGCCGAGGCATGCACGCTCCAACACCTCGAGGACGGCGACCTCCTGTTCCGGGAGGGCGACCCCGGTGACGCGCTGTTTCTGGTCCGCGACGGGACGATCAGCATCTCGGTCCGCGGAGAGGATGGCGCCCGCGTCCCCGTGGCAACGATTCACGCCGGAGAGTTTCTCGGCGAAATGTCGATCGTAGAACGGGAGCCACGCTCCGCCACCGGAACCGCTGACGGTCCGACCACGGTTGTCCGCCTCGCGGGTGCCGACTTCGACGACCTGCTCTCGCGGGAACCAGCCGTGGCTACCGGTATCATGCTCAGGATGCTACCTGTCGTCGCCGCCCGACTCGAGAATACCGGCGCTCTCGTCTCGGACATGGTGCGCTGGGGGGAAGACGCCCGGCGCAGGGCGTTTACCGATCCCCTCACCGGACTCTACAATCGCCGGTTTCTCGACCAGAGTCTGGGAGATCAGATCGCTCGCGCGAGACGTGACCGGACACCACTGTCGCTGGTCATGATGGATCTCGACCATTTCACGGCGATCAACACCGAGTACGGCCCGGAGGTGGGTGATCGACTGATCGCCGCGGTGACACCGGTCATCCGTGCCGCGTTCGCCGACAACCACATCCTGGCGCGCTACGGCGGCGACGAGTTCACCTTCATTCTGCCGGACTGCAACGCCCCGACTGCAGAGCGGCACTGCGAGTCGCTCTTGACGGCGCTGCCGACCGTGGACCTTCTGCGTCGCTCCGGCGGTCACATCCGGACGGTCACCGCAAGCATGGGCATCGCCACCTATCCGACAGACGCCACAACGGAACAGGGGCTCCGGGAATGTGCCGACCGCGCGCTGTACCGGGCAAAAGAACTCGGTCGCGACCGGGTGTACACCCAGGCATCCTCCGCCGAGGAGCCATAGACACCGCTTCACGGTGCAGCCATCGCCGCGGTACATTCACGGCATGGAATTCACGTTTTCCACCCCGGCCCTGCTGTTCCCCGCGATCTCGTTGTTGTTCATTTCCTACACCAATCGGTTCATCTCGTACGCCGAACTCGTACGGCGGCTTCACGACCGCTGGCAGGATGACGGCAGTCCGGTGGTGCAGCGGCAGATCGAAAACCTCCGCCGCCGCATCGGGCTCTTCCGGAACATGCAGGTGGCCGGTGCCGTCAGTCTGTTGCTGTCGGTGATATGCATGGTGCTGCTCTTTTTCGGCATGCAGGTCGCCGCCGAAGTGTCGTTCGTCCTGGCGCTGGCGCTTATGGTAGCATCGATGGCGTTTCTGGTCGTCGAAGTCAGCATCTCCGTCGGCGCTCTCAACCTGCAGCTCCAGGACCTGACCGGCCCCTCCACGGATACCCATGAACGCTGATACACCTCGCAACACACTCGCCCGTGAGCTCGAACGACTGGGATCTCTGTTTGAGAACGCCAGTGATCGCGAGCGCTTTCTCACGGAGATCGTAACCCGGGTCCGCGATCACCTGTCGGTTCGCCGCGTCGCGATGTTCGCGTTCCTCCCGCAGGAGGATACGCTCGCGTTTCGCGCCGGCGCCGACGCCGACGGGGTCTGGACTCCGGAGCGATGCGCCGGTGAGGGGGTCGAGACACGATTCGACCTCGACGATTCCGCCGTGGGGCGTGCCTTCCGTCAGAGTAACGTGGTGCGCATGCCGGACCACGACAAGCTGCTGGTTCCGCTCGCTCGGGGCCCGCAGCGCTTCGGGGTACTGCTCATCCAGGGAACCGACGGCGCTGCAGAGGAGGCGCTGTCGGACACCGCGATCCTGGAACTCGCGGCGCAGATCGGCGACACCCTCGACGATGCATCGGTACTCGTCGACCATCCCGACGCCGGCGGCCCACCGAAACGCATTCGCGGTCAACGGGCATCCCACGGCGTCGCGGTGGGGCGTGCGGTACTCTTCTGGTCCCAAGTCAAAGAGGACCTGCTGAACAACGATACCGACGACGGGATCCCGGATGACGGACTCTCCGACACCGAGCGCTTCGATCGCGCCCTCAACCGCTCCCTTGAACAACTCGAAGAACTCGAAAACGCCGACAGCAGCGGCCTGGCGGAGGTGAGTTCGCTCATTTTCGGCGCCCACCGTCTCATGCTCCGCGACGAAAGCTTCACCGGCCGCATTCGTTCGCTCATCGAGGACGGTACCGCCGCGCCGGCGGCGATCCGCTCCGTGGTCGAGGAGTACGCCGACCGGTTTGCACGGATGTCCGAGGCGCGCCTGGCGGAAAAAGCGCAGGACGTCCGTGACCTGGGGTATCGGCTGCTCACCAACCTGCGCGACCGCGACGGCGGCACCTTCAGCTGGGAGGGGCGCATCGCCCTCGCCCGCCACATCTTTCCCTCCGATCTCGCGCGCCTGGCGGTGGAAGGCGTCGCCGGCGTTGTCCTGATGGGTGCCGGGGTCACGGCCCACATCAGCATCCTCGCCTCGTCCCTCGGTGTGCCGGTCCTCATTACAGAGGACCCGGCGCTCCAGGCGATCGGCGACGGCACGCACCTGGTCCTCGACGCCGACGGCGAGCAACTGCTCGTCGCCCTCGACCGGAAGGAGATGGACCGCTGGATTCACAACCGTGCCCGGGACCGCGACACCCCCCGGTCGTTCCATATCCGGGGCCGTACCGCCGACAACCAGGCCGTGCGGGTCATGGCCAACGTTAATCTCCTGAAGGACGCGATCAACGCCAGAACCCAGGGCGCGGAGGGCATCGGTCTCTACCGTTCCGAGTTTCCGTTTCTCCTGAAGAACGACTTTCTGTCCGAGGAACAGCAGTTCCGCATCTATCGGTCGATCGTCCTCAGCCACCGAGGAAAGCCGGTGGACCTCCGAACCACGGATATCGGCGGAGACAAGCTCCTGCAGGGACGGGAACGCCCGGAGGACAATCCCTTCCTCGGCGTCCGCGGTATCCGCTTCTCCCTCGCCAACCGCGAGATGTTCGGCGAGCAGCTGCGGGCGATGCTCCGGGCCGGAGCCAACGCCGACCTGGGGATCATGATTCCGATGGTCTCGGGTGCGGAGGAAGTAGTGGAAACCCGTGAGGAGGTGCAGCGCGCCATTCAGCAACTTCGGGACCGGGGCGTCCCGCATAACGACCATCCGCGCCTCGGCGCGATGGTGGAACTCCCGGCGGCGGCGATCTCGGTGGAAGAGCTGGCGGCGGAGACCGATTTCCTGTCCATCGGTACGAACGACCTGACGATGTACCTGCTGGCGGTTGACCGCACCAACGAGCACCTCAGCCATCTCTACCGCACCTACCACCCCACCGTTCTGCGCACGGTCAACCAGATCGTCGCCGGCGCCCGAACGCACCGCGTTGAGGTGTCCGTGTGTGGCGACGCGGCCGCCGATCCGGTCATGGCACGGTTTTTTGTCGGTATCGGTATACGCAGTCTCAGCGTCGGTCCGGACCGAATCGAGGAGACAAAGCGGCAGCTCGGCGAGTATACCGTCGCCGACGCCGAGACAACGGCACGGGAGATGCTGGCGATCGGCCGCGTCTCGGAAATGGAACGGTACCTCCGCGGTCAGGGATTCCCGGCGTGACCCTCGGAGCCGCGCGCCGCCGGCGCTACACGTCCACTCGAAACCGAATCCCGTATCCCGCCAGCAGCGCGGGACTGCGGAGGTTCGGGAGCTGCTCGGTGTCCGCGGAACGGTAGAGATCGAGGAACACCTCTACACTCGCGCCTCCGGAACCGGCGCGCACGCCGGTCTGGCCGGTGAAGTCCATCGATACGCCGCGGTCGCGGAGCAGAATCGTGTCCGGGAGCACCACGGCGAACGCCGAAAGCCCCGTCACCGGCAGGTTCGCGGTCACCTCAACCGCGGTGTTCAAGGTGAAGAGCGCCCGCGGGTCCGGGATTCGCGGAGCGCCCCAGAACTCGTACAGCTCGGACCAGGTCAACCGCACCATCGCGTCCAGGTCGATGGCGTCCGTGAGCCGGAGACCGCGCACGGCAACGCCGCCGCGCACGATATCTGCTGCCGGGTCCTCGAACCCGCTGCGGAGCGGATGATAGCTGCGGCGGGAGTATTCCGCGAGCAAGGCGATCCGGTCCACCGCCAAACGCCGCGCCGTCGAACGCGAAGTCGGCAGGTCCACGGAAGCCACAAACCCGTACTCGAACTGCACCGCGTTCATCATCCACTGCGCCGCGTCCGCTCCGGGCTGATCACCGCTGTTTACGGGACCGTTGAGCATCGCCGTGGCGTAGTACGCGGACAGCCGCGCCGGCGCCACGTCCACGATGCCGTGGAGTAGATAGTTGCGGACCTGAAAACGGTCGATATCGGTGGAGGCGAATACGTTGGCGTGGTACGCCGTGTCGCCGTACGCCGTACCCCCGGCGGCGATCCCCTGGGGTGCCGTTCCCGGCACCACCGCCACCGGCCGCTCGGCGAAGTCATAGGCTTCCACGAGTGCCGGTACGGCCACAACGATCGCCAGTGCCGCCGCGGCGGCCGAAAGTCGCATCATGGGAACAACTATGACCGGTCCGGTTTGACTTTTCCAGCTCCCGGCAGGAGGTTGAGCCCATGATTGCGGATCGGAATACGCTCGGCGACGCGGCGTCGCCGTATCTGCGACAACACCGGGACAACCCGGTCTGGTGGCACGAATGGTCGCGGGAAACGCTCGAACACGCCCGTTCCACCGGCAAACCGCTCTTCGTCTCCGTTGGATATGCGACGTGCCACTGGTGCCACGTCATGGCATCGGAGGCGTTCTCGGACCAGGCCTGTGCCGACGCCCTGAACCGCAGCTTTGTCTGTATCAAGGTCGACCGTGAGGAACGGCCGGACATCGATCAGTTCCTGATGCAATTCCTGGTTGCCACACGCGGCCACGGCGGCTGGCCACTCAACGCCTTTCTCACACCGGACGGCCGGCCGTTCCTGGCGCTGACCTATATCCCCGTGGACGGTCGGGCGTCGATGCCCGGCTTTGTCGGGATCATCGACCGCGTCCTGTCGTTCTACGCCGACCGCGGCCCCGAGCTGCCGACCTTCGATCTGTGGGAGGCGTCCCCTCCCCGGGAGACCGATGATCCCACACCCGTCCCCGGAGCGTCCGAACCGTTTGTGCACCGCCTCGACAACCTGGTCCGCCGCGGCGATCACGACCACGGGGGCTTTGGGATGGACGCGAAGTTCCCGCCGCATTCCACGCTGCTCTATCTGCTTTTCGGGACCCGAACCTACCAGCACCAGGGAGCGGCACGGTTTCTCCGGCACACGCTGGACACGATCGCCCGGCGCGGGCTTCACGATCACCTGCAGGGCGGGTTCTTTCGGTACTGCGTTGACCGCGCCTGGACGGTGCCCCATTTCGAGAAGATGCTCTACGACCAGGCGCTGCTGTTGTGGGTGTACGCCGTCGCCGCCCGCCTTTTCGACGATGCCCGCTACGGGGCCGTCGCGCGCGGCGTTGTCCGCGCCCTCGACGACACGTTTCTGCTCCCGGACGGCGTGTACCGCTCCGCCCACGACGCCGACACCAACCACGTGGAAGGGGACACATACCTCTGGACCGAGGACGAACTCCGCGATATCGCCGGCGTCGACGCCGAGCGACTCTTCGTCCTGGCGCCTGGCGGAACCGTGGATGGACGGCACCACCTGGTCCGGAATCAGTCTGACGCCGACCCGGACCGCGAGCGTGCGGTCCTCGAACGGCTCCTCGAGGTCCGGCGACGACGGCCGCAGCCGGCAACCGACGACAAAGTGGTCACCGCCTGGAACGCGCTCACCGGGGTCGCGCTGGTAGAAGCTGGACGCATGCTTCAGGACCCGTCCCTGCTCGCGCGCGCCCGGGACCTCTACCAGGCCCTTCGGGCACGAAACCACGCCGGCGACGGGTGGGCGCGAAGCTCCCTCGGCACAATGCGATCGCCGGGGCGATTTCTCGAGGACACCGCCGCGGTGCTCCTGCTGGAAACCTACCTGGCGGAGGATGCGGCGACCGAGGAAGACCACCGGCGCATGTGCCGGCAGATCGCCGAAACCCGCCGCGAGCTCGACACGTTCCGCGATGAACGCGGATGGGTCGGCGCGCGAACCTCCGATTTCGACCCGCTGCCTGCGGAGTCGTTCGACAGCCCCACGCCGTCACCGGTGGCGCTCGTCGAGATGGGCCTCCAGCGCGCCGCCCTCCTCGCCGGCGAGGTGATCCCGGCGCCGGCGCTGCAGCCCGAGCTCGCCGGTGACTTCGGCAACCTCGCCGCGGCACTGGCGGTCGGCGAATGGATGTGGGTGGACCAGCCGCATCGGCCGGACTGGGGCAGCCTCGGACCCTTCACGCTCCACCTACGGCGGAGTCCGGAAAGCTGGTGCTTTCGCGGCGTATGCCGCCCCGGTTCACCGCCGCCACACGTATTGTGATTCCCGGCCTCCCGGGGTATTGTTACGTAGGTAATATGCAAGTTGTTGACCGGTCGTTCGAGCTGCGAAACGACGGTCAGTTGTGGGTCTATTTTCTTGGCTGCGGGAGCGCGTTTTCCAGGCGCCACTACCAGACCAACCTGCTGATCGTCAAAGGTGAAGACCATCTCCTGGTCGATTGTGGGACATCGTGCAGTCGCGCCCTTGCCGACGCCGGTTTGTCGGTCCTCGATATTCAGAATGTCCTGATCACTCATTCCCACGCGGATCACGTCGGCGGACTCGAGGAGATGATCCTCATGAACCGCTACGTCGCCCGCCGTAAACCCCACATATTCATTACACCGCGCTACCAGCGCATCCTGTGGAACCAGTCGCTGCGCGGGGGCGCCGAGATGAACGAGCGGCACGATGGTGCGGGACTGGGGTTCGGGGACTACTGGGAGATCACGCGACCTCGCCCCGTTCCGGACCGCACCCGCGAGGCGCACGAGTTTACGGTCGGGTCGATATCGGTGCGCACGTTCCGCACCCGGCACTATCCCGAACAGGCCGAATCCTGGGAAGACGCGATGTACAGCATCGGGCTGGTGATCGACGAGCGCATCGTGTTCTCCGGCGATACCCTCTTTGACCCCGGCCTCGTTGACGAGGTTCAGCCCGAGGGTGGCGCAGAGCACATCTTTCACGACGTACAGTTCTTTCCCGGCGGAATCCACGCCTCCCTGGACGAGCTGGCGGGACTCCCGGAGGACGTTCGCCGCCGAACCTCCCTCGTGCACTACGGGGACAACTTCGAGGAGCACGAGGGCCGGATCGCGGAGCTCGGGTTCGCGGGGCTTACCAGACAGGGCGCGATCTACGAGTTCTAGGCCCCGGAGGTACCGCTACGCCAGACGATCCGGTTCCAACACCCGTGCCGCCCGGTCAACAACCTCAAGCCGCACGGGAAAGTCTCCCTGCTCCAGCCAGAGCGGTTCACCGTCGTACTGGAGCGGCATCCGTCCGTCGTATCCCACGTCCAGGGTGCGGCAGCCGAACATCGCCGTAATCGACTCGTCCACGTGACGGCCGTCGTAAAACAGCCGCTTCATTCGTATCTTGTCCCACAGCCCAACCTGGCGGATCACGCACAGGTTCTCGTCACCCGGCAGCACCCGCATGTGGTCGCCGTAGGTCCGATGCCCCCCAGCCCCCATCGCCACGAGGCTGCGCGCCTCCTCCCCGATGTCGAGACGGCGTCCGTCGAACCTCGTGCCCGAAAGCGCCATGGGACCGACGGACAGGGCTCGATCGTACCCGAGAACCGCAAGATCGACGAGCAGGCGGTAAGTATTCCCCGGCAGAAGCCGACGCCAGCGGTCGTGGAGAATCGTCACGTAGGCGTCGAGTCCGAGCGATACGATGTTGAACGCGTAGTGCGTGCTGCGCGCGGCGCGGATCGCAACTGCAGGTATCCACTGAGGAGAGAGCACTCCCTCGAGGCGATCGAGCGCCTCGTCCAGGGACGCGACTCCGGCGGCGTCGTTCCCGCTTCCCATCGGAAGCCGCAAAAAGAGCGCCCGGTCCCGGTGTTCAACCCCGGCCTGCAGCACGTGATTGTGCGTACCGTCCCCGCCCAGGCTGACAACCACCGGAGGCGCCGTTGCCGCGTCCATCCGTGCCGCAAGAAGGCTGCGCGCCTCCTCCCCGGAATGGGTCCACCAGATCTCCGGAAGCTCGCCGGAACCGGTACAGCGGGCCGCCGCGATACGCTGAATCGTCCGGTGCCGGTGCCGCGTGCCGGCGGTAGGGTTGGCCACAAATATCCGGTCGTGGTCGGGGAACTGACGTGCCAGACGCTCGTCGACCCATCGGGCGACGCAGGCAACCGCATCCTGATAGTGCTTCGCCACCGTCACGCCTCCAGGAGCATTGTGATCGCCTCCCGCAGATCCTCGTGCGACTCAACGAGTATGCCGGAACCGCCACGCTCCACGATCGGCGCCAGATCGACATCCCACCGGTCGCCGACCATCACTGTCGCCTCCACCGGCGCGCCGACCGCATCCAGTGCCGCCTGAAACGGCGCCCAGTCCGGCTTGCTCGCCCAGGTGGTATCGAGACCCACGACCGTCGGTATCAGGTCCGAGAACCCCAGGGCGTCCAGGCTGGCGCGACCGACATCCTCGGGGTTGTTGGTCAGAACCGCGAGGCGGACGTGCGCAGCCAGCCGTTCCATGGGAGCCCGGAGTGTCTCGTCGCGCTGCAAAAATCGGTGCGGAGTGATGAGTTCGCGGCGCCAGTCAACGCTGGTGGAAATGGGGACCCCCAGCGCCACCATCGTGTTCCCGAGTGACGGCCGACGCCCCGCGTTCGCGGTCAGACGGCTGCGAGTCTCGGCCACCAGGCGCAGTGCCTCGGGCTCCGCCATCCCGCGGTGGTCGGCGAACCGACGGATCAGGACGTCGATCTGCCACTGCGCGTAGCGGTCGTCGCGATAGAGGGTGTTGTCGATATCAAACAGAACTGCGCGATACGGTCCCGGATTCAGCTGTCGCTTCATAGATCATTGAGTTGTACGACCGGGACTCCACCGCCGAGAGGGGCACGGACAGGCGTCGGAGCAGGTCGTGAAGCCGGTCGCGGGACGCGGAAATCGTCTCACGGTCCGCATCGTCACCAAGGACGATCTCCAGTTCAACAAACCAGCCGACGTGTTCGACATGACTCAGCTCGGCAAGGACGCCGTCCGCCCAGAACGACTCGCCTTCCTTGCGTTTTCGGACGATTCGCCGGAGTCCGAGGGACTCCAGCATGTGACGGAACGCGTCACCGTCGGACACGGTGAACTCCGTCTCGCGGTTTTCCTCGATGCCGTCGTGGATGCGCTTTTCCTTGAAGGTGCAGATCCACGCGTCACCGTCGCGGCGCAGTCGGTACCGCGCCCGCTCCGGCGTCTCGCCGTACCCGAAGTACTCGTCTTCCTTCAGGTAGCGGCGATGCGGTGTGCCGACGGTGAGAAGCCGATCCCGAATGCGTTCGGGGTCATCGACCCACGCTTTCAGTTCGACCTCCACCGCCATATCGCCGGCTCTACTTCGACGATCCCTGGTTGGCCACGGAGGCCGCCTTGGCGGCGATCGCCTCCTGGTCTCCCAGATAGTAGTGCTTGATCGGTTTCAGGTCCTCGTCAAGCTCATACACCAGCGGAACACCGGTGGGAATGTTGAGCCCGACGATCTCCTCGTCGCTGACGTTGTCCAGGTACTTCACCAGCGCACGAAGGCTGTTGCCGTGGGCGGCGATCACCACCCGCTTCCCGGTCTTGATCGTGGGCGCGATCTCGTCGTGCCACAGCGGCAGGAAGCGGTCCACGGTATCCTTCAGGCATTCGGTTCGCGGCAGCTGCTCGTCGGAGAGGTCGGCGTACCGCGGATCCTTTCCAGGAAAACGCTCGTCGCTCGGATCGAGCGCCGGCGGCGGAACGTCGTAGCTGCGACGCCAGATCTTGACCTGCTCGTCGCCGTGTTCCTTCGCGGTTTCGGCTTTGTTCAGCCCCTGAAGCCCGCCGTAGTGGCGTTCGTTCAGGCGCCAGTCCTTGATAACCGGAATCCACAGCAGGTCCATCGCCGTGAGGGCGAGGTGGAGCGTGTTGATCGCGCGCTTGAGGACCGAGGTATAGGCGATGTCGAACACAAAACCCTCGGATTTCAGAATCTCACCGGCGGAGGTTGCCTCGACGACACCCTTTTCGGAGAGTTCGACGTCGGTCCATCCGGTGAAGCGGTTTTCCTTGTTCCATTCGCTCTCGCCGTGGCGGAGCAGAACGACCTTGTACATTGATAGTCTCCTTCGTTGGTGTGACACGTGGAGCTTAGCGAATGCCCCATGAGCTGTCAACGCGCGACGTCTGCCTCCCGCAGGACCGCCTCCCAGGGCAGTTCCGCGCACCGGCGCCGCCCCGGAACGGCGGAGAGGGAAAAAAACGACCGCACGTCCGCGGCGAGTTCGTCACCCACCAGGCCCGCGAGCTCCGTGTCGATATCGTGCGACGACGTCTCACCGACACCGGCGATTCCGTCGAGGACGCGACGCGCGATGGTGCATACCTCGTCCAGCGGCCGCTCCGCAAGCAACCGGTTCGCCACCGAAGCCGATGCCTTGCACACGGCGCAACCGGCAACCTCCAGCCATGCGCCGCCACCGGGGCGACGATAGACCGTGACCCGATCGCCACACGAGGCGTTGGATACCACCGTCGGGTCTCCGATCACCTCTCCCGCAGCGATCCACCCCGGTGCCTCCTCGCGACCGCCCCGGTAGTACTTGCGCACGACCCGATGGAGTTCCTCTTCCCAGGACACGCCCGGCGCCCGCTACGTCAGAATGCCGTGAATGCGTTCCACCGCCGCCACAAACCGTTCAATCTCGTCCTCGGTATTGTAGAGGTAGAACGACGCCCGCACCGTCCCACTGATCCCAAAGTGGTCCATCAACGGCTGGGCACAGTGAAAGCCGGTACGGACCGCGATGCCCTGCTGGTCCAGAAGGCTGCCGACATCGTGGGGGTGCACGCCCTCGAGGTTGAACGAGTAGATGCCGCCACGTTCCGTGTCCGGAGCGTCACCGTAGGGCACCACGTAGTCTAGGCTGCCCATTCGGTCCGCGATCACCCGAAAGAGGCGGCGCTCGTGGTCGGCGATCTGGTCCAGACCGATCTCCATGAGGTACTCAGCGGCGCGGCCCATGCCGATCGCCCCGGCGATGTTGGGCGTGCCCGCCTCGAACTTCTCCGGAATTCGGGCCCACGTCGACCCCTCCAGCGTGACCCGTTCGATCATGTCCCCGCCGAAGAGCACCGGATCCATCTCCTCCAGCCGTTCCCGGCGGGCGTAGAGCGCGCCGATGCCGGTGGGGCCGCACATCTTGTGGCCGGAAAACACCAGGAAGTCGCACCCGAGGTCCTGAACGTCCACGGGGTGGTGCGACACGTACTGCGCGCCGTCCAGCAGAGTCACCGCTCCGACGGCGCGGGCGGCGGCGAGGATCGCCTCTACCGGCGGGGTATAGCCGGTGACGTTGGACATCGCCGAGACCGCCACCAGACGCGCCCGCGGCCCGATCGTCTCCTGAACCGCTTCGGTGGTAATGCTGCCGCCGGCGGTCAGGGGGATGTACCGCAGGGTGGCTCCGGATCGTTTCGCCAGCTCCTGCCACGGAACCATGTTGGAATGGTGCTCCAGCGGTGTCGTTACGATCTCGTCACCGGGCCCCAGATGCCTCAGTCCCCACCCCGTGGCAACCATGTTCACCGATTCGGTGGTACCGCGGGTGAAGATCACCTCACCGGCGGCGGGATCCGCGTGAATGAGTCGGCGGAGGCTCTCCCGCGCCTGGTCGTACTGGGCCGTCGCGTACCCACTGAGTTCGTAGACCCCCCGGTGGATGTTGACGCTGTAGTCGCGGTAGTACGCCTCCAGGGCCTGCAGCACCGGCTCGGGTTTGAGCGAAGTGGCTCCGTTATCGAAATACACCAGCGGGTGCCCACGCATCTCCCGGGACAGTACCGGAAACTGAGCCCGCACGGCGCTGATATCGAGCGTTTCAGTCATATGAACAGGATAACGAATCGAAGGGGCAAAAGAAAGGAGCGCCCCGCATGGAGGCGCTCCGATGATAGCCTGTGCCGGGTCCGCGTCAGCGGGCGGCGGCGTAGTTCTTGGCGACCTGATCCCAGTTGACCACGTTAAAGAACGCCTGGATGTATTCCGGTCGACGGTTCTGGTACTTCAGGTAGTAGGCGTGCTCCCACACGTCCAGTCCCAGAATGGGGGTCTTGCCCTCACTCAGCGGGCTGTCCTGGTTGGCGGTGCTCATGATCTCAAGGCTTCCGTCCTTGCTGACCACCAGCCACGCCCAGCCACTCCCGAAGCGTCCCTTGGCGGCAGCGTCAAACTTCTCCTTGAAGCCGTCGAAACTCCCGAAGGTCTTTTTGATCGCGTCGGCAAGCTCACCGGTCGGTTCGCCACCGCCGTTGGGGGACATGATCGTCCAGAAGAGTGCATGGTTCACGTGGCCGCCGCCCGCGTTCCGCACCGCGGTACGGATGCTCTCCGGCAGGGAGTCACGTTTGGCCACCAGCTCCTCGGGGCTCATCTTCTCGTACTCGGTTCCCTCGACGGCAGCGTTGAGTTTGGTGGTGTACCCAACGTGATGCTTGTCGTGGTGAACCTTCATCGTGGCCTCGTCGATGTGAGGCTCAAGTGCGTTGTATGCATAGGGTAGATCGGGTGTCTGAAAAGCCATGTTTATTTCCTCCTATGCTGGTAAACTACTAACGCGACCCGCCTTCCGGCAACGACAAGTAGATTCCGTTGTCAGGTACCGCCCCGCCCACGGCCCTGGGATCAAAATCAGCCAGGACCGAGAAAAACCGATTCAACGCGTCCCGGGCCGCGGCCACGGGCACGTAGTCCGCATTGAAGCGATCGAGGGCCGCCGTCACCACGGGCCCCGGAAGACCCAGGTTTGAGTCCGCAACCATGGCGCCCGCCGCCTCGGGGTCGGCATGGACCTGCCGCCACCCCGCTTCGATCAGGGCCAGCGCCTCCCTCACCGCCTCCGGGTGTTCCTGCGCCGCGTCGGCGCGGACGACGATCGCTGTCTGCGGATACCGCTCGCCGTAGAATCGCGCCCACTCGGTCTGGAAATTGAGGAGAACGCGGGCGTCGTCACGCCGTGACAGGATCTGCGTCACGAACGGCTCCGGCAGAATGGCAAGGTCCACGGTGCCGGCAATGACCAGCTGCGCGAGCTCCACCGGTGGATACCGGAACGAGAGGGTCACATCGGCGTCGGGATCGAGGCCGTTCCGCGCAAGCAGGTGACGGGCCAGGATATCGGGGGTCGCACCCTGCCCCACCGCCTGGACCGTGCGGCCCTCCAGGTCCGTCCATTGCCTGATCGACTCGTCGGTACCGACCACGTACATCAGACCCCAGAGTGTCACCGCGGCGATACGGACCGGGACGTCCCGGTTGTAGAGCTGGGCGACCACGTTTGAGGGCAGCATTCCCACCGCCGCTTCGCCGCTCGCAAGCCGCGCCACCATCGTCCCGGGGTCGGGAACGATCTCGAAGGAGACGGTCGCCGCCTCACCGGCAACAGACCCGTCGGCGAGGTACGGCGCAACCCCGACGCCGGTGGGGCCTCGCAGAGCGGCCACCGTCAGGGAGACCCGCGAGGCCTGTGTTCCGGAGCCGGCATCTCCATGCCCCGTCGCCATAAGCACCGGCGCAAGGAGCAGTACCAGTGCGCCCAATGTCAGTCTGCGCATTGCAATCATGCGATTCCTCCGAACTGATGTGTGTGGTGTCGGTCCAGCCGACCGTGTGTATCCCGAGTTGCGGCGACTACTCGTCGTCGAGTTCCAACGCACCGAGCACGCGAGTGCGATCCCATCCTTCGCGGACCGCCGCTTCCAGCGTCGGCGCATAGTCCTCGTCGTTCATCATCACCGCACCGTGGAGCGTCCCGTCGCTGTCCCAGTAGAGCGCGTAGAACTGGCGTTCGTTCTCGAATTCGTCCACCTCGAACTCCCACGGTTCACGCGGCTTGCGGATCGAAAAGACGTACTGATCGAACACCCGGGACTTCAGGCGGTGCGGGAGTTCGTCGAACGACGCGTCTCCACCGGCAGCGTTGACTCCGGCGACACGACCCTGGTCCTCGGCGGAATGCCACAGGTAGGTAACGGTGCCGTCCGGGTGCTGAGCGCAATCACCGGCTGCGTACACGTGGGGATCGCTGGTACGAAGCGCGCTGTCCACGACGATCCCGCGTTCCACCGTCAGGCCTGCCGCCCGGGCCTCACCGGTCCGGGGCGATACGCCGATGCAGAACACCACCATGTCGTAGTGGGCGGCGTGTTTCAGCATTTCCACGGTCCAGTTTTTCTTGTTGCGCTCGAATGAGAGGATCTCCTCCTGAAAAAGCATCTTGACCTTGTTGGCGGCCAGAACGTCTTCCAGGATCTCGCCGGCGCGGGCGTTGAGTTGTCGCGGCATGAGTTGCGGCGTTGCCCCAGCGAGGGTCACGTTCTTTCCCATTTTCCGGAGCTGGTAGGCGAGTTCCACGGCAAGCACACCCATCCCGGCGATCAGCACCGACTTGGCGCGGTGGGCACGCTCCCGCAGCGCCTCTCCATCGCGGGCGGTGCGGAGCACGAAAAACGACCCCTGCTCGTGGGGCCGAACGATGCGCGGAAACAGCGGATCGCCACCCAGGGCGAGAACCAGCCGTCCGTAGGTAACGTCCTCGGCGCCGTCGGCGAACGAGATCGTCCGGGTGTCGGTGTCGATCGCGGTAATCGATACTCCGTCCAGGCGCTCGATCTGCCGGTCGCGGTACCACTCCTCGGGGTGTACCGCAAATTCATCGGCGGAAAACCCGTCGGCGATCGCCTTGGACACTTTGGTGCGCTTATATGGGAATCGATCCTCGCCGTTAACCAGCAGGATCGACGCGGACGGGTCGGTCTGGCGGGCGGAAGTAGCGGCAGCGAGTCCGGCAGCGCCGGCGCCGGCCACAACCACGTCGTACGTACGGCTCATCTGGGCTCCTTCACTCCACCTTGCTGAATGTACCATGCCCTTCTATACTCGTGCAACGATGCCGGACACCAACGTAACCTTTGCCGGACTTCCCCTTCGCAGTCCGATTGTCATTGAGCCCAGCGGCACCGTTCTGAGCTCCGCCACCGCCCGCTCGGCGGTCGAAGCGGGCGCCGGTGCCGTGTGTCTGCCGCCCCTGGATGGCGAGAGACTCAACCACCGCAGTGATCCCGATGAGCTTACCGAACACAACCTCGACGACGACGGCCGCCGGCAGTCGCTGCGGATCGTGCGCAAACTCAACACGCAGGCGTATCTGGACGAGGTCGATCGGTTTGCGTCCGCCCTCGAGGTGCCGGTCATCGCACCGCTGCAGTGTGAGCGCCGGGGAAACTGGCTCGCGATCGCCGAGCAGCTCCGGGAAGCCGGTGCCGCCGCGATTGAACTCCGCCCCCAGGTCGAGGAAATGGCCAGAACGATGCGCAGCGACCAGATCGAGAAGGCGATCGTGCGTATCACCGCCTCCGTCGCAGGGCGCATCGACGTCCCGGTCATCGTCCGAATTCCCGTCGGCAGCCTCGGTTCGATCGGCCTGGTTCAGGCCCTCGGAGACGCCGACGCCGCGGCGGTTGCGATCCGACCGCTCGACACGATGCGCTCGTTTGACCTCGGAGGACCAACGCTGCGTCCCACGGCCGACGACGAGGCCGGCCAGCGCGCCGCGTTCTTCTCGCAGCTCACCGCGTGCCGCGCACTCTACCGCCGGGTGGCGCCGCACCTGGCGCTCCGCCTGCCGGAACGGCACGATGCCGCCCTCACCGAGGCGCTGCTCGCGGGTGCAACGCTGGGCACCCTCCCCGTCGACGGAGAGGATCCCCGGGCGGCGCAGGACGCCGTGGACCGCATCCAGACGACGACCGACGGCTGGTTGCGACAGCACCGAATGAGTTCGCTCTTCGACGCCCGCGGCCTCCTCAGCGAAAGCCGGCTGACGAGCTCCCTCGAAAACTCCTGACAGCTGCGGCGGACACGCCGGGGGCGGGGGCTACGCTGCAGACGGCCGGTCGCCGAAGAAGCCGGCGAGCCACCACCGAACGCGGTCGAAGAGACGCCGGATCGCGCTGCCCTCCGGCACATCCTCCGGAATCGTGAGCGGGACCTCCTCGAGAACCGTGCCATCGAGCGAGTACCGGACCTGCCCGACGGTGTCACCCGCCGACAGAGGCGCCCAGCGGTCCCGGTCCTGCTCGATCGATCCGGTGATCCGGCCGACGGTGCCGGCGGGGACCGAAATCGGCGGGAGTTCGGCCACGACCGGCATCACCTCATCCGTTCGCGTCCCCCACACCCGCACCGGATCGGGTTGCGGAGCCCCCACCGTCACCACCTCGTAGCTCCGGAATCCCCATTCCAGCAGCGCCGCGGCATCGGCGTCCCGCCGGCGGCTTCCCTCCTGGTGACTGTCCGCCTGGACCCCGAGGATCACCGCCACCAGGCGCCGTCCGCCGCGCTCGGCGGTGGCGACGATATTGTAGCCGCTCTCCTCGATAAACCCCGTTTTCAGCCCATCGGCGCCGTCAAAGGATCCCACGAGTCCGTTGCGATTGAACTGCCGAATCGCGCCACCGGGCCAGCCGTCGGGGTAGTTTCGCGGCTGCGGGTAGGTAAACTCCGTCAGACTGAACACCTCATCGAGGAGCCACGGCCACCGTTCGATCAGATCCACGGCGAAGAGCGAGATCCCGGCGGCGGTAATCCGATTTGCGGCGCTGAGGCCGGCGGGGTCCTCAAAATAGAACTGGTCGAACCCGAGTCGGTGCGCCACTTCGTTCATGCGCGCGTTGAACGCACCGACGCTCCCGCTGACGCGCATCGCCACTTCCACGGCGGCGTCGTTCCCGCTGGAGACGACCAACCCACGCAGCAGGTCGACGCCGCCGACGACCTGGCCCGGGCCCAGGAACATCAGCGAGCTTCCCGGGGGCACCGCCGAGGCGTAGGCATTCGGATGGACCGGTTGCGGCGCCCGGAAATCGACCTCACCGCCGTCGGCCGCATCCAGGGCGGTATAGATCGTCACCAGTTTGGTGAGCGATGCGGGGGCCCACCGGCGGGACGCATCCCTGCCATAAAGAAATGTCGTGGTCGTGACATCGAGCAGCGCCGCAGCGGTGGCGTACTCGAGCATCGGCGGCGCCGTACCCAGGAGCGTGCCCTCCGGCACCGGGGGAGCCGCCACCGGCTCAGCGACGACCGTGGCCGGTCCGTACACGAGAAGAGCCACCACAACGGGGAACACTGTTCGCAGAGGAAGTGCGCGCATAACCGGCTGTTGGTAGCAGGCGGCGCGGAAAATGTCTACCGCCGACCTCCGCGGCGCGCCATTTCGGTTTGCGGCGGCGAAGGATTGGGTGTATACTAGCCCATGTAAACGATTACATCTTGGGAGGCTACATGGCTGACATAGCGGGAATGAAGAAGAACACCGGCGTGGAGCGCCTTCGCGGCAATCTGCCGCGAATCGGGATCCGGCCGACAATTGACGGACGCCTCGGCGGCGTACGCGAAAGCCTGGAAGAACAGACGATGAACATGGCCCTGGCGGCCAAGAAACTGTTCGAAGAGAACCTGCGCTACCCCAACGGTGAGCCGGTGCAGGTCGTTGTGGCGGACAGCACGATCGGACGCGTTGCGGAAGCGGCCGCCTGTGCCGCCAAGTTCGAACGCGAGAACGTGGCGGTGTCACTCACGGTGACCCCGTGCTGGTGCTACGGATCGGAAACGATCGACATGACCCCCCTCATCCCCAAGGCGATCTGGGGTTTTAACGGAACCGAGCGCCCCGGCGCCGTCTATCTCGCCGCCGCCCTCGCCGGCCACAACCAGAAGGGCATTCCCGCGTTCGGGATCTACGGCAAGGACGTCCAGGACGCCAACGACCGCTCCGTACCGGCGGACGTTCAGGACAAACTCCTGCTCTTCGCCCGCGCCGGAATCGCCGTCGCCTACATGCGGGGCAAGAGCTACCTCTCCATGGGCAGCACGAGCATGGGCATCGCCGGCTGCTACGTCACCGAGAGCTTCTACAAGGACTACCTCGGCATGCGCAACGAGTACGTCGACATGAGCGAGTTCATTCGCCGGATGGAGCTCGGCATCTACGATCAGGACGAGTTCGAGCGCGCAGCCGCCTGGGTGAAAGCCAACTGTGAAGAGGGCGACGATCCCAACGCGCCGGACGCACAGCGGACCCGGGAACAGAAGGACCAGGACTGGGAAACCAGCATCAAGATGAGCCTCATCGCCCGCGACCTCATGGTTGGCAATCCGAAGCTTGCAGAGATGGGCCACGGCGAGGAAGCGCTGGGGCACAACGCCCTGGCCTCCGGCTTCCAGGGACAGCGTCAGTGGACAGACTTCATGCCCAACGGGGATTTCATGGAAGCGATCCTCAACACCAGTTTTGACTGGAACGGCATCCGTCAGCCGTACATGGTCGCCACCGAGAACGACAACCTCAACGCGATGAGCATGACCTTTGGGCACTTGATCACCGGCGGCGCCCAGATCTTTGCCGACGTCCGCACCTACTGGAGTCCCGATGCGGTCAAGCGCGTCACGGGCAAGGAGCTCACCGGCCGTGCGTCGGGTGGCATCATTCACCTGATCAACTCCGGCCCCGCCACCCTCGACGGGACGGGACAGCAGGAGATCGACGGGAAACCGGCGATGAAGCCCTGGTGGGACATCACCCCGGAGGAAGCCGGCAAGTGTCTGGATGCCACGAAGTGGCGGGCCGCGGATCTGGGGTATTTCCGCGGTGGCGGATGGAGTACCGACTACACCACCCGCGGCGAGATGCCGGTGACGATGAGCCGCATCAATATCGTCGCCGGTCAGGGTCCGGTCCTGCAGATCGCCGAAGGCTGGGCGGTGGAGATTCCCGAGGAGATGCACGACACCCTCGACGACCGCACCAACCCCACCTGGCCCACAACGTGGTTCGTACCACGCCTGGCCGACAATCCGCGCTTCCGGGATGTATACGCGGTCATGGCCAACTGGGGCGCCAACCACGGTGCGATCGGCTACGGGCACTACGGTCGCGACCTCATCACGCTGGCAAGCATGCTCCGCATCCCCGTGTACATGCACAATGTGCCGGAGGAGCAGGTGTTCCGCCCCAGCGCATGGACCCTCTTCGGTATGGACCTCGAAGGCAGCGACTTCCGGGCGTGTGACAACTTCGGCCCGCTGTACCGCGGATCCTGAGGGAGCAGACGATGCTGAACGGTATTTCACCGATCCTGAGCCCCGAGCTCCTGAAGATCATCGCGGAAATGGGCCACGGCGACGAGCTGGTCATCGGCGACGGGAACTTCCCCGCCGCCTCCATGGCACAGCGGCTCGTCCGCGCCGACGGCCACGGTGTGGCGCCCCTCCTCGAGGGGCTCCTGCCGGTGTTTCCGCTGGACCGTTTCGTGGACCAGCCGCTGGCACTCATGCAGGTGGTCCCCGGGGATGACACCAAACCCGCGGTATGGGACGAGTACCGCGCGATCGCCGAACGGTTCCAGCCGCAGCGGATCGCGGCAGGGTTTGACATGGTCGAGCGGTTTGCGTTCTACGAGCGCGCCAAACGGGCCTACGCGATCCTCGCCACGGGCGAGACGGCGCTGTACGCCAACATCATCCTCAAGAAGGGTGTGGTCGAGTAGGTCCGGACCACCTCCAACGGGTCGCAGGGCGCCGGCTTCTTTCGAAACCGGCGCCTTTTTTTGTGTTTCTTCCCGTTTCTGCTTGCGCATTTCTTTCTTTAGGCTTAATATTTTGTTTTGAAAGGCTTGCCATATACCAATGATTCCGCGCCTAAACGAAAAAGAACAGCAGATTCTCACCCTGCTCGTCCGGGATCCCAATCTGAGCGTCACCGATCTTGCCCGGGATCTGGAGGTATCCTCCGTCACGATGCGGGGCTATCTCAACGGCCTCGCCGAAAAGGGATATCTCTACCGCGTCCGCGGCGGCGCCATTCCGACGATCCATCCGGAGATCGTTGAGCGCGAGCAGAGCCGACAGCAGGAGAAACGGGCGATCGCCCACCACGCCGCCTCGATGGTTGAGGACGGTGACACGATCATGATCGAGGCGGGTACGACCACCGCGATGGTCGCCAGGTTCCTCCTCGGAAAACGTGACGTGAGCGTGGTGACAAACAACGCCCTCGCCCTGGCCCATGCCCGTGGCAACCCGGGCCTGCGCGTGAACGTGGTGGGAGGCGAGTTCCGGCCGGCGAACGAGAGCATCGTCGGCCCGCTGGCGCTGTCGATCCTGGAACAGTTCCACGTTCAGACGGCGTTCGTGGGGACCGATGGCTTCTCCGTCGCCAACGGGCTCTCGACTCACCTTGTTGAGGGCGCCGAGATCGTGCGGCGCATGGCGGCACAGGCGGAACGCGTCGTCGTTCTCGCCGACAGCGGAAAATTCAACCACACCGGATTCGTTCACGTTCTGCCCCTGTCGCAGGTGGACGTGATCGTGACCGACAGCGGACTGACAGAGGGCGATGCGGCGAGTCTCGCGGAGACCGGCGTCGACATCGTTCGCGTAGACACCTGAATGATCAAGCAGATGGAGGAAGACCAGCAATGGCAGAGATCGTAGTACTTCCGCAGCAGGGCAACTCGGTAGAGGAAGTCGTGCTGCTCGACTGGAAAGTCGCCGTTGGCGACAGCATCGCCGAGGGCGATGTCCTGTGCGAAGTGGAAACCGACAAGGCGACGATGGAGGTCGAATCCACCGCCTCGGGAACGCTGTTGGCGCAGCTTGCCGACGCCGGTGACGAAGTTCCTGTGAAAACCGCGATCGCCGTTGTCGGTGAGGCGGGAGAGGATATCTCAGGACTGGACCTCGGAGGCGCTGACGGAGGTGCCCGGACCGGGAGCGCAGCGGCCACGTCCGACGCGACGGCCGGTCCTGCCGCGCCGAGCCCGGCGGAGGCACCATCGACCGCCGCGCCGGCCCAGGCCGTCGGCACCACAGGCCCCACCGGAGACCACGCCGTCAGTCCCCGGGCCCGCCTTCGTGCCGCCGAGCGAGGCATCGACCCGACGGCCGTGACCGGCACCGGCCCCGGCGGCCGGGTGATCGAGCGGGACGTCCTCGCCGCCGCCGCAAACACCACCGCGTCGGCGAGGACCGCCGCCGCCGGGGGCGTTGACACCGGTACCGGCGTGGGTGGTCGCGTGACCAGTGCCGACCTCGCCGCATCCACCGGCCGACCGGCGCCGACCTCCGGACCCGGCGATGTGGCTCCCGCCGCGGCCACCGAAGTCCGCGAGGAGATTCCCGTCTCCGGCGTCCGTCGGGTGATCGCCGACCGCATGGCCGCGTCGCTCCGGGAGACGGCGCAGCTCACCCTGCACGCCTCCGCCGACGCTCGCGCCGTACGCGGTCTTCGGGCGCGCTTCAAGGCCTCCGGCGAAGGCTTCGGCCTCGCCGGCGTGAACCTCAACGACATGGTGATGTACGCCGTCGTGAAAACGCTGGCGGATTTCCCCGAGCTCAACGCGCATTTCCTCGGTGACACGATCCGGCGCTTCCGCGGCGTGGACATCGGGTTTGCCGTCGATACGCCCCGGGGCCTGCTGGTTCCCACCGTACGGGCGGCACACGGACTCTCCCTTGCCGCCCTCAGCGGCCGCATCAAGGAGCTCGCGGGGCGCGCGGTGGACGGCAAGGCCGGCCAGGAGGATCTGGCACCGGCGACGTTCACGGTGACCAACCTCGGCGCCTTCGGCATCGAGCGGTTCACGCCGGTGCTGAACCCGCCGCAGGTTGCGATCCTCGGTGTGGGCGGAATCGAACTCAAGGCGGTGGAGACCGCCGACGGCGGCGTGGAGCACGTGCCCCATATGGGGCTCTCGCTCACGATCGATCACCAGGCCGTGGACGGCGCCCCCGGGGCGCGCTTCCTGCAGGCACTGAGCGCGAACATCGCCTCCTTCGACCTGCTGCTGGCGCGATGACCCGCGCACAAGGAGTCTACAGACGATGAGCACAGCACCACAGTACGACCTGATCATCATCGGCGGCGGACCGGCGGGGTACATCTCCGCCGAGCGCGCCGGAGCCCTCGGCAAGCGCGTTCTCCTCGTTGAGCGCGATGCGATCGGTGGCGTCTGTCTGAACGAGGGATGCATCCCGACGAAGACACTGCTCTATGGCGCCAAACTGTACCACCACGCCCGGGAGTCGGAGCGATTCGGCGTTCAGGCGACCGGCGTCAGCTACGAACTCCCCGCAGCGATGGCGCACAAATCCAAAACGATCGCCACACTGCAGAAGGGAATCCTCGGCCAGATGAAACGGCACCACGTGGAGGTTCGCACCGGCGACGCCACGCTCCTGGGGCCGGGACGGGTCCAGGTCGACGGCGAGGAGATCTCCTGCCGGTACGTCCTGGTCGCCACCGGCGGACGGGCGATCGTCCCTCCGATCCCCGGAGCCGCCGATAATCCCCGGGTTCTCACCAGCCGCGAGATCCTGCAGATTGACACGCTTCCGAAGCGCCTCGTCGTCGTCGGCGGCGGCTACATCGGCATGGAGTTCGCATCCTACTTTTCGGCGGTCGGCACCGAGGTAACGGTCGTTGAGATGACCGACGAGATCATCCCGATGCTCGAACCGACGATGGCCAAAGCGCTGCGTTCTCAGGTCGCCGGTGTCACCTACCGCCTGGGACATCGCGTCACCGCCATAGACGGTGCTGACGCCGGCGCACCGGTCCGTGTCACCGTTGCCGGCGCCGCGGGCGAGGACACCGTCGAGACCGATCTGGTGCTGCTCGCCGCCGGCCGCGCCGCCAACGTGGATGGCGCCGGCCTCGCCGACGCGGGGGTAGACCTCGACCGCGGCGGCGTCCGCGTGGACGAGTACATGCAGACCAACCTCCCCGGGGTGTACGCCGCCGGCGACGTCACCGGGAAGATGCTGCTGGCCCACGCCGCGTACCGTATGGGAGAGGTCGCCGTGGCGCACATGTTCCGCGAGGATGGAGCGTCGGGAGGCGGTTCCGCCGCCGCGCAGCCCGCCGGAACCCCGGCGGCCGCGGGGCTTCCCTCCGGGAGCGCCGCCTGGCCCAACAGGATGCGCTTCGGAGCGATCCCCTGGGTCGTGTTCACCGCTCCGGAGGTCGCCGGCTGCGGCCTCACTCCCTCCGCCGCCGCGGAGGCCGGTCACGACGCGATCACCGTTACCGTACCGCTGCAGGTCAGCGGCCGCTACCTGGCCGAGCACCCCACGGAACGGGGCTCAGTCACCATGGTGGCGGATCGGGAGAGCAGACGCCTTCTCGGCGTGCAGATGCTCGGCTCCGGCGTGGGTGAGATCATCCACAGCGTGGCCGTCATGATGGAACTCGAACTGCGGATCGAGGATATCCGCGAAATCGTCTTCCCCCACCCCACCGTCAGCGAAGCGCTGCGGGACGCGGCGTGGGCGATCGAAGGCTGAATACCACAACACGAAGGAGCACAGCGATGCCAAAGTCACAGATTGTCGATCCAAAAGCGGTCCGGACGGCCCAGCAACTGGAGATCGCACCCATTCCGGTCAACCAGTACACGCCCGACATCAAGGCGGAGAAAAAGACCTACGGCGCCGACACCCTCACACGTGTCTACTACGACATGGCGACGATCCGCGAGTTCGAGAACATGCTCAACTCGATCAAGATGACCGGCGAATGGGAGGGCATGGAGTACACCCACGGTGGCCCCGCCCACCTCTCGATCGGACAGGAGAGCGCCGCCGTGGGACTCGCGCTCAACCTGAGCATTGAGGACTTTTTCTTTGGAAGCCATCGCAGCCACGGCGAGATCCTGGCCAAGTGCTACAGCGCCATCGCGAAACTCGATGAGTCCGCGCTGCAGCAGACGATGGAACAGTACCTCGGCGGGGACACCCTCCGCGTTGTGGAAGGCGACGGCACACCGAAATCGGTCCGTGACCTGGCCGAGGACTTCGTCCTGTACGGCACCCTCGCCGAGATTTTCGCGCGCAAGTCCGGGTTCAACCGCGGCCTCGGCGGGTCGATGCACGCGTTTTTTGCGCCCTTCGGCAGCATGCCCAACAACGCAATCGTCGGTGGCAGCGCCGACATCGCCACCGGTTCCGCGCTCTTCAAGCGCATCAACCGCAAACCGGGCATCGTGGTGGCCAATATCGGCGACGCCAGTTCCGGCTGTGGACCCGTGTGGGAAGCGATGATGGTTGCCGCCATGGAGCAGTACCAGACCCTCTGGGACGCCTCCGTGGGCGGAGCGCCGCCGATCATGTTCAACTTCTTCAACAACTTCTACGGCATGGGCGGCCAGACCGCCGGTGAGACGATGGGATTCCGCGTTCTGGCCCGCATGGGCGCCGGCGTCAACCCCGAGAACATGCACGCCGAACGTGTGGACGGGTACAACCCCCTGGCGGTGGCCGAGGCCGTAGCGCGGAAGAAGCAGCTCCTCGAAGAGGGACGCGGACCGGTCCTCATGGACACGATCACCTACCGCGTGAGCGGTCACAGCCCCTCCGACGCCTCCTCCTACCGCTCCAAAGAGGAGATCGAGATGTGGAAGGACGCCGACGCGATCGCCTCCTACCGCGCGTACCTCCTGGAGAACAAGGTCACCACCAAGGGCGACCTCGAGGCGATGGACGAGCGCATCCGCGAGAAGCTCAAGAAGGCGATGCGACTCGCCACGGACCTTTCGATCAGCCCGCGCATGGACGGCGAAGAGATCGCCGGGTACATGTTCTCCGGGGAGAAGGTAGAGGCGTTCGACGATCGCGAACCGGAGGTGCTGATGCCGCTGGAGGACAACCCCCGGGTGCAGCAGCTCGCCAAGAAGGAGCGCTTCGGGATCGATGCCTCCGGCAAGAAGGTCTCCAAGGTTAAGGCGTTCGCGCTCCGCGACGGTCTCTTCGAGGCGATGATCCACCGCTTCTACAAGGACCCCACGATGGTCGCCTACGGCGAAGAGAACCGCGACTGGGGCGGCGCTTTCGCCGTGTACCGTGGTCTCACCGAGGCGCTCCCCTACCACCGACTGTTCAACTCCTCGATCTCCGAGGGCGCGATCGTCGGCTCCGGCGTCGGCTACGCCCTCTCCGGAGGCCGTGCGGTGGTAGAGCTCATGTATAACGACTTCATGGGCCGCGCCGGCGACGAGATCTTCAACCAGATGGCCAAGTGGCAGTCGATGAGCGCCGGCGTCCTGAAGATGCCGCTGGTGGTTCGGGTGTCCGTGGGCAGCAAGTACGGCGCCCAGCACTCCCAGGACTGGTCGAGCATCACCGCCCACATTCCGGGCCTCAAGGTCTATTTCCCCTCCACTCCCTACGACGCCAAGGGCATGCTCAACCTCGCCCTCGCCGGCACCGATCCGGTCGTGTTCTTCGAGAGCCAGCGGATCTACGACATCGGCGAGTACTTCCACGAGGGAGGAGTTCCCGAGGGCTACTACGAAATCCCGGAGGGACAGCCCGACGTCAAGCGAGCCGGCTCCGACGTGACGATCGTAACGATCGGCGCGACGCTGTACCGCGCGATCGACGCCGCCGATACCCTGCAGGAGACATATGGCATGAGCGCGGAGGTTATCGACGCGCGCTTCATCAACCCGCTTGATATCGAACCGATCGTTGAGTCGGTGAAGAAGACCGGACGACTGGTGCTGGCCTCCGACGCCGTGGAGCGCTCGAGCTTCCTGTACTCCATCGCCGGAACCGTCGGCCGCGTTGCCTTCGACTACCTGGACGCGCCGCCGGTGGTGGTGGGCTCCCGCAACTGGATCACCCCCGCCGTTGAACTGGAGGACGCGTTCTTCCCGCAGGCGGAATGGATCCTGGATGCGATCCACGAACAGATCGTCCCGCTGCCGGGGCACACGGTCACCACCGTGCAGACCAATGGGGAGCTCCTGAAACGTTACCGGGGAGGTGTGTGATGGCCGACGCCGCACAGCTTCAGACAGAAACACTGGCGGCCCTGCGGGGCGCCAGCTGGAACGGGACGCGCTGCCGCACGCTGCGCGTTGCTGGTAGCGGCATGGGATCGGCGGTTTCGGCCGCCGGAAACCCGCTGACAATTGACGAGTCTGCGACGCCCGCCGAGATCGGTGAGGCGTACCGCGCGCACCTCGCCGCCACGGGGCAGCACCCCGGCGCGATCGTCGTCGGCGGGGTCACGGTCCTCGCCGGCGAGGCCGCCGACAGCCTCGGGGAAGCTGCGGCGGTGGACCCCGCCGGCCCGGGCGACGAGCTGGACGCAGTGGTCGCCGCCGCCACCTCCCGCGGCACGGTCATGCGCGATCGCGTGGTCCTGGTCACCGGCGGCGCCCAGGGCTTCGGCTACGAGATCGCCCGCGGCCTGGCCGCCGCCGGGGCCCAGCTCGTGCTGGCGGACCTCAACCTGGACGGTGCCCGCGCCGCCGCCGACCGGCTGGCGGAGCGCTTCGGCCGCGCCGTCCACCGCGCCGTGGCGGTTAACGTGGCGGACGAGGATTCGGTGCGGGCGATGTTCGACGAGATCGCCGCGAGCTACGGCGGCGTGGACCTGGTCGTGAGCAACGCCGGCGTCCTCAAGGCCGGCAGCGTCAAGGAACTGGAGCTCCGCGACTTTCGCTTCGTCACCGACGTGAACTACCAGGGCTTCTTTCTGGTGACCAAGTGGGCATCCCGCCTCCTGGCGGCGCAGAACGCCGCGGCAGCCGCCGCCCGTCCCGCGGAGCCGCTGTACACCGATATCATCGAGATTAACTCCAAGAGCGGACTCGCCGGCAGCAACAAGAACGGCGCCTACGCCGGGAGCAAGTTCGGCGGAATCGGCCTGGTACAGAGCTTTGCCATGGAACTGGTCACCGACAACATCAAAGTGAATGCGATCTGTCCCGGAAACTTCTTCGACGGACCGCTGTGGAGCGACCCCGACCGCGGTCTGTTCGTCCAGTACCTTCGCGCCGGCAAGGTTCCCGGCGCCAGAACGGTCGAGGACGTGCGGCGCTCCTACGAAGCCCGCGTGCCCATGGGCCGCGGCTGCGCCGGCGCCGACGTGGTCCGGGCGATCATGTCGGTTGTGGAGCAGGTCTACGAGACCGGCCAGGCCGTTCCGGTTACCGGCGGGCAGGAGATGCTGCGGTAGAACGCCGGGCCGGCTTCACGTGCGGCCCCGCGTGCCGGAATCTCGCTTCCGGCACGCGGGGTCGTCGTGCCTGCGGAACCGCTTGGGTTCCATCCGTCAAAAGGAACCTCAAAGGTTCCTTTCGTCAAAAAGAACGTATTCGGTACTCGTTGCGCGGAAGCGACGGCCCGTGTATCATGAACCTGTGAACGTCCTCGTACTCATCGCGGATATCATCGCCTCGAAAAAGATCGAACACCGGGCGGAGTTTCAACGCCGGCTCAAAACACAGCTCGCACATATCAACGGCGCCTCGCGAGCCACACTGTTGTCCCCCTATACCCTCACGCTGGGCGACGAGTTCCAGGCGGTCTACGGTTCCGTCGACTCAATGTTCGCCGACGTTGTGTCAATAATGCTCCACGTCCACCCGGTTCAACTGAGATTCGCGTTTGCCTACGGGCGTCTGACCACCGACATCAACCCGAACGCGGCGCTGGAAATGGATGGCCCCGCGTTCAACGACGCCCGCGCGCTCATGAGCACCATGAAGTCCGAATCGACCGGGTCCATCCAGATCGTCGCCCCGGAACTGCACAGCCCCGCTCTCGCGAACGCGTGCCTCAAGGTGTTCGGCAACACCGTATCCAGATTGAGCAAAAACAACCTCACGATCATGGAGGCGCTCATGGCCGGCACCGCCACGAAACACATCGCGGAACGTCTCGCCGTTACGCCACGTGCCGTGAACAAGGCGATCGCCGGACACTCGCTGGCGACGTTTGTGGAGCTGTCGCGCGCGTTGACCCGCGAATTTCGCGCGGAACTGCCGTTTTCTTTACCCGCGGGAGACGATCCCTGATGCCGACCCACATATTTCTTACGGTCTTCACGACCGCGATCATTCCCGCTGCGGTCGAGTCCCTCGTATCCGGATGGGACCGTCGGCGAGTTGCCGCCTCGGTCGGTGCCGTCGCCGTAATCTGCGCCACTCTTTTTCCGATCGTCACCGGAACAAACGCCGTCATGATCACCGTCGTGGTGGTCCTCACGGTGGCCATCGATACTACGGTCGTTATCGCGTGTACCAACCGGAACGCAGCCCGGACGGCAACGACGATCATCACCATCCTGATTGCGGTGTTTGCCCTCGGGAACCCCTCACTGGTACACGGGTTCAACCGAACGTTCGTTGCGACCCTGCGCCTCACCGCACGGAATCCGCTGGTGGCATCCCTCGATCCCCGTCAAATCCATGTCGCGGTCATGGCGCTGGCAGGAATGTACCTGGCCGCGGTCGAGTCAAACCACGCGATCGCACTGATCCTGAAGAGCACCAACCTGATGCCTCCGCCCGCGGACGCCCCCGGAGCGGGGGCAGGTGCCGGATTCGATGAACCGGCCCGTGGACGGGTTATCGGCTATCTCGAACGAACGATCGTCTTTCTGCTGGTGTTTTCGGGAAACGTCAGTGCCGTCGGATTGGTGCTGGTGGCCAAGGGGATCGCGCGATTTCAGCAGCTCGACGACCGAGGATTTGCCGAGTACTTCCTGATCGGCACGCTGATGTCGGTCCTGGTCGCGACCCTTGTCGCGACTGTTTTTCGCGCCTTCCTGTAGCCGGACACGGACGTCCCGTCGACATGCCCGTCAGTCCAGTTCCGGCGCCAGCTCCAGCATGGACTCCGGGTGGTGCAGATCGCTCCGGCGGGCGATGCCGGCGTACAGCTCCACGCGCTCCGCGAGCGGCCGCAGGTGGAACGGGTTGTCCGCGTGGAACAGCCCGTAGCGCAGGTCCTCCGCCGACAGCTTCTCGTGGGCGATCAGCGCCCAGGTGGTGGTGGTCAGGTGGCGGAACTCCGGCATCATCACCTCGGGACAGGTGAACACCTGCCGGCTGGAGTTGATGTCCACGCCGCTGATTTCCAGCAGCCCCGCGGATTCCGCCAGCCGCTGCACTCGCCGCAGCTGCGCCTTCGTATTTCGCGGCGGCATGTACGTGATCGCCTGAAACCCCATCTCCGGCAGTGCCGCCACCAGCTCGTCGAGAAACGCGTCCTCGAACGCCTGCGCCTTCTTGTCACCGGTGGGTGAGTCGGTAATGTCGCCGAGGTAGGCGTACGCCGGCAGAGCCCCGATCTCGCGACCCAGGGCGGTCACCTCCTGCACCGGACGACACTCCTCCGGCCCCGGCTGGATAAAGAACCGCCCGACAAAGTCACCCTTGAACACCCCGAGCAGGTCGTACAGGTAGTGCGGGTTCTCCGGGTCCGCCAGATAGCGTGCCTGCCGCTCGCTGAGTTGTACTCCCAGATCGTTGCGGATCGTCGACAGCAGCGCCTCACCGCGACCGTAGGTGTCTTCCAGGGCGATCGCCAGCGCGTAGAGGATGTGACGTTCCGTGACGGTCCCGCCACGGTCCGCCCAGCTCAACGGCACCACGTCGCGGTCGTAGTCGATCGTATCGACGCCGCCATCGCCCAGAATCCGGTTGAGCGCCGCCACCTGTCGCCGGTTGCGCTCGCCCCGCACCCGCTGCAACGGCGCCAGGTACTCAGCAAGGCGCGGTATCCCGCTACGGGGCACGCCGTGGAGCACCATATAGGCGATACCGATCGAGTCCGGGTTGTTTAGGCGCCGGTCACCGAAGGCGGTGTCCGCGAAGCTCACCCGCAGTTCGGCCCCCACCGTCGACCCGATCCCGAGCACGGCGGCGGCATCCATCAGTTCCTCGGCGGCACCGATGGAATCGTGATCCACCGAGCCCACGGCGAGCAGTCCGCTCCGGCGCGCCATGTACGCGGCGGTGGTCGGGGAATACGGACTGAACGAGTAGTGGGTGTGTACGTGATTGTTGACTTCCTCAGACGGCGCCACGTCGCGAATCCCGTCGTGATTGTCCGCAACGATGGCCCTGAGCGCCTCGAGACGCGCCTCACGGGCGTCCGCTTCAAGTTGGTTGAGTGATGTGTCCATTGGTGTACTGCTGCTTACTGTTTGAGTGCCGCCACGACATTGCCCAGAACCTGCTCCGAGCGGTCGTTGGGTACCTGGCAGGTCCCGGCGTTGGCGTGGCCACCACCGCCGTACTCCAGCATGAGCTGGCCGATATTGACCGGACAGGTACGGTTGAAGATCGATTTTCCGACGGTGAGTACGGTGTTCTGACGTTTGAACCCCCAAATCACCTGAACGGAAACGTTGGTATCGGGAAACAGGGCGTATTTGACAAAACGGTTCCCGGCGTAGATCGTGTCCTCGCCTCGCAGGTCCACCACGAGGACGTTGCCGTCGGTCCGCGCCGCCCCGCGCATCTGATCCTTGAACTTCTCCTGGTGTTCGAAGTAGAGCTCCACACGTTCCGCAACGTCGGGAAGCTGCAGGATGTCGTCAATGTCGTGATCGATACAGTAGTCGATCAAATCCATCATCAGCTGGTAGTTCGAGATGCGAAAGTTGCGGAAGCGACCCAGCCCCGTGCGGGCATCCATAATGAAATTGAGGAGATTCCAGTCGGTGGGATCCAGCACTTCATCGCGAGTGAAGTCCGCGGAATCGCCCTTATCCACCGCCAGCATCATCTTCTCGCTGACGGAGGGAAACGCTTCGGCGCCGCCGTAGTGCTCGTATACCACGCGAGCGGTGCTGGGCGCGTCCGGATCGATCACGTAGTTTTCGCGGTCTCCGGTTCGTACTGTCTCTGAAAAATGATGGTCAAAGGCCAGGTGGACGCCGTCCACGTACGGAAGGTTGGTGGTGATGTCATCACCGGAAATCGCGATCAGCCCGTCCTGCATATCCTTGGGATGGACGAACTTGATTTCGTCGATCAGATGTTTCGACTTCAGGAGTACTGCGCACACGAGCCCGTCGAAGTCACTGCGCGTGACCAGACGGAACTTCTTCTCACCATCCATAGAGCCTCCGCATGTCGCCAAAGTGTATCCGAGAACCGACTATTCCTCAAGCGAAAGGCCCCTGGCGCGATCGGCTGTATACAGAAGCGTGTTGCAAACGCGTCAGCACGTTGCTGCCAGAAAAGGATTTACGCCTTCCGGACACACCCCATCGTCGCTACTCCTTTCAGAGAAAGAAGTTCACAGCGATCCTGCAACAACTTCCTGTATACAGCCCGGGTCGGGGTTGGTGCAGCCGTCGCCGGGGCGGTACATTAGCCCCACCCGCACCGGGCAACACGAGGAGTTATTCATGCCTGAGAACCGCCACTCTGAACCGCAGCCTCACGAGATCGACGATGCCACACGGCGGCGGATGACCGACATCGGGATCGACGTGGATCGATCCACCGAGATTCTTTCCCGCCTCAACCGCGGCGACTTCGACCACATCGTCCCGCTGGAGGCGCAGGGGATCCCGGAGATGGACGGAGAGCGGATCATGGACCGCCGTGGCACCACGAGCGTCTCGGTGCCGGACGCGCGATATCACGGCCTCATGAAAGACCTGGCGCCGGAGATCCCACGGGACCGTTTCGGCACCGTCTCCGACGGCATCCGGACGCTGGATCACGAGAGTCTTCGAACGATCGGCGTCCTGCTCTACCCCTACCTCGCCTACGGTGTACTCAACGGCGGCAGCGCCACCAGCTACGCCGATGTCCGCAAGAACCGTTCCTACGACGAGGAACTGTTTGAGCTCTACCGGGAGCCGTTCGAGCGTTTGAGCGGGGCATCCCGCGGCAGACCCAAGGGCATCACGCCGGCGTATATCAACCCCGATGGTAGTGACGGCGCCAGTTTTCTCGAGCTGAAGTTCCGAATGGTCCTGCGGGCGCGGGAAACCTACCGCCGCACCGCCGAGGAGTTCGGGGTGACGCCTCCGGCCGCCGCCGACGGCTCATCCCTCGAGGCGGGGCTGCCCTTCGTCGAGATGACGAGCCTGTTCACCGAAGATGCCCTCCGCGAGGCCTACGGTGACTACCGCGACAGCCCCTACCTCCGCGGTCTTCCGGGGCACGCCGAGGCGCTGGACACCGCCTCGGCGGTCCAGCCGCTCCTGGCGGCGATGACCCACTCCGAAGCGGGCCGGCCGCGGCAGTTCTTTCTCAACGCCTGGGGCGAGTCCGGCCGGCCGCTGGGCCTGCCGGGCGGCCACGGACAGAACTTCCAGGTACTGGCGCCGGTGTACCGTCAGTTACACGAGATGGGCAAACGTTTCGTGTATCTGGGAAACGTGGACAACGTCGGCTTTACGATCGACCCTGTGTCGCTGGCGGTGCTGGCGCTTCGGGAAGCGCAGGCGGGGTTCGACTTCGCCTTCCGGACGCCGGTGGACGTCAAGGGCGGGATCCTGGTCTACGATCGGCAGGGAACGCTTACCTGCGGAGACATCGGCCCCGCGATCTCCAAGGACGCGGTGCTGGAGGCGGAGGCCGGCGGTACGAAGATACTCTTCAACTGCGCCACAGGGCTCTTCAGCCTCGACGCGCTCGTCCCCAACCTGCAGCGAATCGTCGACGATCTGCCGATGCGCATCTCCGATCAGGAGAAGGACGCCGGCCGCTACAGTCAGGCGGAACAGGTCACCTGGGAGGTGATCGGGATGCTCGACGAAGTCCTGATCTTCGGTATCGACAAATACCGCCGGTTTCTCGCCGCCAAGATGCTCCTCGAAAGCATCCTCACCAGCGGCATGTACCTGGAACGGGCGACGGAGATCCAGCAGACCGCACCACAGCTTGCTGAGGGCCTTGCCACGGTACTTCGCGAGGAATACGGCATGGAACTGCGTAACGGGCGGTGGGAGCCCGTCTGAGGGCACCCACGGGCGGGGCGCTTCTCGGACCGTCGGGCCGGCGTTCGGCGCCGGCGATCGAGGGGCGCTATCGCTCGAAGTCGCGAAAGAGCAGGCTGTGCTGGATACCGGTGTTGTTCTGGTACTTGCCGCTTGTGTACGGTTCGTAGTCGCCCTCGATCGTGTGGTAGAAGACCTGGCAGATCTGGACGCCGGCGTAGATGCGCACCGGCTGGACGCAGAACATCTCCAGTGTCCAGTAGCCGCGAAAGCCCACGTCACCGAACCCGGCGGTGATGTGGACAAACAGACCGAGGCGCCCCACCGAGGAGCGTCCCTCGAGCATCGGCACAAACCCGTCGGTGGCGGTGTACTCAACGGTCCGGCCCAGGTAGAGCCGGTGCGGCTCCAGGAGCAGCCCGTCCTCCGGGATTTCCACCTCCCGCGAGGTGTTCTCCGTACGCATATCCAGTTCGTGGTTGTCGTACACGCGCAACGTGCGGTCGAGGCGCAGATTGTAGCTATTGGGGTTCAGCTGACCGGGAACGAAGGGGTCGATCACGATCCGATCGCCGAGGTTGCGCTGGATTTCGCGGCCGGAGAGTACCATTGAGCGGCTCCTGCAGAGTTTCCGACGACGGTTGCTGTCGGCCGTGCCGACCGGTGAAACCGCCCGCCGGAGCGGATTCAAAAAAACCCGCAGCAGGAGCTGCGGGCAACGACTGTACTGGTTCAGGTGATGTAGATTACATCAGGTCCTTGGGGCGGCGGCCCTGGTTGCCGGTCTTCTCGCAGACCGCGTAGTGGCGCATTTTCCCGTTCTCGAACACGCTCTTCATCACGATCTTTCCGCCCCAGCGACTTGTCAGTTCCTGGGCGCCTTCGCGCCGTGCGTTCTTTGAAATCTTTCCTGCCATACGCGTCCCTCCTTTTCTCGCGAATTGGTCGATCTCAACGCCAGGTCGGCGGAAATCAACCGAAACGGTACTATTGCAGAATACGACCCGTTGATCAAGGCCGTCAATCCTCGTCGAGGAATACCATGTCCTCAGGACGGGCGATGACCCGCCGCTCGTCGCCGGTTCCCAGGATCGCCCCCACCTCGGAGGAGTGTTTACCGATCACGGCGCCAAGTTCGCGACTGCTGAACGAGGTGACCAGTTTTGCCCGGTCGTTCACCAGCACCACCTCACCTGCCTCGAAGTTGCCCTCCACCGCCACGATTCCCGTCGGAAGCAGGCTGTTGTGGCGTCGCATCGCCGCCAACGCCCCGTCGTCCACGAAGATCGTGCCACGGGGAGCACTGTGGAGCAGCCACCGCGTGCGGTTCCGCAGACTTCTGCGGGGTGCGAATACCGTGCCGACGGACTCTCCCGACAGCACCCGCGGAAGCACCTCACCTTCGCGCCCGTGAGCCAGAACCACCCGGCATCCGCCCTCGGCGGCGATCCGCACGGCCTTGAGCTTGGTCGCCATACCTCCGGTCCCCACGGCGGAACCGGGTTTGCCGGCCGCCTCGATCATCTCCGGCGTCACCTGCGCCACGGTATCAAGGCGCCGGGCATCGCCGTAGTGCCGCGGGTCCCGCGTGTAGTACCCATCCACGTCGCTCAGGAGCACCAGCAGCCCCGCGTCGACCTTGCTCGCCACCAGTGCACTGAGCTGGTCGTTGTCACCGAAGGCCGTGCCGATCTCCGCGGTGGCGACGCTGTCGTTCTCGTTGAACACCGGCACCACACCCAGGTCGAGCAGCCGTTCCACGGCGTTGCGGAGGCGGACGTAGCTCGATCGGTCATCCAGCGCCTCACGGGTGATCAGCACCTGCGCCGTGCCGATCCCGTGGGAGGCAAACGCCTCGCGATAGACCTGCATGAGGATCGGTTGCCCCACGGCGGCGCACGCCTGCCGCAGGACCACATCCTGGACGCGCCCCTGGATTCCGAGCTCCCGCGCGCCAAGGCCGATCGCGCCGGAGCTCACCACGCACACCTCGAGCCCCCGACCGCGGAGGGACGCCACCTGCCGGGCGATATCAAAGACGTATTCGCGGTCGAGGTCCTCGCCGCTGGTCAGAACGTTGGTGCCGAGTTTCACCACCACCCGGCGGAGGTCATCAAACCGTCTCACGATCGTCGATGACTCAGGAGAGGTCGCGATGGGTGAAGTGCCGCGTCCCGGAACTATAGTCGGCGACCACCTGCCCGGTTCCGCGGACAACCCACTTGTAGGTCACGAGGCCCTCCACGCCCACCGGACCGCGGGCGTGAATCCGCGCGGTGCTGATGCCGACCTCCGCCCCCAGGCCGTACCGGTATCCGTCGGCGAAGCGCGTGCTGGCGTTCCACATCACCGACGCGGAGTCCACGCCGTTGAGGAACGCCTCCGCCGTGGCGGCGTCCTCGGTGACGATCGCGTCGGTATGTCCGCTGCTCCACCGGTTGATGTGGTCAACCGCGGCGGCGACGTCGTCCACCACCTTTACCGACAGGATCAGGTCGAGGTACTCGGTGGCCCAGTCCTCCTCCGTCGCCGGCTTCATCTCCGGGACGATAGCGCGGCTGCGTTCACAGCCCCTGAGTTCAACACCCTGCTCCACCAGCGCCGCCGCCACCGGGGGCAGCAGCCGTTCCGCCGCTGCGGCGTCCACCAGCAGCGTCTCGATCGTGTTGCACACCGCCACGTACTGCGTTTTGGCGTCCACCGCCAGATTCACACAACGGGCGACGTCGGCGGCCCGATCCAGATACATGTGACAGATACCGTCGGCGTGGCCCAACACCGGGATTCGCGTGTGATCCATGATGTAGCGTACAAACTCGTTGCTGCCCCGGGGAATCATGAGGTCGATCAGGTCGTCGAGCTCCAACAGCGCCCGTACGTCCTCCCGCGTCTCCACCAGCTGGATCCAGCCGGTCGGCGCACCCGCCGCGACCGTCGCCTCGGCGATCACCTCGGCGAGGATTCGGTTGCTGTCGACCGCCTCGGAGCCGCCCTTGAGCACCAGGGCGTTTCCGCTTTTGAGCGCCAGCCCCGCGATCTGCACCAGCGCGTCGGGACGCGACTCGAAGATCATGGCGATGACGCCGATCGGTGTCGTCTGCTGGGTCAGTTCCAGTCCCTCGTCCAGCTCCCGCCGCTTGAGAACGCGGCCCACGGGATCTGTAAGGGCCGCGATCGCCCGGACACCGACGATCGACTGCTCCCGCTTGCCGGCGTCGAACTTCAGCCGTTTGGCCAGCGGCGCCGCCAGACCGGAGGATTCGGCCCGCTCGCGGTCCCGTTTATTTGCCGCCTCGATCTCCTCGCCCCGTTCGTTCAGCGCCACGGCGATCGCCTCCAGGGCGCGATTGCGCGTCTCCCCGTCCAGGTTGCGCAGGATCAGTCCCGCCCGTCGCGCCTCCGCGACGCGTTCGCGTATCGTTGACATCAGCCGTTCCCTCCGCGGAGTTCCTCCGCCGTCCAGTGCAGCAGCTCCACCGTCTCGTCCCACCCGATGCAGGCGTCGGTAATGGACTGACCGTAGGTCAGCGCGTCGACCGGCGCCATGTTCTGCCGGCCGGCGACGATGTTACTCTCCACCATGAACCCGGTAAGCGATCGGCGCCCGCCGAGTCGCTGGGAGACGACATCGCGGAGTACCGTCGCCTGATTGCGGTGGTCCTTCTGGCTGTTCCCGTGGCTACAATCCACCACGATCGACACCGGCAGCCCGTTGTGGCGCAGCATCTCCTCCACCCGCACGATGTCCCAGCTGTGGTAGTTGGGACCGGTGCGCCCGCCACGAAGAATCACGTGCACCAGCGGATTCCCGGTGGTGTTGATCACGCAGGTGTCTCCGGACTGGTTGATGCCGATAAAACTGTGGGCGTGCAGCGAGCTCGCCATGGCGTTCAGGGCCGTCTCGATGGAGCCGTCGGTGCCGTTCTTGAAACCCACCGGCATGGACAGACCGCTTGCCATCTCCCGGTGCGTCTGCGATTCCGTGGTGCGGGCGCCGATGGAGGACCAGCTCACGAGGTCGTCGATGTATTGCGGCACGATCGGATCGAGCATCTCACTGCCCGCCGGCAGTCCCAGGGAGGTGACGTCCATGAGAATGCGCCTCGCACGGGTGAGGCCCTCCTCGATCGCGTAGCTGCCGTCCAGATCGGGATCGAGAATCAGTCCCCGCCATCCCAGCCGCGTCCGCGGCTTCTCGAAATAGACGCGCATGACGACGTACAGCTCGTTGCGAACCTCGTCCGCAAGCCCCCGCAGCCGGCGGGCGTAGTCCAACGCCGCCTCGGGGTCGTGGATCGAGCACGGCCCGACCACGGCCAGCATGCGGCGATCCTCGCCGGAGAGGATGCGTCCGATCGTGTCGCGGCTCTCCAGGACAGTCTCCCGGCTCGCCTCGCTCGGTGGCAGCTGCGCCTTCAGTTCCCGCGGCGCCAGCAGCGGAACCGCCTCCCGGACGCGTACGTCGCTGGTGCGGGCATCGGTGTCTGTATTCATATCTGTGTTCATAGTCCGTCCCGATCCAGGGGCATCGTCATGCAGCGGGGACCACCGCCACCGCGGGCCAGCTCAACGCCGTCCACGGCAACCGCAGTGCGTCCTCGCCGCAGTTCGCCCCGGGTGTCCACCAGCACCGAGGGGTCCGCAAGAACCTCACGACCGGTGCGGATGGCGAATCCCGCCTGCGCCAGCGAATCCAGCGTTGCGGGGTTGTTCTGATACACTACGATGTGTCCCGGCCCCAAGGCAACGCTGTTGCACGCCGCGAACCACTGTTCGCGCTCCCGGACCACCGGGTCACTGCCGCCGCAGGGGATCAGGTCCACGGGATAGTTGCAGGCGGACAGCGCCATCTGCAGGCTCCCGTAGTCCGCCACGGTCCAGGCATCGCGACCCGGCTCCACGGTGATGCGGTACACCGGCCGCGCCGAAGGGCCGGTGACAAACGGCTCGTATGCAAGGAGCACGCCGTGATCCACCACCGTGGCCACCATGTCCAGATGGATCGTGGCCCGCTCGTTCGGCAGCGCGACCACGAGCGCCGTCAGCGGCCGGTCGCGCCCCGCAGCCAGGGACTCAAGCAGCGCATCGATACCGGCGGCGCTCGATCGCTGTCCGAGACCGAGCAGCACCGTGTCCGCATCGAGTACCAGCACGTCACCACCTTCGATCTTGAACGCCGAGGGGTCGGCCAGTCGACCGCCGAGACCGTCGCCGCGAACGAGGCCCTCGTCCAGCGGAAATCCGAAAGACTCAAACATCGCCCCCACCAGCGCCGTTTCCGCCTCCCGAACGGGGCTCGCCATGGCGGACCGGTAGGCGCCGCCGAACACGACGAATCCGGCGTCGCGGGTGAAGTAAAGGTTCGGGAGCGGCGGGGTGATGTAGCGGTCACCGGAAACCCGCTCCTGCAGTCGCCGCGGAGTCCGACGAACACCGAGGACGCAGTCACGGACCACCTCCGCCGGCGTTGCGCCGCGCCAGCGCTCGAGGAGCGCAGCGCTGCGCTGGTCATCGCCCGCCCCCAGGAGGCCGGCAAGCCGCTCGCGACCGGTGTCGGCGGACGCCACCGCGGTGACCGCGTCCTCCAGCTCCACCGTCTCCGCAACGATCGACAGGACCGCCCGCAGTTCGTCGTGTTCGCGCTGCACCGCCGCCACCGGGACGATGTCGTTGTACAGGAGTTCGTGGGCCGTGGACGGCGTCATCTCTTCGACCTCGGGACCGGGCCGGTGCACCAGCACCCGTCGCAGACGGCCGATTTCACTGCGAATTGCCATGGGAGTTCGAGCTTACCGAAGGGGGCCTCAGCTGTCGAGGGCGCCCGTCCGGTCCCGCCTCTTGCCTCACCCTACCCCATGTGGTACCAATGCCTCATGGACCACATCGACCGACCACGCATCGCGCAACTCCGGGAGGCAGACCCCTCGCCGGAGCTCATCGACGTTTACGCCTGGGTGCGCACCAAGCGCGACTCCAAGGCAGTCTGCTTCTTCGAACTCAACGACGGGTCGAGTCTCAAGGGACTTCAGGCGATCATCGACAAGGAGCAGTACCCCCTGCAGGAGGCGATCGACCGCATGCAGACAGGGTGCAGCGTCCGCGTGCGCGGCCACCTTGTGGAGTCACCCGGCAAGGGTCAGAAAGTGGAGCTCGCCTGCAGCGATCTCGAGATCATCGGCGAGGCGCCGGCGGACTCGTATCCCCTGCAGAAGAAGCGACACAGCTTCGAGTTTCTCCGCGAGATCGCGCACCTCCGGGGCCGGACAAACACCTTCGGCGCGGTAATGCGCGTGCGCAACCGCCTGAGCTGGGCGGTTCACCGCTTCTTTCAGGAGCGCGGGTTCCTCTACATTCACACGCCGATCATCACCGCGAGCGACGCCGAGGGCGCAGGCGCCCTCTTTCAGGTCACCACTCTGGACATGCAGCGCCTGGTGAACGCCGCCCCCGGGACGGAGCTCAACTACCAGCACGACTTCTTCGGAAAGCCCGCGTTCCTCACCGTGAGCGGGCAACTCAACGCCGAGGCCTACGCCACGGCTCTGGATCGGGTGTACACCTTCGGTCCCACCTTCCGGGCCGAAAACTCCAACACCACGCGCCACCTCGCTGAGTTCTGGATGATCGAGCCGGAGGTGGCGTTCTGCGACCTGGAGTGCAATATCGCCCTGGCGAGCGAGTTTGTCCGCTTTCTGCTGGCGGACATCCTGGAACACTGCAGCGAAGACATGGCGTTTTTCGACCAGCGCATCGAACCGGGAATCGTTGAGGACCTGCGCCGTGTGGCGGAGAGCGAGTTCCGGCACATCAGCTACGACGAGGCGATCCGGGCGCTGGAAGCGAGCGACCGGACGTTCGAATACCCCGTCTCCTGGGGGATCGATCTCCAGACGGAGCATGAGAGGTATCTCACCGACGAGTATGTCGGCGGCCCCGTGGTGGTCACCGACTATCCCCGCGACATCAAGGCGTTCTACATGAAGCAGAACGACGACGGCCGCACCGTCCGTGCGATGGACGTCCTGGTCCCACGTCTCGGGGAGATCATCGGCGGCAGCCAGCGCGAGGACGACCTTGCGACGCTGGAGCGGCGCATCGACGAACTCGGACTCGAACGGGACGCCTACTCCTGGTACCTGGATCTTCGCCGCTTTGGCTCCGTTCCCCACTCCGGGTTCGGCCTCGGCTTCGAGCGGCTGGTTCGCTACGTCACCGGGATGCAGAACATCCGCGACGTCATTCCCTTTCCGCGGGCGGTGGGCAGCGCCGAGTTCTGAATCGGCGCTCGCACCCACACAGCGGGTGACCCAGCAGCGGCCCGGGCTCAGAGCGACCCGGGCTCAGAGCGGCTCGGGCTCAGAGGGGCCCGACAAAAAAAGGTTCATCGCACATTAGCGGGGAATAGGAAATAGCAAGACGGTGATCCACCGTATAGAGTGTTTAGCGACCAAACCGAACACTCC
>MDTD01188801.1_pt1 | contig 44319 bp, 47 predicted proteins | sample 811221 | NCBI WGS metagenome assembly MDTD01 (sample SAMN05326646, study PRJNA326480) | marine metagenome | isolation source: seawater | place: Pacific Ocean: South West | collected 2011 | reverse complement strand
CATTGCAAATATACCGGGGATTATAAATTTAATACTGCAAAAAATCTTAATTTATCTCTAAAAAGAAAATGATAAAAAAAAATATTTTAATAGTAGGTGGTTCTTCAGGTCTAGGCTTTGAACTAATAAAAGAATATAATTATCAAGGTCATAATGTTTTTTTGTTAACAAAAAATATTAAAAATTTAAAAAAAAATCTTAAAAAGTCAAAAATAAATAAAAATTTTTATTATTCATATGTAGATTTGACATCAATCAAAGATATCAAAAAACAAATACAAAAAGTAAAAAAATACTTCAAAAATACAATTCATAATGTAATTCACATAAGTGGTGGTGGTTTAGGAATAAAAGAAATCGACCCTAAATATGAAAAATTAATTAAGGTAATGAATTTAAATATTTTAAGCCTAATTGAGATAAATAAATTAATTATTCCATTAATGATTAAAAAAAAAAGAGGTGTTATTGTCCATTTAAGCTCTATTGCAGCTTTCGAAGCAGTGGGCTCCCTATCGTATAATCTTTCTAAAGCAGCCTTGAATTCTTATATTAGAACAATGGGAAGGTATTTGGCAAAATATAATGTCGTTTTAACCGGTATAGCTCCAGGGGGTTTTATTGCACAAGATAATGCAATGTATAGATTAAAAAATAAGAATATAAATATTTATAAAGATTTTATAAAACATAGAATTCCTAGAGGAAAAATGGGTAAAACAAAAGAAATTATTCCGTTGATTAATTTTTTATGTTCAGAAGTTTCTGGAATGATGAGCGGCTGTATTATTCCAATAGATGGCGGTGAAGGGAAATTTTATAATAGTTAATAAACTTACATTTTATAAATTAAAATTAAAGCTGACGCTCTAATGACTCATTATTTAGCTTATCTTTTTTACTCCCCATTTAGCCTATTAGTATTTTTAATTATTCGACTTTTAAGTCCAATTAAAATTATAAAATTTGGACTAATGAATTCTCACAGGATTGGACACTTTTCAATTGAATGGGAAATTTTCTATCATTCGGTCATTGAAAAAAAGAATGAATATTTGATCCTATCTTTTCATAAGGAAATTTCGAATATTTTTTTTGCTGAAATGATAAAAAAAAAGGTAAAAATTTATCCAACTAAGTTTGTCAAATTAATTCAAGTTTTAAACAATTCTTATCTGGGAAATAAAAAACATGAGATAAATTTTCAGGAATATATTCATGATAAATCAAATAAATTGATTAATTTTTCTCCTTCTTTAAAATTTACTGAAAAAGAAATTCAAAAAGGAGAAAAAATTTTATCAAAATTTGAAAAAAAAAAGATTGTATGCTTATTGTGTAGAGATGGAAAATATTTATCTGAAAAATATAATTTTGATGATTCAAAAAATATTAGAAATACCGACGTAAATGATTTGACCGAATCATTAAAAGAACTTGAAAAAAAAAATTATCTGATCTTTAGAATGGGAAAAAATGTTGAAAAAAAATTGAGTTATACAAGTAAAAATGTAATTGATTATGCAAATTCTGACTTTAGGTCTGATTTTATGGATATTTATTTAACTTTTAAATGTGATTTTTTTATATCAACCGGGGGAGGATTAGATGGAATTGCCATTATTTTTGATAAGTCAGTTTTATATATTAACTACATCCCAGTAGGTGAGTGGCCTGTTGCGTCTGATAAATTCCTTTTTAGTTATAAAAAATATTTTGATGAGAATGAAAAAAAATATTTATCTCTTTCAAAAATATTTGAGAATAATTTGGCCTATAAGTATAAAAAAGAAAATGAGTTAAATAAAATGGGTTTTTCCTTGAAGAATATGGACTCAAATGAATTGAAAGATGCAATTTTAGAAATGGAAAAATACCATAGAAATATCAAAATATCAGATGAACAAAAAATATTCAAAAAAAAATTTGCCCTACTTATTAAAAAATATCCTAGTGATAAAAATTATTTCGGAAATATATTCCCGACTATAAGTAATAATTTTCTAAAAAAAAATCCTTTTTTTCTTGATTAATTATTCTAAAATTTATGATTTTTTTAAATCTAAACATAATTTAATACCAGTATAATGAAAGACACTTTAAGAAAATTTAATATCTTTTTATCTTTAAGGCAAAAGCAAGGTTTTTTTATTTTAACGATATTGATGTCTATTTCAGCTCTATTAGAAATAATTGGAATTGGAATGATCCCTGTTTTTGTATCCGTAGTGTTAGACTATGAAATTTTTAATAATTATGTAATTAAATTAAACTTAACAAACTTTGATTTTCTCCTTTATATGAGTCAAGAGGAACTTCTCATTTTTATGTCGATTTTTATATTAGGTTTATTTGTATTTAAAAATATATTTTTGATGAGTATTCATTATTTTCAAGCCTTATTTACATGTAAAGTAACCACAAATAATTCCGAAAAAGTTTACAATAAATATTTGTATAGTGATTATTCTTTTCATTTAGATAGAAATTCTGCAACTTTGATTAAAAATATTTCAAATGAAATTAATCATTCAGTTACTTTTTTAGGATCAATACTATACCTTTTAAGAGAAATTTTAATTTTTTTAATGATATGTATTATACTTTTGATTAACTCACCTATGAGCTTTACTTATATTGCAGGAATTTTCTTATGTTTTCTCATCTTTTTTTATCAATTGTTAAAAAAAAGAGTGAGTGAAAGTGGCAAGAAATTTTATGAGTCTAGAGGGAATTTAGTATTTGCAATTCAACAATCACTAGGATTTATTAAAGAAGTAATTTTACTAAACAAAAGAGATATATTTTCAAATCATTTCAAAAAAAATTTACAAATTACAGAACAACAAAATATATTTTTAAATATTATAAATAAAGTTCCACGACTTACATTTGAATTAATTGCTGTTTTAATTTGTTTACTCATTGTGTATTTTTTCTTTGAAAGTTCTAAAAACGACTTACTTCCAATTTTGACTTTATATGGTATTTCAATGATTAGATTAATTCCATCCTACACTGGTATTTCAACAAGTATTATTAACATGAGATTTTTTAAATCTTCTTTTGACCTTATATGTAAAGAGCTATCATTAGAAAATTCAAAAATAATAGATGATGTATTGAAACCAGTTGGTCATGATTTAGAATATGAGACTAATAAAATAATTAAAATTAATAATTTGTCATTTAGCTATAAAGAAAAAAACGATGTATTAAAAAATATTAATTTTGATTTTATAACTGGTCAAGCCATCGGAATTGTAGGTAGCTCAGGCTCAGGTAAAACTACTTTGGGTGATTTGATTATGGGACTATATAAACCTCAAAGTGGATTAATTACCATCGATGAAAAAGATATAAGCGAATTTCCAAATCATTGGAAATCAATGATTGGATATGTTCCCCAAGAAGTATTTATACTTGATGCTAATATAAAAAATAATATTGCCGTGGAGTTTGATGAAAAAAAAATAAACTTAGATAGATTAAATAAAGCAATTAAACTCTCAAATTGTGAGGAGTTTATTAATCAATTACCAAATAAATTAGACACTGAGGTGGGAGAAAGAGGAGTAAGACTTTCGGGAGGACAAAGGCAGAGAATTGGAATTGCGAGGGTGCTATACAAAGATCCAAATATAATACTATTTGATGAAGCAACTAGTTCTCTTGATAGCAAGAATGAACAAGAGATTATTAAATCAATAGTTGGATTAAAAAAATTTAAAACATTAATCTGCATAAGTCACAAATTATCAAATTTAAAAAATATGGATAAAATAATTGCACTTAAAGATGGTAAGATTGAAAAAGTTGGGAATGCAAAGGATATGATTTCATATCTTGAGAAAAATAATTGAACTGGTAATTGGTATCTATGATAAAAAATATTCTTGTTACTGGTGGAGCAGGTTATGTCGGCAGTCATTTATGTGTAAAATTACTTGAACAAAATTATAATATAACAATTATAGATAATTTAATTAATAGCAAAAAAGAAAGAATAAAAAAAATTAAGAATATATCTAAAAAAAAATTAACCTTCTTTAATTTAGATGTACAAAATACTAAAAAAATTAAAAATATTTTAAAAAAAAAAAAAATAGATTTAGTTATTCACTTAGCTGCACTTAAAAAAGTTGATGAATCTGTTAAATATCCAAATAAATACTATAATAATAATATTTTTGGAATTACAAGTTTAGTAAACGCAATGGTTTCTACAAAAATTAAGAAATTTATATTTAGCTCAAGTGCTGCAATTTATGGAAAATCCAAGAATTTTCCAATAGATGAGAATCATGTAGCCAAACCTTTGAGTCCTTATGGTTTAACTAAATTGTTTGGTGAAAAATTTTTAGACTACGTTTCTTCAATCGATAAGAACTGGAAAATTATTTCACTTAGATTTTTTAATCCAGTTGGGTCACACCAAACTTACGAAATTGGTGACAATCCAAATAAGCCAAATAATATAATGCCAGTAATAAACGAAGTGGCTCTTGGAAAGAAAAATTTTTTTAAAATTTTCGGAAATTCATACAAATCTAAAGATGGATCTGCAATTAGAGATTACGTCCATGTCATGGACGTTGTTGATGCACATATTGTTGCCTTAAAAAAGATAGATAAATTTTCAGGTCATAACATTTACAATGTTGGCACTGGGAAAGGAAGATCTGTTAAAGAATTATTAAATATTTATCAAAAAGTAAATAACTTAAAATTGAATATTAAAAAAGGTCCTATGAGAAAAGGTGACACTCCAGTGAGTTTTGCCAAGGTATCCAAAATAAAAAAAGAACTTGGCTGGAAAGCAAAATATAGTTTAAATGAAATGTGTGTATCTAGTTATGAATTTGCAAAAAAAATGAATAAAAAAAGAGATGATTGAAATGGATAATCATAATTCAAAAATCAATAACTTAAAGAAAAATATTCAAAGTAAAAGTTTTAAAATTGGTGTGATTGGTGTTGGGTACGTAGGAATAAAATTAGTATTAGAATTTGCTAATAAGAATTTTCATGTTAGTTGTTTTGATAAAGATTTTACTAAACTTAAAAAGATAAAATCAGGAATTTCACCTTTTTCTTACATTCGAAATGATGAATTTAATAAAGTAAAAAAAAAAATTACAATAAATAGTGATTTCAAAAAAATACCCGAATGTGATGCAATTATAATTTGTTTACCAACGCCCTTAAAAAATAACAAACCAGATCTATCTCAAATAACTGAAACATGGTCAAAAATAAGGAAATTTATTCGAAGATATCAATTAATTATTTTAGAAAGCACAACCTATCCAGGAACTACTGAACAAATATTTGTAAATAATTTAAAGTCAAATTTCAAAATAGATCAGGATATATTTCTCTCATATTCTCCTGAAAGAGAGAACCCAGGGGACAATAAATTTTCTTTTAATCAAATACCAAAAGTAGTTTCAGGGATTGGGATGAATTCTAAAAATTTATCTGGGAGCTTATATTCAAAAATTATTAAAAAAATAGTTTATGTGGAAAATATCAAAGTAGCAGAAATGTCGAAACTACTTGAAAATATTTACAGGTCAGTAAACATAGCGTTAATCAACGAGTTAAAAATGTTATCCCACAAGTTAGAAATAAACTTACATGACGTAATAGATGCTGCAAAAACAAAACCTTTTGGATTTCAAGAGTTTAGGCCTGGCCCCGGTGTAGGAGGGCACTGTATACCAATAGATCCTTTATATTTATCTTGGATTGCAAAAAAAAAAAATTTCAAAACAAAATTTATTGAACTAGCGTCTAAAACAAATATTCAAACTACCAAATGGACGATTAATAATATTAAAGTAAATTTAAGAAAAAAAAAAAATCAGAAAAGTTTTATTATTAGGCATTGCATATAAAAAAAATATTGAGGATACAAGAGAGTCATCTGCTATTAAAATTTTTGAAAATTTGAAAAATGAGAATTTTAAAATTGACTATTGTGATCCATATGTAATTAATCACGACTTTAATATTAAAGGAAGAAAAAAATTTATTAAATCTATTGCTAATAATTTTTCTTTATTTAAAAATTATGATGCTTTTATTTTGTGTGCAGATCATAATATTTTTGACTATAAAAAATTGATTAAATTGGAAAAAGTTATTTTTGATTTAAGGGGCAGATACCATAAAAAAAGTTTTGCCAAAAAAAACGTGATAAGTCTTTAAGTTTTTAAAAGATTACTTACACATAAAGCTTGCCAGATCAAGTTTGAGTTTTGTAATTTTGAATCTTTTTTAAATCTTTTGAAATATTTTAAAAGATCATCTTTTTTATAAATTTCATTATATATATCTTTAGATTCATTTAGTTTTTGATATGCCCAGTCGAATAATTCATTTTTAAGCCAAACTGTTTGTGGATCACTTACATATTTTTTGATTTTAAAAGAATCTAAGTTTTGAAATTTTGTATCTAAGTATTTTCTGTAAATATATCTTAAATTACCATCTTTAATTTTTAAATTATTTTGACTGTTGTAAAAAAAATTTAAAATATTGTGATCTAATAATGGAACTCTTAATTCTTTTCCATTACACATAGAGGCTCTATCACAACTTTTTAAAATTCTTGGTAATTTACAATGGAAGATATCTCTATATAAGATTTTCCTCAAGGAACTGTCGATGTTATCCAATGACTTTATAATTTCAGCATATAAATTTTTATAGTTATTAAATAAGTTATCTTGAAAGAGATTCTTTAATATATTTTTTGAACCATCTGCAGACACACCCCCATCCGAAAAACCTTTAAGTGAGTTTTTTATAAAACTGGTCATTTCTATAAAATTTAAATTTTCTATTTTTTTAAATTTAAAAAATTCATTTAAAAATAAACTAAACTTTTTATCAATTATTAAATCTTTTAAATAATTAGCGAAAACATATCTGTATCCAGCTGCAATATCATCACCACCTTGAGCCTCTAAAATTACTTTGCAATCAGTATCGTATGCCCTTTTTATTAAAAGAGTTTTCGCAATAGTTGGTACTCCTGGGAAGGGTCCATCTTGATTATTAAACACTTCATCAAAACTATCTGATATGTCTACAGGATTAATTTTATAAAATTGAATATCCCAATTCACACTTTTGGAAAAATTCAATAGATCATCCTTTTCACTAAATCTTTTGTCATCAAAAAAATAACTATTTGCTTGAATATTTTTTTGACCTCCATTTATATTATTTAAAACTGATAGCATTAATTGCGAGTCAACACCTGAACTAAGATTTACACCTAACTTGGTATCAGTTCTAATTTGTAGATTGAATGCATTTTTGATTAAATCATCAAGAGTATCTATTGCTTCATCGTGAGAAATGTTTAATTTACTTTCATTATTTAATTCCCAATACTTTGTAATAGAATAAGATTTCTTTTTTAAATCAAAAATAAAATAATGAGCAGGTTCAAGTTGTTTTACATCTTTATAAAATGTTTGTTCATTAAAATCATAGAAAGATGTTTTAAGATAAGTTTTTAATTTATCATAATTAATAGATTTTGGTATAATCTCGTGAATTCCCTTAATTTCAGAGCAAGCAATAAAAACTTTATCATTCAAGTAATAATATAATGGTTTTATTCCAAGCCTATCTCTACAACAGAATATAGTTTCTTTAATTTTATCATAAATAACAAATGAAAATATACCATTAAAATATTTAACACATTCTGAACCTTTTTTAACATACATCTCTAGTAGAATTTCTGTATCAGTATTTGTTTTAGTTTTAATATTAAATTTTTTTTTGATTTCAGGAAAATTATAAATTTCACCATTGTAAACTACAACATATCTATTCAAAGAATCAGTCATAGGCATTTTTGCATTTACTGAAAAATCAAAAATTGAAAGTCTACAAGAGCCTAGTGAGAGATTATTGTTAGTATAAAAACCGTTATCATCTGGACCCCGATGAGATATTCTTTTTATAACTTTTGATATTTGATTTTCTAAATTTATATTATTAGAAAAAATTGCAGCGACACCACACATAAAGTTTAAATTTTAATTTTTTTTCCATTTTTTTTTGAACTTATTATTAATTTATTAATTATATCCATATCTTTCAGAGACTCATTTTCATCACAAAGTGGTAAAGTTTTTTTATTTTTTAAACACATCACAGCATTTTTTGATAGGTAACCAAATTGATTTCTTGGTTTTGGATTGCATAAATAAATAGGCTTACGATCAAGCTCTGTGAAACCTACATGCTCAGGAGATTTAATAATTCTATATTTTAAAATTTTTCTACCGATGTCAGTAATTTCAATTTTTCCTTTTTTCCCATATATTATTATGTCAAAATTATCATAAGATTTCATATCTAAAGATTGTATACTTGCGATAACGTCTTTTTTAAAAAAAAGAAAACCATCTATATTTACGTCATCTTTTGGTTTGAAATTGTTAAGTTTGTTTGAAACACCTATAACCTTATCAACTTCACCAATTTTATTTTTTAAAAGCATTCTTAAAGTATCTATAAGATGTGTTCCCGTAGTAAGTATACCGTATACGTAAAAAGAGGAAACTTGAAGAATGTCTCCGATAATACCATTATCTAATTTTTTTTGTAATTTAATGACCTGTTCATCATACCTTCGTCTATGATTGACAAGTATTTTAGCTTTGTATTTTTTAACTAACTTAATGAGATTTTTTGCCTGATTGATATTATTTGCAAGTGGTTTTTCTAAGACTATAACTTTTATACCTAATTTTAGGCATTCTTTAGTAATTGCATAATGTGTATCTTTCCAAGTACAAATTGAAACAATTTTAGGATTTTCAACTTTAATCATTTCTTTATAGTCTTTATAAAATTTTATTTGTTTTTTTAAAATTTTAGCTTTTTGGAATACTGATTTATTTTTGTCACAAATTGAAACTAATTCACAATCTTTATTTTTTAACCACATCCCAAAATGAGATGCAGGCTTCAATCGTTTTTTATCAAATTCAGAAGTTAATCCAATCCTACCAGACCCTATTAGAGAAACTTTAATTTTTTTTTTCATAATTACGTCTTTTTTCTATACTAAATTCTTAGAATTTAGTAGTTAATATCTATGAAAAAATCTGTACTGTGCTTCATACCAGCAAAAAAAAAATCAACAGCATTAAAAAATAAAAATTTAAAAAAAATTAAAAATAAATCTCTAACAGAAATTACAGTTGCACTGGCTAAAAAATCGAAATTATTCAATAAGATAGTCTTATCGTCAGACTCGAAACTAATTTTGAATATTGGTAAAAAATACAAGATTGATACTCATTTAAGACCAAAAAATATTTCTAATAATACAGCTAAAACTGAAGAAGCTTTATATTATAGTTTAAAAAAAATTGATCCTCTACCAGATTATATTGTAATTTTACAAGTTACATCACCATTGAGACAAATGAATTCTTTAAAAAAATTTTATAACATATGTATAAAAAAAAATTATGATACGTGTTTGTCAGTATCAAAACTAGATAGTCAAATATCAAAACTAAAAAAAAATTTTACATCTTTAGACAAATTGGGTGCTAGAAGAAGACAGGAAAGAATGCCTTATATTTATGAAAATAGCTTATTTTATTTTGTTAAAACAAAATATTTTTTGAAGAATAAAAAAATTTATAGTAAAAACTGGAACTATTTTATAACTGATAAATATGAGTCAATTGACGTTAATGACAAAACAGACTTTAATGTGTGCAAAAAGTTATATTAAATAATATAAAATGAAAAAATTTTATATTGATAACAAAGTTATAACTCAAAATTCCAAACCTTATATTATTGCAGAGGCATGTATTAATCATGAAGGTAAAATTAAATTAGCAAAAAAAATGGTTGATCTGGCAGCACAAGCTAAAGCCTCTGCTATAAAATTTCAAATGCATGTTTTGGACGACGAAATGCTTAAAAAAACTCCAAAGTCAAAAAATTTTGATCTTAATCTTTATGAAACTTTAAAAAAAACTAATTTAACTATTGAAGAACACATTATGTTAAAAAAATATTGTGCAAAAAAAAATATTGATTATTTATGCACACCTTTTTCTTTTAAATCTGCTGATATTCTTGAAAAAAAGATTAATTTGAAATTTTTTAAAACTGGTTCAGGCGAATTAACAAATCATCCTTTTCAAATTCATGTTGCAAAAAAAAAGAGACCAACAATTATCTCAACTGGGATGTCCACTATGAGTGAAGTTTCTGAAACAATTAACATAGTAAAAAAGATAAATTCAAATATCGCAATTATGCAATGTACCTCTGTCTATCCTTGTCCTTATGAAATATCTAATATTGGTGTTATTACAGAATACATTAAAAAATTTAATTTAATTACAGGTTTGTCTGATCATACAAGTAGTATCTATACTTCAATTGGTGCAGTAGCACTTGGAGCAAGAATAATTGAAAAACATTTTACTTTAGACAAAAAAATGAAAGGACCAGATCACGCATCATCTATTGAACCAGAAGAATTAAAAGAACTAGTTGAAGGTTGTAATGCAGTATTTGAAGCTAGAAGCTCTAAGAAAAAAATTCATTACAGAGAAAAAGAAATTATTAGTTGGGCAAGAGAATCAGTTGTTTCAATAAAAAAAATTAAAAAAGGAGAAAAGTTTAGTTCTCAAAACATTTCTGTAAAAAGACCGGCACCTTCGAGAAAAGAGATTGCAGCCAAAGATTTTAAAAAAATATTAGGTAAACTTTCTAAAAAAGAAATAAAGGCTAATGTTAAATTAAAGTGGACTGAAATAAAATAATGAAAATTCTTTTTTTAATGGACTCAAGAGCAACCTACTCTTATTCAAGAAATGTGTTAATACATTTTAAAAAAAAAAAAAATATTAAAACATTAATAACTGGAAACTACCTTGATCAAAGATTTGGAATAAACTTAAAACAGTTCAAAAAAGATAAAATTAAAATTGATGAAAAGATTAAATTTGAAAGTCCTAAATTTAAAAAAAATTCATGGTCTCTAAATTTAGGTGAGGCAATAAAAAAATTTAGTAGTAAGTTAAATTCTCTAAATCCAAACCTTATAGTAGTCACTGGTGATAGAATAGAAACATTAGGTATGACTTTAGCTGCGGCTTATATGAATATTCCTATAGCACACATTCAAGCAGGCGATAAGTCAGGCCATATAGATGATCTGGCTAGATCAGCTATTGCAAAGTTTTCGAATATTCATTTCTCCTCATGTAAAGATTCAAGTTTGAGGCTACAAAAATGGGGTGAAAAAAAATCTAGAATTTTTCAAGTAGGAGCACCTCAGCTTGATGACATAGACATATTATCTAAGAAGAAAAAAAAGAAAAAAAATTATTTTATAGTAATGTTTCACCCCGTTCTAAATGAAAGTGATAAAATTGAAATTCAAATGAAAAATTTGATTAAAGCTTTAAAAAAATTCAAAAATCCAATTTATTGGATTTATCCAAATAATGATTTTGGCTTTCAATTAGTTCTTAAATTACTTAAAAATAAGGATTTCAAAAATATTAAAATAATTAAAAATCTTGATAGAAATAAGTTTATAGATTTATTATCAACTTCTAAAATGCTAATTGGAAATTCATCTTGTGGAATTATTGAAGCTGCAAGTTTTAAGTTACCCGTTATAAATATTGGAACCAGACAAGAAGGAAGACCTCAATCAAAAAATATAATTAATTCGAGTTATTCAAGTAATGATATTGAAAAAAAAATTTATTTTGGTTTGAGTAAAAAATTTCAAAAAAAGTGCAATAGTGCAAAAAATTTATATTATAAAAAAAATTCTGGTTATTTAACTTACAAAGTATTAAATCAACTTAAACCAACTTCTCAAATTTTAAAAAAATACTAGTTATGAACTTTAGTAAAGTAATTAGATTGCATGATAAATTTTATCTAAAGGAAAATAGATATGAAAGACCAAAAGAAATGTTTATTTTTTTAGAAAAACTTATTAAAAAAAATAATTTACATAAAAAAAAATTAAAAGTAGGAGATATTGGATGCTCAAATGGAGAATTTTGTTACTTTTTAAAAAAAAATTTCAATAATTTTAATATTCATGGTTACGACATACTTAAAGATCTTGTTTCAAAAGCAAAGAGTAAAGTAAGGAATGTTAATTTTTACCAAGGTTCTATTTTAAATCAGAATTTGATCAACAAAAATGAATTCGATATCATATTCTGTTTAGGAGTAATTTCAATATTTGATTCTTTTGAAACATCAATCAATAATCTTTTAAAATGGACTAAACCAAAAGGAAAAATTTATATTTTTTCTTTTTTTAATAATTACCCCATCGATGTAAATATAAAGTTTTCTAAGTCTGAAAATTGGCTCAAAAATAAACCTAAATTTTGGGAGAGCGGCTACAACGTTTTTGCAAAAAAAACTATTTCTAAATTTTTAAAAAACAAAGATAAAGTTAAGAGTTTTAAATTTCATGATTTTACTATGAAAAAAAATCTTAAAATTAATCATAAAGATTACCTTCGATCATGGACAATTAATTCTGCAAATAATAAGAAGTTAATAATGAATGGTACTAATTTACTACATCCTTTTTCTATTCTTGAAATAAATTTAAGCAAATAATTATAACTACTTCATTAATTAAAATGAAAATATGACACAAAACATTAGATTAATCCCACGAATTGATATTAAAGGTAATAATCTTGTCAAAGGTGTGAATTTAGAGGGTTTCAGGGCATTAGGAGATGCAAATTTATATATAGAAAAATATTATAAAGATGAGGCCGATGAAATACTGTTAAATGATGTAGTTGCTAGTTTGTATGATAGAGAGTCTCTTAACAATTTTATTAAACAGATTACAAAAAAAATTTTTATTCCCTTAATTGTAGGTGGTGGAATTAAAAGTTTACAAGATATTGAGTATTTATTAAAATCTGGAGCAGATAGAATTTTCTTCAATAGTAGTATAATCAAAAAACCGAAATTACTTGATGAGTCAGTTAAATATTTTGGTTCATCAACAATAATTGCATCGATAGAAGCTATAAAAATTTCAGATAAATTTATGTGTCTTTCTGATTCAGGAAGAGAGGAAACTAATTTAAATGTTATAAATTGGGCTAAAGAAATTGAGAGCAGAGGTGCTAGCGAAATCATGATTACTTCAATTAATCACGAAGGTAGAGGTAATGGTTTTGATTTAGAGTTAATTAACATTTTAAATGAAACCATTTCCATACCTTTTATAATCAGTGGAGGCTATGGTAAGTTTGAGCACATTAAAGAGGTTTTAAAATTTTCAAATTTATCAGGTATTTCTATTGGATCTGCACTTCATTACAGTGCAAAAAATGATCTAAACCTTGATATCAAAAATTATAAAGAAGGAAACTATGAGTTTACTAATAAAAAAATTACTTATAAAAATTTTGAAAAAACCTCAATTAAAAAAATTAAAAAATTTATAAAAAAATGAAAAATATTTACGATGTAGCAATAATTAATTATGAAATGGGAAATCTAAGAAGCATACAATCAGCTTGTAGCTATGTAGGATTAAAAACAATAATTACGAAAGATCCAAAAATAATTACAAAATGTAAAAGTATATTTTTACCTGGAGTTGGTGCTTTCAATCAAGCTATGAAAAATATAAAAAAGTATAGATTAGATAAAACAATTATTGATTTTAAGAAATCTGGGAAACCTATAATAGGAATATGTTTGGGAATGCAGTTATTTTTTGAACAAAGTCAAGAAATTAAAAAAACTAAAGGTTTAGGAATAGTTAAAGGTAAAGTTTCAAGTTTAATAGATAATGATAAAAAAAATTCTGGTATTAATATTGGGTGGAACAAAATAAAACTGAAAAAAATTAAAAAATCAAATTTGAATGCTAAATTAAATAATAAAAGTTTTTATTTTATACATAAGTTTCACTGTATACCAAAATCAAAAAGTATTATTTTAGCTAAGTCTAAATTTAATAATAAAGAGTTTTGTGCTGCTATAAAATATGAAAATATCGAAGGTTACCAATTTCATCCAGAAAAAAGTGGAAATAATGGTTTAATGATTTATAAAAATTTAAAGAATAAAATTTTTAAATGAAAACTTTTTTTAATTTACCAAAAAAAATTATATTTTGTAAAAAGTGTGTAACTTCAAACCAAAGACCTTGCTCTTATCCAGAATTTGGCCATAGGAGAGAGAGAAATAGTGCTACCTATTTGTATATAGATAAAGATGGAATTTGTGATGCATGCAAAGTGGCAGAGGAGAAGCGTGATATTGATTGGGAAAAAAGAAAAAAAGAGTTAACTATCTTACTAAACAAATATAGAAGTAAAAATGGAGACTACGATTGTATAGTACCAGGTAGTGGTGGAAAGGATAGTGTGTATGCTGCTTATGTTTTGAAATATGAATATGGCATGAACCCTCTTACTGTAACCTGGCCTCCAATTTTATATACAGACTATGGCTATAAAAATTTTCTCAATTGGATCAATATTGGAGGATTTGATAATATTACTTATAAACAAAATGGAAGGGTAATGCGTTTGTTAACAAAACTATCCATAAAGAATTTATTTCATCCATTCCAAACTTTTGTTTTAGGCCAAAAAAATATTCCACCATTGATAGCAAAAAAATTTAATATACCCTTGGTATTATATGGTGAGAATGAAGCAGAATATGGTAATCCCAAAAAAAATATGTCTTTGTCTCATAGAGAAAATAAATATTTTTCATCAAAAAATTATAACAATATTTATTTAGCTGGATTATCTTTAAATCAACTTAAAGTAAAATATAAGCTTTCAATAAATGATCTTAAACCATTTTTACCGTTAACTAATAAAGAAGTAGTAAAAAGTAAGTTGGCTGTTCATTACTTGGGCTATTATTTAAAATGGATACCACAAGAGGCATATTATTTTGCGGTTGATAAAACAAATTTTCAACCACGACCATTTAGAACAGAAGGAACTTATAGCAAATATAATAGTATTGATGATAAAATTGATGATCTTCATTATTACTGTACTTTTATTAAATTTGGAATTGGGAGGGCTACACATGATGCTGCTCAAGAAATAAGAAATAAACACATTACAAGAGAAGAGGGTAAAAATTTGGTTAAAAAATTTGATGGAGAATTTCCAAAAAGATATTTTGAAGAAGTATTAGATTATCTGGAAATAAAAAAATCAGAATTTGATAAAATTTGTGATAGCTTTAGATCACCTCATATTTGGAAAAAAACAAAAAAAGGATTTAGACTTAGACACACAGTAAACAAAGATGGTGTTGATGATTAAGAATTAAATTAATTTTTCATATCTATATTAATTTGGCCAATTTGAAAATATATTATTTTGTGAAAGTACTTTAGAAATACCATTATAAATTTTTACTTTTGGCTTAAATTTTAATAAAGAGATAATTTTTTTTGTATCACAAATTCTATTGAATATTTCTCTAGAAGAATTTCTATCAGTATTCTTAAATTTTGGATTAAATACATATTTTATTTTTTTTTTATTAATTCTCTCTATAATCTTAACTATAGATTTAAGGCTATAAACTTCCTTTGAATTTCCAACATTTAATGTAAGATTTTGTATTTTTTTAAAATTTTTTAAACAAAGATAAATATAATGTGCTGTATCAGATGCATAACAATAACCTCTTAACTGATTACCATCTCCATTAAGAATTATTTTTTTATTTTTTTTTGAATTATAGCAACTTTTACTAATAAAAAATTTAGCAACTTGGCCTCTTCCGTAGGTGTTAAATAACCTTAAATTACAATATTTAAATTTTTTGTTTTTAGTTTTGTAAGATTTTATTAGATTTTCAGAGAATATTTTAGATTTAGCATAAATATTTTTCCCCAATAAGGGGTGGTTTTCATTTATTTTTTTTTGAGTCTGTTCCCCATACACCTCTGATGATGAAGAAAATATTAAACGGTTAATCTTATTTTTTTTGCATGCTTTCAATATATTTTGCGTACCTATTGAATTAATTTTCCAACATTTAGATTTATTTGACTCAGTGTTTTTAACTCCTAACATTGCTGCCAGGTGAATCATTGTATGACAATTTTTTGTAATATTTAAAAGTTTTGGACTGTTAATATCACAGGCAATAAATTTGATATTTCTATTTGAATTGATATATTTTTTATATCTTTTTATTTGACCTTTTAAATCTATAACAATTATTTCGTAATTATCCTTGTTCAAAAATTCGATAAGCTCTTTTCCTATTAGCCCCAATCCACCAGTAATCACAATTTTTTTTTGAAACATTTTAGGTTGAATAATCTAATAACTTCTTATTCGAGTTGAATTATTGTAAGTTATTAATATAAAATTTTTATAAAAATTTCAATAAAATTTAGATTTTATAAATTAATTTTTTATAACAGAAAAAAAACATAATTTGATTATAAAAAATTTCTCAATTTTTAAACCAAGACATATATGTTAAATAGAATTTATCTTTTTTTTAAGAAAAAATGGGTTTTTAAACAAATTAATAAAACTCAATTTTTAATAATTGGAAATGACAATTCAGATTTAATTATAAAGCTTCTCTCAGAAAAGAATGTTGAGATAACTTGTTTTAAAATTATAAATCTAAATATTATTTTTCAACTCCTATTACATGGAAAAAAAATCAACAAATTAAACTACTTTATTAAATCAATTGAACTAGTAAAACCAAACATAATATTAACTATGCTGGATAACGATACAGATTTTTATCGCTTAAAAAAATATTTTCCTAACAAAAAATTTATTTCGATACAAAATGGATATAGAACAGAATCCAAAAAAACTTTTTTGATTAAAAAAGGAGAAAGACTTTCTTGTGATTTAATTTTTTGTTGGGGAAAACAAAACGTTAATTATTATAAATCAATGATTCAGTCGAAGGTAGTCCCTACGGGTTCTATAAAAAATAATTTAATATCAAAAAAAAATTTCAAAAAAAAAGAAATAATTACTTATATTTCTGAATATCGAAATTATGATGAGAATAAAAAGGTTAACTTTTATAACGAAGGTGAAGTATTATGGGGTGATACAACAATATCAGATAAGAAATTAGTAAAACTAATATATAGACTATGTAAAAAAAAAAAAAATTAAATTTTGTATTTTAGGAAGATACAATGATGCTAGAAAAATAAAAGAGATTGAGTTTTATGATAAAATTATTGGGAAAAACAATTTTAAGTATATTCCAAAAAAAAATTATTTAAGTTCTTATTATTTTCTTAGAAAAAGTAAAACTATAATTTCAATGTCATCTTCCATAGGTTACGAAATTTTTTCTAGAGGAAATAAAATTATTTTTTTTACAAAAAAAATCAATAAATTAAAAAAAGTTTCAAAATATTTTAAGTTTGGTTGGCCGTACATAAAACAAAAAAAAGGCTTTTTTTTCTCTGACGAAATAAACAATATTGAAATGTCAAGATTAATTAAAAATGTTTTTAATTGTAATCAAAAAAAATGGCTCAAAAAAACTAAGAGAATTAGAGATCAACTGATTATCTATGACTTTAAAAATCTTTTGTTAAAAAAAGAAATTTCCAAATTAAAGTAAACATGCTAGTAAAGGAAAAATTTAAATAAAAAATTTATGAAAAATACATCATTTCAGAATTCCTTACTATTAAAATTTGATGAAAGACAAATACAAGACTTTAATAAAAATGGTTTTATAATTTTGAGAAATTTTTTATCTAAAAAGAAGATAGGAAAAATTAATAAAGATTTAAAAATATTTATAAAAAAAAATACAAAAAAGTTTATTTCAAGAGAAATAAATTTAGTTAAAAAAAGTAAAATAAATTCTCTCCATAATTTGAAAAATTTCATACATGCAAAGAATTTAAAAAAAAATAATATCTTAAGATCAATATCAGAAAAATTATTAGATGAAAAAGTAGATGATATGGGTTCTGAATTATTTGCCAAGCCTGCTAAACATGGACTTAAATCTCCTGTTCATCAAGATAACTATTACTGGTGCTTAAAAAAGGGTAAAGCACTAACAATATGGATTGCTTTAGATGATGCATCCAAAAAAAATGGTGGTATTTTTTATTATGTTGGTAGTCATAAAAACAGAGTTTACCAGCATAAACCATCTTATGCTCCTGGAAGTTCTCAAACAATTAAAAATCTTAAGATACTGAGAAAATACAAAGTTTTTTACCCAAAATTAAAAAGTGGGGATTGTTTAATTCATCATTCCATGATCGCTCATGGAAGCAATGACAACAAAAGTAATAAAGATAGAAGAGGATTAACGGTAAGGTTTAAGGCAAAAAATGACAAAAAATTAAAATCTAAACATCTTGAATATTTAAGACAACTTAGAGCTCAAATCGAAAAACGCTCAATTATCAAAAGAGTTGCATAAAAAAAACATGGAAACAATACTTGTAACCGGTGGCTTAGGATATATTGGAAGTTCTTTATTAAAAAGTTTACAAAAAAATTATAGATTGGTTTGTATTGATGATTGTAATTTTAATAATTACAAAATTAGAAATAAGCTAAGTAAAAAAATTAAATTTTTTAAAGAGTCGATTTCTAATGATAAAATTCTTAAAAAAATTTTCAAAAATTACTCAATTAAAAAAGTTATTCATTTAGCTGCCATAGTAGGAGAGCCAGCGTGTAATAAGGATCCAAAACATTCTTACATCATAAATTATAACTCTTCAAAAAAAATTTTTGATTTAAGTGTAAAATACGAAGTAAATCAATTTGTATTTGTTTCAACTTGTTCAAATTATGGAAAGAATAAAAAATCCTTTGTTTCTGAAAAGTCTAAACTCTTACCTTTATCACCTTATTCACTTGCAAAGGTAAATTTTGAAAAATATCTAATTAAAAATAAAAACAAGATCAGAAATATATCAATGCTAAGATTGGCAACAGTATTTGGTTTATCTTATCGTCAAAGATTCGATTTAACAATTAATGAATTCGTGAGAGATATATTTTATAAAAAGAAACTTGAAGTATATGGAAAAGACTTTTGGAGGCCATATGTACATGTTCTGGATATTGTTCACTTTATAATTTTGGTTTTAAATAAAAATGATAAAGGTGCCGATATAATCAATGTTGGAAAAACAGAAAATAACTTTACAAAAAAAATGATAATTAAGAAAATTGCAAAATATCTAGATATAAATAATGTATTTTTTAATAATAAAAAAATTGTAGACAATAGAGATTATAAAGTAAATTTTGATAAAATTAAAAAAAAGTATAATTATAAAATTAAATTTAATTTAGATTATGGAATTAAAGAAATTATATCTTTTTTGAAAAAATCGAAAAAGAAAGATGTTTTTTCAAAAGATACTACTAATTCATAATAATTATTTATAAAATAATGATTGAAAAATATATTTACAAAAAAGTTATCTCTATTCTAAAAAAAAAAGTAAAAAAAAAAATATATGGTATCCACGAACCTTTTTTAGATAAAAAAGATAATAAAATGGTTACTGATGCTTTAAATAGCTCATTTGTATCTACAAGTGGTTCTTTTATACAAAAATTTGAGAATGAAATAAAAAAATTAACTAAAGCAAAATATGTGGTCTTAGTTAACAGTGGCACATCTGCCTTAGATTTAATTTTAAGGTCAATAAAAAGAAAAGAAAAAAGCGAAGTAATTATTTCACCAATATCATTTGTAGCAACAGCAAATGTATTAAAATATAACAATATAAATCCGATATTTGTAGATGTAGAAAAAGCAAGTTATGGAATTTGCCCAATTAAATTAGATAAAAAATTAAAAAAGATTGTACAAATTAGAAATAATAAACCGTACAATAAAAAATCTGGAAAATTAATTTCAGGTATTCTACCAACACATGTATTTGGTAAACCATGTAAAATAATAGAAATTAAAAAGATTGCTAATAGATTTAGAATTCCTGTTATTGAAGATTCAGCAGAAGCATTAGGAAGTTATTTTAATTCAAAACATGTTGGTACATTTGGTTTAGCTGGTGCATTGAGTTTTAATGGAAATAAGATTATTACTACAGGAGCTGGCGGAGCAGTTATTACTAATAACAGAAGTATCTATAAAAAGGTTTTACATTTAGCTTCAGTTAGCAAAAAACCACACCTTTGGAGATTTTATCATGATAAGGTGGGGTATAATTACAGAATGCCAAATTTAAATGCTGCTTTAGGTTATTCTCAAATAAAAAAGATTAAAAATTTGATAAAACTTAAAAAAAATCTTTCAAATAAATATGAAAAAATTTTTAGTACATCTACCAATATAACTTTTATTAAAGATGAAAAATTTTCAAGTTCAAATTTTTGGTTAAATTTTATAGAAATTAAAAATTGTAAATTAAAACAGAGAAATAAAATATTGAATTATTTAAACAATAAAGGCATACAAGCTAGACCTGTTTGGGATTTATTGTCAGAATTACCGATGTATAAAAAAGAATGCAAGGATAATATGAGTGAGGCAAAAAAAATTGCAAATAGAGTAATATTACTTCCTAGTAGTAGTATGTATGGTTAAAAAAAAAAAATCCTTTTTACTCATAACAACGTCAAGAGCTGATTATAGCCATCAACGTTTTTTAATTAAAGAGTCATTAAAATCGAAAAAAATTGATGTAAAAATTTTAGCAAGCGGTTCTCACTTTTCTAAAAATTTTGGTAGTACTTATAAAGAAATTCAAAAAGATAAAATACGAATTGATTATAAAATAAAGATAAAAGAAAATATAATTAGACGTAATAATTTAACTTCTTTAATTAAACATTTATTTGTAAAAACAAATCAAATTTTAAATAAAGAAAAGTTTGATGCAATCATAATTTTTGGTGACAGATTTGAAATATTAGCAATTGCATATTTAGCAATTATATTGAGAATTCCAATAATACATGTTTATGGTGGAGAAAAAACTCAAGGGTCAACAGATGATTTAATAAGGCATTCAATTACTAAATTGAGCAATTACCACTTTGTTAAAAATAAAATTTATGAAAAAAGAATTATTCAACTTGGAGAAGATAAAAAAAATATATTTAGAATTGGAAACTTAAGCTTAGAAAACATTTCAAAATTGAAAATTTTTTCATTAAAATATTTAAATAAAAAATTAAATCTTAAACTGGTTAAAAATAATTATATTGTTATAACATTTCATCCTGAGACGAATACAAAAAATTATGGTGTAAAAATGATTAAGCATTGTCTTAAAGTTTTAGATTTTTACAAAAATATCAAAATTATTTTTACGTTATCAAATATTGACAATGGATCTTGTGAAATTAATAGGATAATTAAAGAGTGGAGTGATAAAAATAAGAATAGTACTTATTTCAAATTTGTAGGTACACAAAATTATTTGTCATTAGTAAAATTTTCATGTGGTGTGATTGGAAATTCTTCAAGTCTAGCAAATGAAGTTTCAATTTTAAAAAAGTATTCATTATTAATAGGAAATAGACAAAAAGGACGTATTTTAAGTAAATACAATTATTTCTCAAATACAAACAAAAGTGTCAAAAAAAATTTAGATTCAATGATATTCAAGAATAAAAAAATATTAAATAATTTAAAAATAGATAAAAACAAATTTCCAAGTAAAATATTCGTAAAAATTTTAGAAAAAATCGATTTAAAGATAGAGAAAAAATTTCATGACCTTGACTTATAAGAAAATATATATTCTTACATCTGGTGATGCAGCCAAAGAATTAGAAAACCTTATTATTAATGAAATTGGTAATAATGAGTGGTCTGTTGGCGGGTTTATTGATGACTTTTTTTTAAAAAATAACAAAAAGAAAAAGTTAATTCTTTTCAATAAAAAATATAAGATATTTAAGTTTTCTGAAGTTAAAAACAAGAAAAAATCTTATGCAGTTGTAAATACTACAAATATAAGAAAAAAAGATTCTTTATTTAAAAAAATTAAAAAAAAATTTAAAATACCGATATTAATTCACCCAAATACTGAAATTTCTAAGTTTGCGAAAATAAAAAAAGGGTCAATTATAATGTCTGGCTCAAAAATAAAATTTAATTCTGTCATTAATGAGAATGTATTCATTAACACTAATGTTGTTGTGGGACACGACACAGTTATTGGTAAAAATTCATTTGTTGGTAATTCTGTAATTTTTAATGGTAAATGTAAAATTGGATCGAATTGCTTGATTGGTTCTGGGGCAATCTTTCATCCAGGAGTTAAAATTGGATCAAATTGTAAAATATCAATGGGAAGTGTTGTTACTGAAGATCTAAAAAGTAATAGTAAATTACTTTCAATTAATAGATCAATGGTTTTAAAAAATTATGAAAAATAATAAACTAGACCATATAGCTATAGTAGTAAGAAATTTAAAAAAACAAACGGGATGGTTTTGTAAAATCTACAATGCAAAAAAATTGGGTGGAATTTATAATTATGAGGAACAAAAGGTTAAAATTCAATTTTTAAAATCCGAAAATTTAAAAATAGAATTATTAGAGCCACTTGGAAAAAATTCACCGATTAAAAATTTTTTAAAAAAAAATGAATTTAGTAAATATTATCATATAGCTTTCAATGTTAAAAATTTTAAAGAAGTAGAAAAATTTATAAAAAAAAATAACGGAAAAATAATAAGCAGAACTAAGAATGGGTGGAGAGGTAATGAAGTAATGTTTGCTCTATTTTTTAACAAAAAAGATTATCAGCTCATAGAATATGTTAAAAAAAAAAAATAATTCAATATATTTAGATATAAGAAAAAACGCTCGATTAGTTCCAAATTCGTTAGCAGTTGAATATAAAAAAAAAAAAGTTACCTATAAAAATTTTAATCGAAGTATCTTAAGATTAAGTAAGTTTCTCAAAAAAATAAAAATTGAAAATTTTTTTGTAAAAATGGAAAATAGTTTGGCTCTTATAAACAGTATGTATGCAATATCAAATTTAAAAAAAAATTTAATTTTATCAAATCTGGAAAATAATTTTGAAGATGACTATATTTTTATTAAACAAAAAAAAATAAACTGTATTCTTTTAGAGAAAAATTTTTTTTTTAAAATAAAAAAAGTAATCGATCAAAAAAAAAAAATTATTTTTTATAAAGATAAGAATTTTGAAATCGCTATAATTTTATTAAATCAAATTGATGGTTTCATTAATTTTAAAAATAAGATTATAATATTTTCATCCGGAACTACAAAAACTAAAAAAAGTATTATTCTAAATCACTCAAATTTAATGCATGTGACAAAAAAAATGAAAACAATAATGAAAATTAAAGAAAAATTATTTGAAATAATTTTTTTACCAATTACTCAATCTTTTGCTTTTGCAAGAATGAGATATGTTTTTTCATTAGGTGGATGTATTTTACTTGAGACAAATCAAGTAAGATTTGACCAGATAATTAGAAAAATAATAAAAAAAAAAATTAATAGTATTGGTTTTACATCTGGTGTGGCGATAATTCTGCATAAATTCTATAAAAAGATTTTTTTATCAACAAAAAATTATTTAAAAATAATTGAAATAGGTAGTGATCATTTAGACATTAGAAATAAAAAGTTTCTAATAAAAAATTTTCCGAAAACAAATAAGTTTTATCATTATGGTCTAACAGAAGCATCAAGATCATCTTTACAAAAATTAAATAAGTTAAATGATCTTAAAAATTGTGGTAAAAAATTCTGCTGCTCTGATATTCTAATAAAAAAACGTAAGAACGAAAAAATTGGTGAAATACAAATTAGAGGAAATAACGTGTTTGAAGGTTACCTTGAAAATAAAAGAATAAAATCCCATAACGAAAAATATTTTTCAACTGGTGATTTTGGTTATATGAAAAATGAAAAACTTTATTTTGTAGGAAGAAAAGATGATATTATCAATCTTGGAGGCAAAAAAATATCTTGTGATGAAATTAGAGACATCTTAGATAAATTTAATGAAGTTTTAGAAAGTTGTGTCATTTCAATCTTTTCGAAGTCAAATATTTTTAATAAAAAAATTGTTTGCTTCGTAGTTTTAAAAAAGAAAAATTATAAAGATACTGTTCTTAAAAAAATCCACAAAATAAGACCAAAAATGTTAGTGCCGAATTCTATTTACTTTATAAATAATCTACCTAAAACAAACACTGGAAAAATAAAAAGAATTGGATTAATGAAAATGTTAAAAAATTATGAAACAGAATAATGCAGAAGTAATAAAAAAAATTATATCTAAAGATTTTAAAAAAAAAATTACTAATACTAAAAAAGATTTGATTAAAGAGAATTTTTTAGATTCTATTAATTATGTGAGATTTTTTTCTATTTTAGAACAAAAATTTAAAATGGAATTTGATTTTGATAAAATAAGTAAAATTAATAAATTAACAATAGACACATTAGATGAATTTATTAAAAAACAAAAAAAATGAAGTTTAATCCAAAAAAGGTAAATATCATTTGTGAAATTGGTTTAAATCACAATGGAAAATTTAAGACTGCTAAAAAGATGTTAAACATTGCATCAAAAGCAGGTGTTGATATTATTAAATTTCAAGTTGCAATACCAAATAATGTGAAAATACCGAATGCTCCTCTTGCAAATTATCAAAAAAAAAATGTTGGAAAAAAACTTTCATCACTAAATTTGTCAAAAAAATTCCATTTAAATTTTCAAGAAATTAAAAGATTAAAAATATTAATAGAAAAAAAAAGGAAAATATTTTTAGCTTCAGCTTTTGATTTAAAAAGTTTGGAATTTATAAAAAAAATTGGGTGTAAATTTATCAAAATACCATCAGGTGAAATAAATAATATTTTATTTTTAGAATTCTGCAGTAAAAATTTCAACTATATTTTTTTATCTACTGGCATGTCTACTTATTCTGAAGTTTTGAAAGCAGTGAAAATTTTGAAAAAAAATAAAAAAAAAAAGATTTATATTCTTCAATGTAACTCCGAATATCCTTCACCCGTAAAAGATGTAAACTTAAATACAATGGTTTATATGGGTAAAAAATTAAAATTAGATTATGGTTTTAGCGATCATACCCTTGGTATTGAATGCTCCTTAGCTGCAGTAGCTATGGGTGCAAAAATTATTGAAAAACATTTCACATTAAATAAAAATATGTTTGGAGCTGATCATATTTGCTCAGTAAATCCTAATGAATTAAAAAATTTAGTATGTTCAGTCAGAAATATTGAATTAGCTTTAGGTGATAAAATTAAGAAAGTTTCTAATAGTGAATATAAAAATAAAAGAGTAGTCAGAAAAGGAGTTTATTTTTTAAGGGACCTAAAGATAAACGACAAAATTAAAATTACTGATATTGGTATTTTAAGACCTGAAAATTCTTTTTCTCCGTTTGAAGTAAAAAAAATAATTGGTAAAAGAGTATTAAAAAAATTTAAAAAATTTGAGAGTGTAAAGAGAAATTATATATATTGATGAAAAATTGGCATTCAATTCTTGTAAAAAAATCTGATAGTTTAATTTCTGTAGTAAATAAGATTAATAAAACTGGTTATAGATGTGCAATAATTGTAGACAAAAAAAAAAAATTATTAGGAACGCTAACTGATGGAGATTTCAGGGATAAAATATTGTCTTTTAAAAATAGAAATTTAAAAGTATCAAATTTTATGAATAAAAAACCAATATTTTCTCTAATCAATGAAAGAAAAAATGAGAGAAAAAAAAAAATGTGGGAAAATTCGATTTTTTTTTTACCAATATTAAATCAAAAAAAACAGGTTATAGGTATTGATTATTTTTCAAATTTTTTGAAAACACTTGAAAATAAAAAAGGAAATATCCTAATAATGGCTGGTGGAAAAGGTAAACGGATGGGACCTTTAACAAAAAATATACCAAAACCTTTATTAAAAATTAAAGGTAAGCCAATGTTACAATTAATTTTAGACTCTTTAAAAAATCAAGGATTTAATAAAATTTATATATCAGTAAATTACCTTCATCAAAAAATTGAAAAATTTGTTAAAAACTACAAATCTGATTTAACCATAAAAATTTTTAGAGAAAAAAAGGAGTTGGGTACTGCAGGTTCTTTGTTTTTTCTAAAAAAAGAAAAACTTAAAGATCCAATAATTGTGATTAACTCTGATGTTTTAACAAATTTTGATTTAAATAAATTAATTGAAAAACATATTAAAAGTAAAAAAAAATTATCTATTCTCTCAAAAAATGTCTCATTTAAACTTCCTTATGGCGTAATAGAAGGAAATGATAAGAAAGTTGGAGACTTTAACAAAATTCAAGAGAAGCCTAATATTAATTTTTCTATAATGAGTGGTGTAAATTGTATTTCACCATCAATTCTTAAAATAATCAAAGATAATCAAAAATTAGACATAAATGATTTAGTTAAAAAAATTAAAAAAAAAGATATTCAAGTTTTAAGTAGCAACTTTTATTGGATTGATGTTGGCGAAAAGATTGATTTAGATTATGCTAATAAAAATTTTAAGGATTTATATTATTAATGCCTGGTTACGAAATATTTGATAAAAAAGAAAAAATTGCAATAAACAAACTTTTTACTAAGAATGTTGTTTTATCCAGACTTGGTCAGAAAAAAAGAAGGAAGCATTTTCATATTCTTGAATTTGAAAAAAATGTTTGTAATTTAACAAAATCAAAATATGCTTTGGCAGTATCTTCAGGAACTGCAGCAATTAAAATAGCTCTTAAAAGTTTAGGAATAAAGCCAGGAGATGAAGTAATTACTCAAGCATTTAATTTTGTAGCCACTATTGAGGCAATATTGGATGTTGGAGCTAAACCTGTAATAGTAGGTGTTGATGACTCATTAAACATTGATGTTAATGATTTAAAAAAAAAGATTACCAAAAAAACAAAAATTATAATTCCAGTTCACATGTTAGGTGTGGGCTGTGATATGAAAAATCTAATTAGATTAGCCAAAAAACATGGTATAAAAATTTTAGAGGATAATTGTGAGGCATTTGGTGCAAAATATAAAAATAAATATCTTGGAACTTTGGGAGATGCTGGAATAATAAGTTTAGACTTCGGAAAAGTTATTACAACTGGTGAAGGTGGAATAATTCTAACAAACTCAAAAAAAATCTATGATCTTTCAAAACAATATCACGATCATGGACATAAAAATATCAAAAACATTCCCAGAGGTTTAGATAAAAGTGATTTTGCAGGATTTAACTATCGAATGACAGAAATGCAAGGGGTTATTGGAAAAGTTCAATTATCAAAACTAAAAAAAATAATTTCACTTAATAGATCTAGATACAAAGAATTATATAAAATTTTAAGTAATAAAGTTATTATAAGAAAAAATTTTAAGGGACATATTGGTATTTTTGATACATTCATTTTTAGACTAAAAAATAAAATAGAAATTAAAAAGGTTATAAAACTTTTATCTGAAAAAGGTATTGGAACAAAGAATATCCCCGACGCTTTAAGGTGGCATTGTAGTTTTTATTGGAAATATATGCTCTCTGACGCGAATATTAAAAACTCTAAAAATTCCTCATCTTTACTTAATCAGCATATAGCTATACCTATTTTAATTAAAAGAAGTAAATCATTTTATAAATTACTTGGATCAGATATTAAAAAATTATTAAATTAATCTTTCAATTAATTTCATTTCAAGACTATCATTTAAATCTATTGAAAATTTTTTATCAGTCATCAGGTAATATATATTTTTTGTAAAAAAGGTACGATTTTTTTTGTAGCTTTTTACTTTTGAAATATAAATTGAACCATTTATAAAAAAAGATTTAAAATATTTTTGTCTATTCAAATCTTTTTTTCTTTTTAAGAATAAATCAAAATTATTGCCTTTTTTGATTACCAGCTCTCTTGGATGATTGAGGGGTTCACTTATTGTAGCTAGAGAATTATACTTTTTATATTTCTTTAAGAAAATCCTAATTGCAGAGTCTATATCTTCAGTTTTTCTTTGTGGTGTTGTTGGCTGTAATAATACTATGAAGTCGTCGGGTTTGATAAAATCTTTAAATTTTACAATTACATCATTAATAGCCTCAGATAATAAAGAGTTGGATTTTGAAATTTTTTTTTTTCTTCTATGTAAAATCATTTTTTTGAAATTTTTTGATATATTTAAAATTCTGATATCATCTGATGATACAAATATTTTTTTTAAATATTTTGATCTTGATGCACTTTGAAGTGTATGTTCTATTAATTTTTTTTTTTTAATACGAACTAAATTTTTATCTTTTATTGATTTAGAACCTTTTCTAGCAGGAATAATTCCAAAAAAATTTTTCATTAAGATATAAGTTGATAATTTAAATAATACTAATATAAAACTTTCCAATATTTTGCAAATACATATCACATGAAAAATAAAAAAATTGTAATAGTATCTTGGAAAGAGGTAGACAATCTAGTTTTGTTAAAAAATCATGTTCAGGAACTTTCAAAAAGCAATTATATTTTGATATTAGACATCTCAAAAATTTTAAATTTAAATACTTCAAAAAAAAAATTTTTTATTAAATCAAAAAAAATCAAAATAAAATATTTAAAAAACAAAACTCAATTAAAAAAGATAATACACCAAACGAAGCCGGTTGTTATCATTCTTAGCTTGATGGAAAACTATTCAGAAAAAACAAAAAAAATTTATTATCTTATTAAAAATACAAAATTTAAGGTTGCAAAATTTTTAGACACGACATTTATTACTTATAAAAGTTATTTTAAAAATAAATTATTACATTCATTTTTAAATAGTAAATTTAAATATGATTATTTGATAGAAGTAGGCTCAAGAAAAATCTACCATTTTTATGATGCACCCAAAAAAATTTATAGTCATCATTATGATTATGAAAGCTTTTTAAAGGAAAAATTTTATGAAAAAAAAGTAAAAAAAAAAAATTATGCTGTCTTTTTAGATGAAAATTTTATTTTTCATCCAGATTTAACATTGAATAAAAGAAAAAAATGGGTGTCAGGATTTAATTATAAAAAAGATATGACACAATTCTTCAAAAATTATAAAAAAAATTTTAACTTAGATATTAAAATCGCTGGACACCCAACAAGTAAAGTTAATTTTTTTAAAGGTTTTAAAATGTATAAAAATAAGACAATACAGCTTGTTAAAAATGCAAAAATAGTATTTTTACATCATTCTACAGCACTTTCATTTCCTGTTTTATTTAAAAAAAAAATGCTTTTTTTGACTTCAAATGAAATTGATAAAACATTTCAAACAGGTACTATTTTGAATAGAGCAAAATTTTTTGATAAAAAACCAATCAATATAAATGATGAGTTTAATAAAGAAAAAATAATAAATGAGACTGTAAATTTTTCCTTTAAATATACTAGATTTATTGATTTTTTTTTAAAACACCCTTTAAGTAAAAAAGAAAAATTTTCTGACACATTTTTAAGATATATTAATTTCTAGTAAAAATTTTTATAGAACAAAAATCATATTATTAACTTAGATTGCTCTTTTCGAGATGGTGGTTATTATAATTATTAGTTTTTTAAAAAAAGTGATATAGATTTTTATATAAAGAATATATTCAAAAAAAAAATAAATATATAGAAATTGGATTTAGATTGATGGACTCATCTTTTAAAAAGATCTTTTATAGACTTATTGAGCTCACTTCTATCTATCTTTCCATTATTGTTGTAAGGAAATTTTTTTAAAGCAATAATTTTTTTTGGGATCATATAATTTGGAAGATAATTTGTTAATTGTTTTTGAATCTTTTTTTCATCAAAACTGTCAAATGCTTTAACGAAAGCTACAACAAGTTCTTTGAAATTGCTTTCAAATTTTAAACAATAAGCTTCATTTATATCTTTTATTTTTCTTAAATTAGACTCTATATCTGAGAGATCTATTCTATATCCAAAAATTTTAATTATATTTTTATTTCTACCTTTGCAAATATAGACATCTTTATATTTTAATATTCTATCTTCTGTATTGTACCAGTTTTGATTATTTTTACTGTAAAATTTATTTTTATTTTGTGTTTTTTTTAAATAACCACGAGACACAACATCCCCACCTATATGTAAAATATTGTTTTTAATTTTTATAATTACATCGTCAAATTTTTTACCAATTGGGACTAAATTAAATTTTTTAAATTTTTTATGATCGGTCAATTTACATTTATGATAGAAAACCCAATTTGATAATTCTGTAGATCCATAACAATTAAAAATTTTTTTTGATTTAAAATTATCATGTAAAAATTTTAATTGGTTTAGATAGAACGTTTCTCCAGTAATAATTATTATTTTAAAAATTTTCTTTAGATTGAATTTTTTGTATAGATTAGAAACTCTTTGCAATGTAGAGGGAACAGTTATTAAAACATTAACGCTATTTTTTCTTATATGGTCAATTAGTTCGGTTTTTTCAAAAAAAGTTTTTGCAGGACTTAAAGCAGATCCAAAAAAAACTGCAGGAAAGTAGATATCATAAAAAATACTAAATGATGTTTCATGGTAATCACCAAAAATATATTTTTCTGTTTTGTTATCATATAAATGTTTTTTTTGAAGAAAAAAATCTTTTATATAATTATAATGGCTTAATTTAGTTCCTTTTGGTGTTCCTGTAGATCCTGAGGTAAAATAAATCATACAAACATCATCATAATTCTGTATATGGTTTATTATTTTATTTTCTGAAGGATTAGAAAATTTGCAAATAGTTTTTATGTTTTTTATTTTAAATTTTTTTTTTATAATATTTAAAGTTTTTTTATCGTAAAAATTATCATAAAAAAAATAATCTATTTTCAGATCAGCAAGCATGTCGATTATTCTATTAGAGGGAGTATTTTTACTTATTGGTATAAAAACAGAATTAGATAAAAAAATTGCCTGAATTAAAGAATAAAGTTCAAGAGATTTATCAGAATAAACTACGATATTAAGTTTTTTTTTAGGTTGTTTTAAAAAAAAATGTAAAAATTTTTTAACTTTATATGAAGCAAATTTGTAGGAAAATTTATTTTGATTATAAATATAGAATAAGTTTTTTTTAGAAAAATTTTTTATTACATTATCGTAATATAAATTACAGATATTGTGTTTATTTACCTTTTTTAACGACATTTAAGATATCTTCATATGTTTCTATTTTTCCTGCAGTTTTGTGGTCTATCTTTAAATTAAAATTTTCTTTTAAAGATAATAACAAATCTACATGCTTCATAGAATCCCATTCGAAGCTTTTACCTCTTTTAATCTCTTTTAAGTCTTTTAAGCTAACCTCAAAAAATTTGCAAAAAAATGTATCAAACTCTTTTTCATTAATCTCTTTCATATTTTTTTATATATTAATTTTCTCTATTGAATGCAAATTTTGGTCTGCTAGTAACATAAACTGAGTTTGCTTTTATTTTTCCAGATATCACACATCCTGCACCAACAATTGCACCTTTTTCTATAAATGTGCCAGGTAATATTGTACAATTGGCTCCTATCCAATTATTTCCTTCAATTATGATGCTATAAAAATTATCTTTATATGAAATTTTTGTTTCTTTATATCCAAGGTCCCTAACATCTGTATTATCTTTATTATAAATATGATTTGCAGATCTAATATATACATTTGGGCCTATAGCTACATTATCACCAAAATATATTCCATTACAATTTCCACAATTTAAATATGTAAAAATATTGCACGAAAATTTGTCACCTACGACTATTTTTTCTGGGTGTGATACTCGAAAGCCATGCATCAAATTTAAATTTTTTCCCTTTTTTTTAAATTTATTTCCAAAATAAAAACCTCTTAATGATTTACCAATTTTTGTATCAGGATAATAAGTAATAAAATTCTCAAACAAACTTACAAATTCTATCTTTAAATGTTTTATTATTTTTTTTATTATATCAATCATTAAAAAGGTTGTTTCTATACTAATATTTAAATTTTTCTATTTACAAATTACATAAATTAAAAGTTTCTTTTACTTTAGAAATTTCTGATAGTTTTTCAGATTTTATAGTAATATCAACTAATTTAAGAGCTTTATTAAGATTGCCATTATGGTTAACACTAGCTCCTGTAATAATAAAAGTTTTTTTATCTTTCATATTTAATTTTTTTAATTATACATTAAAAAATAAATATCTAAAGTGATCTCGATAAAAAAAGTTATAAATGATCAAAAATAAAATAATTAACCTTGATTGCACCTTTAGAGATGGTGGTTATTATAATAATTGGTTTTTTAAAAAAAGTGATATAGATTTTTATATAAAGAATATATCCAAGACAAAAATAAAATATATAGAAATTGGATTTAGATTTTTTAATAGTAAAAATTCAGGACTTACAGCTTATTCAAATGACAAATTTATTAATAGTTTAAAAATAAATAATGATCTTAAAATTGGTGTAATGATTAATGCAACTGACTTTATTATAAAAAATAAATTAGAAATTAATAGATTAAAAGAAGTCTTTCCAAAATTTAACAATTTAGCGTTTATTAGAATCGCTTTTCATAATAAAGATTTAAATAATGTTGCAAAAATTACTAAATTTTTCTCAAATAAAGGACCAAAGATAATTTTAAATTTAATGCAAATTTCTGAATTAAATAAAATAAAAATTATCAAAACTTTAAAAGTAATTAATAAATTGAATATTGATGCATTTTATATTGCAGATAGTTTTGGCTCATTAAATCCGGGCTATATTACTTACTTATCAAAAATATTGAAAAGATACTGTAAATTAAAGTTAGGTTTTCACGCTCATGATAATTTAAGTTTAGCATTAAAAAATGCTCAAAAAGCAATAAAGGAAAATTTTACATACATAGACTCAACAATTTTAGGAATGGGTCGTGGTGCTGGAAATTTAAGAACAGAAGATATTTATCCTTACTTATATAAAGATGATAAAATTGGAATTGAAAGTTTAAAAAAAATTAAAAATAAAATTTTTAAACCATTAAAAAAAAAATATAAATGGGGTACTGATAAGTACTATAAATTTGCTGCCAAACATTCAATCCATCCATCTTATGTTCAGGAATTACTTAACAATAAAAATTATTCAAGAAAAAAGACTATTCAAATTTTAAAATCACTTTCAAAAATTGACTCAACAAAATATAATCCTGAAAATCTAAACTTTTACAAAAAATCCAATAATAATAAAAATATAAATGAAATTAAATTAAAAGATGACGTTTTAATACTTGGATCATCACCTAAATTAAAAATTTTTAAAAATAAAATTGAAAAATTTTGTAATAAATTAAATTTATCAAAAATTGCAGTAAATTTAAATTCAGTACTTGATTCGAGTATGATTGATTATAGAGTTGCATCTCATCCTCAGAGAGTTCAAATGGATTATATGTTTTATAAAAGATTTAATAATCCTCTAATAATTCCAACAAATGTAATTAATCCAAAAATTGTAAATTTTTTTAGACAAAAAAAAATTAATTTTTTTAATTACAATTTAAATGTTTTAAGAAAAAAAAATATATCTATTTCTCAAAAAGAATGTTTTCTTCCTAATTATTTAGTATTAGGTTATACATTATCATTAGCTGCATCAAGAAATGTTAAAAGAATTTTTTTAGCCGGTTTCGAAGGTTTTGAAAAAGATAGTTTCATAAACGACGAAAGTCACATTGTTTTGAGTTTATTTAAAAAAAAATTTAAAAAAATTGATATAATTTCAATTACGCCAACAAAATTTAATATTAAATATCATAAATTATTTTAATTATGAAAATTTCTATAATAATTCCAGCGAGATTAAAATCGTCAAGATTTCCTGAAAAACCACTTAAATATATCTTAGGTATTCCTATGGTGATAAGAGTTGCCAGAATTTGTGAGAACCTTATAAATAAAAAAAATATTTATATTGCAACAGATTCAAAAAAAATTTCTCTGATTGCAAATAAATATGGTTTTAAATCTATTTCAACAAGTAAAAAATGTTTAACTGGAACTGATAGAGTTGCCGAAGCTGCGTCGAAAATTCCAGGAGAAATTTTTATCAATGTTCAAGGTGATGAGCCACTAATAAAATCAATAGACATCAAAAGAATAATAGACGCAAAAATTAAAAATAAAGATAAAATAATTTGTGGATATACTAAAATTAAAAAAATTATAAATCCAAGTTCAAATAGTATTCCAAAAGTAGTCTTTAATGAAAAAAAGGAACTTTTATATATTTCAAGATCTTTAATTCCTGGTTCAAAAATAAAGATTAAAAATTATTTTAAACAAGTTTGTATCTATGGTTTCACTAAATCCGAATTAAGATCTTTTAAAAAATTTAGAAGAAAGAGTAAGATAGAATATTTAGAAGATATTGAATTATTAAGATTTTTCGAATTAGGTAAAAAAATTTTAATGATAAAAACTTCGGAAGATTCAATTGCTGTTGATTATCCAAGAGACATAAAAAAAGTAGAAAAACAAATACGCAAAAATGAAAATAAAATTAGAAGAAAATCAAAAAAAAATATTAGATAAGATTAAAAAAAAATTAATTTTAAATAAAAATAGTTCTGAATTTGATATTTTTAGATATTTATCTAATTCAAATAAATTATCATTTGCACAACTGCAATTTTATTTATCAAGAAAGTATTCATTTAAATACCTATTCTTATGTTTAAAAAATTTTTTTTCATTCTTTTTTTATTATGATTATGAATTATACGAGTCGTCAATTAAAAAAAAATATGATGAGGTAATAATTTCTTGGGGTAAGATTAGTGATTTTGATAGTCAAGGAAATTTTTTTGATAGATATTGTGGAAAAAACTCTTTGGAAAAAAAAAAAATTCTTTGGATAGTTCAATATGAAGATTTATTTCTTCCAAAAAAAATTTCACAAAATGTAATTTTGTTTAAAAAAAGTGATAAAAAAATTTTACATCTAAAATATTTTTTATCTTTATTTACTGAGTCTCAAACAACATTTTTTTCTTTTAAAAATTTCTCATCTAGCTCTCTTTACGCATTACTATTTTACAATAAAGTTGCCTTTATACTTAAAAACGTAAGTATAAAAAAATTAACAATACCATATGAAGGTCAATTATTTCAAAAATTTATTATTAAGAAATTTCGTGAAAAGGGTATTAAAATATTAGGAATAGTACATACTTTTTCCCAGCCAATTCCTTTTAATTTATTTTTTGAAAAAAATGTTTGTCCCGACGTGCTTCATGTTAATAGCAATTCTATGAAAAGTTGTCTTATAAAACATATGAATTGGAGGAAAAAAAATATTTTAATTAAAAGATCAACCAGGTTTTTTAGAAAAAATAAAATTGATATGAAAAAAAAATTATTTTTTCCTTACGAAATACCGGATCCAAAAAAAATCGAGAAGGCATTTATGGGTTTTGTTGAATTGTACAAAAATAAAATTAGTTTAAATTTAGATATAAAAATTCATCCAGTTAAATTGAAAGATAGATCTCATTTAAGTCTTAAAAACAAAATTTTAAATATTTTGAAACAAAATAGAAAATATAATAGAAAAAATTATAAAAATGTATCAATTTTTTTTGAATATACTTCTTCAATCATTGAAGCACTGGAAAGAGGTACTAAAGTTATACAAATTTGCACAGAACCAACTTTACAGGTTTATACTCCATATATTTATAAAGGAATAAGTATAAAACAAATAAATAAAAATATATTCGAATATAATGAGATTAAAAGAAACTCACTTATAAAAATGTAGTTGTTAAATTTTATAATGTTTTTTATTGAAATACATTACATCTGCAACAAATAATAAACCTGAGAAAAGATTATTATTTATTAAATTAATACCAACCATTCTAAAATTGTTAGGTATTAAAAATTTTTCTATGTCGCTAAATGAAAAATATTTATCATAAACATTATCAAACATTATTTCAGTTATTATTATACCAATTTTATTTTTTTTGATTAATTCAGAACATCCCTCTAGTATTTTATCTTCGTATCCTTGGGTATCAATTTTCAAGATATCGATGTAATCAATATTTCTTTCGTTACAATAATTATCAAGAGTATCTACGTTAACTTCTTGACGTTGTTTGACGTACTCGGTTTCTTTAACTTTAAATTCAGCACTTCTTTTTTTTATCCAATTAGTGCCTAAGTTAATTTTGTTGAAAGAAGAATTTTCAGTTTTCGCAGTTATATTAAAATATTTTTTTTCTTTTTTATCTCCAAGTGCATAATTATTGAGAAATACATCTTTACTTTTAATGAATTTTTTTTTTAATTCATTATACTCCTTTATAACAGGTTCAAATGAGTGAATTACTGGTTTATGAAAAAGATTAGAAAATCTCTCAATAGATTGTCCATTATTTGCTCCAACATCAATAATTAATGGATTTGATTTGAGAATTTTTTTTTTTAAAATCTGATCAAAGGATAATTCATTTATTTCCTTATTTTTTTTTTTTATTTCATAACCGAGAAAATTGAACGTTTTTTTTATCGTTTTTTTAATTTTCATATCTAATATTATTTTTTTCTAGGACTAAAAATTGCTATAAACTTCCTATTTGTTTCTGATGAATTATTTTCTAAATCTAATCTTTTAAAAATTAGATTAAAATTAATTATTTCTTCTTTTTCCAATTCAGTTAAAACTTCAAATGCTGCTATAGATTTGTACATTTTATCAGAAATAACATTATTAATGTAGACATCATCGCACATAATAATTCCATGAGTATTTATCAATCTTAATGAATTTAGTATGTCTATACAAACAAAAGGATATCCGTGAGCTCCATCAATCCAAATAAGATCATATTTTTCTGTAATATTACATAATCCAATTGAGTTCATTTCAATAAAATTTATTTTATCATTTTTTTTTAAAATAGAATTTCTATTCTCAGAAAATTCTTTAGAACTATTTTTTCTATCATAGAAATTAATAAAATCATCTTTACTACTTTCTAGATCTATTGTGTCAATTTCGGCATTTGGAAAAATGAGAGAAAGTAGGTACGCATTATTTCCATCAAATGTTCCAATTTCTAAAATTTTTTTGAAATTCATCTGTGTATGTAAAGACAATGATGAAAAAAAAACTTCATGTTCAGATGACATTTTTCTATCAGGAATTTTATATTTATTCTTTATTTCAATAAGCTTTTTTAAACCAGATTCTCTATTAAGATTAAATCTTACAAATTTTTGATTTTGTTTTTCAATGAAAATTTTTTCATTATAATTAAGTTTTTCTATAAAAGATTTTAATCTTAAAAAAATTTTTGATGGTATTTTGTGAGGTTTTTTTAAAATATTAATTATTTTATCCATGATGCACGTCCAAGAAACCGTTTTTGTAACTAAAGATTAAAGGTCTTAAGAATAAACAATTAGACTTTATTTCTATAATTTTATTTTCTTTTGTTTCTATTATTAAAGAAGACCAACCAGCTAATGAATAATCTTTATTATCTACCGTAAAATTAATTTTTTTTGAAGTAGGATTTGAAAAAAAAAGTTCATTTTTATCAAAGTTATCAAAAAATTTTTGTATTTTATAATATTGATTTTTAATTGGTGAAATTTTAACTATATCATAATTTATTTCAGATTTATTATTTATCTCTCTTATTTTTGAAAGTGTATTTCCATGAACAAAAGAATGAAGATTTGTATTTTGGGAGTAACCAAGATAGCATCGATTAGATATCACGTTCTCTTTTGAAAATTTTTCGTTTGTGTGGTGATAAATATAAAAAGTCCCATAATCTTCTATACCATCTAAATATTTTTTATTTATATCGATTTCATTTGAGTGATCTAATTTAAAAATTTTTTCAGTTTTTAAAAGTTTATTATTTTTAGTATAAAACTCTATTTCAACCCAAGAATTTTTAATTTTAAAAAAATTATTTAAGATATCCGAATACCTAAATTTAGTTTCAAAGCCGTTATCTGTCCTCCATAAAAATGCATCACTAACCGAAGCACACGAGATATTTTTCATACTCATATGTAAAGGATAAATATTAAATAAGTTTCTAATACTTATAATTAAATTATTGTTAAAAATTTTTTTAGCTAATGATTTCATTTATTTCATTTTTAATATCTTTAATAATCTTATGTTTATTTTGGCTTAAAATATACTCATGTGGTGGATGAGTATGTTCAAAAGATATATGTTTATTGTGAACAGAAATATACATTGGTACACCTAGATAATTTTTTGTAACCAAAAAAATCTCAGGCTTGATTAGAGATGTATTTATTTCAAAACTATTCGTAAAATTTGTCTTAATTTCAATTTTTTCTTCAACCTTTTTATTTTTGACATTAACTAAATAAGCTTCAAATTTCTCATTAATAGGATCTTCAAAAATATTTCTAATAAATATATAATTTTTATCTGCTTCCTTATTGGCTATAGAATTAACTGAACTTAAAATAGAGCCTTTTTTTGTAATCATAGAATAAGGATATTCAGATTGATAAGACGAAAAACCTCCATCTTTTAAGTAAATTTTAAAATTACACCTAAACGCAGGTGCCGTATTTGTAAATTTATTAAAATCAATTAGTTTATTATTTTTAAAAGCGATTAAATCTTTTTCATTTGCCAAAAAATAAATATCATGATTTGTAATTTCATCTTCTTTAACTATGAAAAAATCATCATTAATTTTGTTAGAGGTTAATTTTTCAATTCTCCATATGTTTTTGTGAATAAAAGCTTTGTAAAGAGAAATGTCCGTACATTTTGGGTTTCTATTTTGAAATGTTGGTATTTGAATTTCTGATGAAAATTCCCCATTATTTATACCGAAAAAAAAATTCATTATTTTACAAATTAGTTATTTTTTATAATCTTGAATATCCATAGAATACTGAAAAATATCTTACATTATTTAACTTAATAAATAAAAGATCAATATCTTAAATATGTATATTAAATTATAATTTTTTAGTATAAAAAACTTAAGTTTTTTAGTATTTTTAAAATGAAAAAAAACTCTTTTTTTTCAGTTATAATTCCAACATATAATAGACGAATAAAATTAGAAAAAGCTATCCAATCTGTTTTAAATCAGACTTATAAAGACTGGGAATTGATAATTATAGATAATTATTCAAACGATAGTACAAAAACTATGGTAGAGAATTTTAGAAATAACAAAATAAAATTTTATCAAATTTATAATAGAGGAGTTATAGCTAAATCACGTAATTTAGGTATAAAAAAAAGCAATGGTAAGTATCTAGCTTTTCTTGACTCGGATGATTGTTGGCATAAAGATAAATTGATGATTTGTAGAAATGAAATCGTCAAATTCAAAGATCTAAAATTGATATATCATAATATGTATTTGAGAAGAAAAAAAAATCAAATTTTTTTTCAGAAAACTAATTATTTTAGAAAAGTCAAAAAAAAGGTAACAAATGATTTAATTATTAATGGACCTGCTTATCCAACTTCAAGTGTAGTAGTAGAAAAAAAAATTTTTAAAAAGATTAGAATGTTTAGAGAAAATATTAAATTTATAGCTTGGGAAGATTTTGATGCCTGGATTCGATTATCAAAATACTCAAATAATTTTCATTGTGTAAAAGACTCTCTGGGTTATTCATCTATAAATGCTGAAAATACAAATAGTACGAAAATAAGAATAAAAAATTTAATTAGTTTTAAAAAAGAATATCTTTCAAAAAATCAAAAAACCCCAAATTGGTATATTTATGCATTAATGCGATGTTATCAGAAAAATAGTCAATTCAAAAAATCTTTGAAGTATTTTAAAAAATTAAATATTAAAAATTACAATTTATTTCAAAAATTAAAATTATTATTACTTTATCTTACCAATATTTTTAAAATTGCTATTTAATTTTTTTTAAATATAAAATTAAAAGTTTTTTTAAATTCATTAGGTAAATTATGTGATGATACTTGTTTTTTTGTGGCTAATCTAAAATTATATTACTTCATTATACTCAAAATAGAATTATATTAAGTAGAAAATTTTCATTAATTTCATAATCTGTAAACATATGTAAATTTAAATTAATTAATTTATTTTCAAATTATTGTATAACAACTATAAATTAAAGTTCAAATATATATAAAATATGTAATAATAAATGAACAATAAACATCACTATCAATATTTAAGAAAATTTTATAGAAATAAAAAAATTTTAATAACTGGTGCAACCGGTTTCAAGGGTTCTTGGTTAGCTTTTTGGTTATTTAAGATGGGTGCTAAAGTTTTTACCACTGGAAACAATCCAAACAAAAATAAGAATTTATTTTATGGTCTTGGTTTAGAAAAAAAAACAAATCTAAGAATTTTTGATATTAGAAATTATAATAGACTAAAAAAAGAAATTGAAAAAATTAAACCAAATATAATATTTCATCTTGCAGCTCAACCATTGATTTTAAAATCATATATTGATCCTAAAAGCACATATGAGGTAAATACGGTTGGAACTCTAAATGTATTAGAATCTTGTAGAAATGTTAAATCTATTAGTTCAATAGTTTGTGTTACATCTGACAAATGTTACGAAAGCAATTATTCAACAAAAGGTTTTAGGGAAATAGATAAATTAGGAGGTAAAGATCCTTACAGTGGATCAAAAGCTTCAGCTGAAATAATTATCAATACTTATTATGAAAGTTTTTTTAAAAATTCTAAACAGGGTCTGGCATCGGCAAGAGCAGGAAATGTGATTGGAGGTGGAGATTGGTCAGATAATAGACTAATACCAGATGCAATAAGATCTATAAAAAAAAATAAAACAATTATTTTAAGAAATCCAAAATTTAATAGACCCTGGCAACATGTTCTAGAACCCTTATATGGATATTTACTTTTAGGTTATAAATTACATTACAATAAAAAGATTTTCTCTGGACCTTGGAATTTTGGAACTAATAAAAATACAGTAACAAATGTTGAAGAGGTCATTAAAAAGATTATCAAGTTTTGGGGTTCTGGAAAATATAAAGCGAATAAAATTAACAAATATTATGAACAAGAAAATTTACAATTAAACATATCAAAAGCAAAAAAAGTTTTAAAATGGAAACCAAAACTATCAATAAATGAGAGCATTAAATTTACAGTTGAATGGTATAAATCTGTACTAAATGATAAGCAGGAATATGAAAAAGTAACTGAAAAACAAATTAAAAAATTTTTGAAAGTAGAATCTCTGTGATTAAAAAAAAAAAAATTAAAGTTATTAAAAATTCAAAAGGAAATATAATTAAATTTATTAATTCTAAAGAACTACCTATAAAAAAATTTGGTGAGATTTATTTTTCTGAAGTAAAACCAAATATATTCAAGGGATGGAAATTTCATAATTTGAGGAGTCAATATTTAACTGTTATAAGTGGAAATGTTGAATTTTCTTTTAAAAGAAAGAAAAATGGTAAGATAAAAAAAATATTAATCAATTCTAAAAAAAACTTGTATGGAATCTTTATACCAAAAAAAATTTTTTATTGTTTTAAATGCAAATCTAAAAATAAAGCAATAATTGTGAATATTATTGATGAGATTGTAAAATGAAAGCAATTATTTTAGCAGGAGGTAAGGGCACTAGATTAGCAGAGTATACAAACAAAATACCTAAACCAATGGTAAAAATTAATGGGCGCCCAATCATTACTTTTATAATTGATCATTATTTAAAATTTGGAATATCAGAGATACTAATAGCCGGTGGTTATAAATTTAGTTTGTTGAAAAAATATTTCGATCAAAATAAAAAAAAATATCCTAATGTTAAAGTAATAAACACTGGCATGAATTCTTTGACAGGTAAAAGAATATTTAAATTAAAAAGATATCTTAAAAAAGAAATTTTTTTTATGACTTATGGCGATGGTGTTTCAGATATAAATATTACAAAATTATTAAATAATCATATTAGAAATAAAAAGATATGTACTCTTACAGCAGTAAGACCACCTGCCAGATTTGGAGAATTGAAAATAAATGGAACAAAAGTTAAGGCTTTCAATGAAAAGCCTCAACTAAATCAAGGATGGATTAATGGAGGTTTTTTTGTATTTAACTATAAAATATTTAAATATTTAAATAATAAAAACCAAATGTTTGAGAGAGAACCAATACAAAAACTCTTGAAAGATAAAAATGTTAATGCATATAAACATAAAAGTTTTTGGATGTGCATGGATACTTTAAGAGACAAAATTCTTTTAGATAAAATAATTAATAAAAGACTGAAAATAAAAAGATAAGAATTTATTTGATGAAAAATAAAAATATTTCTGACTTTAAAAAAAATTTGACAGTTTTAATATTATGTGGCGGAAAAGGTTTGAGATTAAGACCTTTAACCAAAGATCTACCAAAACCTCTTATAAAAATAAAAGATAAAAGTATATTAGAAAATATAATTGAACATTTTTTAAAATTTAAAGTCCAAAACTTTATTATTGCAACTGGTTATAAACATATATTGATAAAGAATTTTATAAAAAAAAGATTTAGAAGATCTAATATAAAAACCCTATATACCGGAATTAATTCAGATATTATAGAAAGAATTTATAAATCCTCAAAATTTTCAAAAAAATATTTATTAGTTTGTTATGGTGATACTTTGATAGATTTAAATCTAAATCGATATATTAAATTTTTTAAAAAAAATAATAATATTTCTGTAGTTTCTTATCAATTAGAGTCAAGTTTTGGTATATTTAGAATAAATAAAAAAGATGTCGTTTTTGACTTTAAAGAAAAACCATATTTAGATATATGGTTTAATGTTGGTTATTTTTTATTTACTGAGAATTATTTTAAGTTATTTGGTAAATTTAAAAAGTTTCAAGATCTTTTAAAATATTTGTCTAAATTAAAAACTATGAGAACTTATAAACATCAAGGCAAACATGTAACAATTAATACTTTGGCAGAATTAGAAAAAGCAAAAAAAGTATCTGTAAATTTTATCAAATGAAAACAAAAGATAATTTTTGGAAAAATAAAAACATCTTAATTACAGGGGTAGGTGGTTTTGTAGGTTCAAACCTTGCTAAAGATCTTATAAAAAACCATTCTAAGGTTATTGGCTTAACTAAAAATAAAAAAATTGAAAGTCTGTTATATTTTGAAAGATTAGATAAAAAAATTCAATTAATATTTGGAGAAATTACAGATAAAGAATTATTAAAAAGTATTTTTCTTAAATATGATATTGATATTTGTTTTCACTTAGCTGCTCAGGTAGAAGTGGGTTTGGCCAGAAAATATCCTTATCTGACCTGGGAAACAAATGTAAGAGGAACTTACACGCTGCTAGAAACTATAAGAGAAAATAAAAAAAAACCAAAATCAATTATAATAGCTTCATCAGATAAAGCTTATGGTAATTATCCTTCCAAACTTCTTCCTTATAAAGAAAACTATCAATTAAAAGCTAATTACCCCTATGATACATCAAAAGCATGCGCTGACATGATTGCAAAATCTTACTCAACCAAACTTTTTAATCTACCAATTGTGATAACAAGATTTGCTAATATTTATGGGCCTGGTCAATTAAACTTTTCTGCTTTAATTCCTGATTTGATAAGATCTTGTTTATTAAATAAAAAGTTTATTATGCGCAGTGATGGCGAGTCAATTCGTGATTTTATTCATATTAATGATATTGTTGATCTTTATAAGTTACTTTCAAAAAACCTATATTTAGATCCAAAGAAATTTTCAGGTGAAATATTTAATGCAGGAACAAATGTACAGCATAAAATTAAAGATATTGTAAAAAGAATATTTATTTTAACAAAAAAAGAAAAAAATTTAAGGAAAGTTTTTCATAAGATAAAGAAAAACAGGACAAAAGGTGAAATTTCTATTCAATATATGGATTATGAAAAATTGAAATTGTTTCTTAAATGGAAACCAAAATATAAGTTAGAAAATTCATTACCAAAATTAGTTAAATGGTACAGAAAATATTTTAAAAAGATTAATTAATAATGAATTTGGCAATTGATATGATAGCTACTACCTTAGGAAGTGGTACTAGAACATATAATCTCAATTTTTGTAAACATTTAAATAATTTTAAAACAAAAAAAAAATATTTTTTTTTATAACTAAAAGTTTTTTTAAACTTATAAATTT
>MDTD01128055.1_pt1 | contig 44392 bp, 46 predicted proteins | sample 811221 | NCBI WGS metagenome assembly MDTD01 (sample SAMN05326646, study PRJNA326480) | marine metagenome | isolation source: seawater | place: Pacific Ocean: South West | collected 2011 | reverse complement strand
TATTTCAATATTTTTATTCGAACTAGAAAATAAATAAATTTTTCCAAATTTTGAAAAACTTCTTATAATCGGTAATATTACTTGGTGAGAACTCGGATTAGCCCAGATTAAAAAAAATATTTTATTCATACTGCTTCCAAGATTTATTTATCTTTTATGTTTTTTATTTTAAAATTTTTTGGTATCAAAAATAAATTAATACTATTTTTATCAAATCTTTTGTCAAAAATATGGCCATCTATTAATCTTTTAATTTTAAGATTTGAAAATAGTATAAAATTATTTTTATCAACATTATACGAATAACAATTATATCTATTGTTAAACTTTCTCCATATTTTATAAAAATTTGATTTATTAAACTCGATCAAAAAAATAGGATTATTTTTTTTCAAAAATTTTTTCATACCATAAATAACTAAATGATCTAAACCTTCAACATCTATTTTGATAAAGCAAATTTCTTTTTTGTATTTGACATTGTCAAATTTTTTCAATTGAAATTTTTTTTTTTTTATATTTAAATAATAAATATTTATCTGGATAATTATTTTTAATTTTTTCGAGTATATATTTCCTGCTAAAACTATTATTTACATGAATAAATAAATTTTTATAATTTGCTTGATACAAGCTTTTAAACTCATTTTTATTTGATAAACCGTAAGGATAAATTTTTATATTATTATAATAATATTTTAATTTTTTAAGATACCCATTGACCAAAGATTTATCTGGCTCAAATATCAATATTTGGTTTTTTTTAAAGCCCATTTCCCTAAAACTTGCAGTAGATAGTCCAATATTTCCACCAATATCAATGAAAGTTCTTTTTTCATTTTTATTAAATAAAATTTTTAAAGCTAAATAGTCTTTATCTTGAGGTAAGAGGAATTTAAAAAAAATCAAATTATTATATATTAGCATTTGAATTGAGGGAATTTTTTCTAAAAATTTTACAAAACTATATTTTAAAGAGATAAACATTAAAAATATCTATATTTTATTAATGCCCAAATTGCTTCAAGTCCATCCTTTGCTACAATTTTCTTCCCCTGTTCATACGAACGTCCATGATAATTTATTGGAATTTCAAGTATATTAATATTTAACAAAGATATTTTTGTAGTAATTTCAGGACAAAAAGAGAAACCATCTTCTTGAAGTGGAATAGATTTAAAAAGTTCGCTTTCAAATAATTTATAACAAGTATGAGCGTCAGTTAACTTTTGATTATTCAAATAATTGGATAATTTAGTTAAAAAAATATTACCAATAATTCTTACATTATGACTAAAATTTTGAGATTTTTTATTTTCTGGATTTCTCAATACTCTAGATCCATAGACAACTCGGCATTTTTTATTCTCTATTTCATTTAAGAGATTGATTATATCATTTGGATCATACTCTAAATCTGCGTCCTGAATAATAACATACTCACCCTCTACATAACTTTGCGCACTTTTAATTGCAGCACCTTTACCTTTATTTTCTTCATGAATAATAATTTTATTAATTTTATCTTTATTTTTGAAGACCACCTCATTTGTACCATCGGTTGAACAATCATCTACTAAGATAATTTGTTTATCTATCTTGATTTGATAAATTCTATCTATTAAATTTTGAATTGTATTAATTTCATTGTAAGCCGGTATAATAATTGTTAGTTTAGTTTTATTCATATTTTTAATGATATCTTTATTTCTAAATAGTTTTTTAATTGTTCTTCTATTTACACCATTTGGGTTAATTTTATCAAATAAACAAAATAAAAACCTTGATTATTATTCAACCCAGCTTATTTATGGTTTAATTATATTAAGCTTTATCGGTCTTTTTATTAACTTTTTTTTACCTCTTTCAAAAAATATCAATACGTTTCTACTTTTGATACCTTGTTTTTTGATACTAAAAAATTTTGCAATTTACTTAAACAAAAATTTTTTTATTTTTTTATTTATTTCAACTTTATTAATTTCTATTTTGATTTTAGAAAGTAACGTTTATAGACCAGATGCTGGTTTGTACCATTTACCTTATATAAAAATTTTAAATGATGAAAAAATAATATTTGGTTTATCAAATTTTCATTTTAGATATGGTCATATATCAATAGTTCAATATTTATCTGCAATTTCAAATAATTTTATTTTTAAAGAAAATGGAATTGTTTTTGCTCAAGCTTTAATTGCGGTTTCTGTAATTATAAACTTTTGTTTTAAAATATATGAATACAATAAAAATAAAAATTATAATTTCCATTTTTATTTTTTAATTTCAATACTCGTTTTTATTATTTACAAAATGAATAGATACAGTGAATATGGAAATGATGCACCGTCTCATTTTTTATTCTTTTTTTTAATTTCAGAAATTATTTTATTAAATAAAAAAAATGTAAATAACGTTTGTAACTGTCTAATACTTATTATGTTTGTTATCTTAAATAAAATAACATTATTAATGTGTGTTTTTTTTACTTTTTTAATATTAAAAAAAAATTTAATTTTAGATCTATTCAAACTTAAACGTTTTTATTTTTTGATACTTTTTACTTTCCTGTGGTTTACAAAAAACATAATTGTTTCAGGGTGTATGCTATATCCAGTAAAATCTACTTGTTTTAAAAGCTTAATATGGACCGATTTAAAAATGGTAGAAAGTGTTTCAAATGAAAATGAAGCCTGGACTAAAGATTGGCCTTCATATTCAAAATTACAAACTTCAAAAAACGATAAAATTTCTATGGAAAATTACTCAAAAAAATTTTTTTGGGTAAATTATTGGTTGAGAGGACATTTTGTTAAAATTTCAAAAATTTTAATTCCATACATTACTTTCTTATTATTACTCACTATATATATAAAATATAATTCAATTATTTTTAAAAAAGAAAAAAATAAAACATATATCTATTTATTAATAATTTTAATTTTCTCTAGTTTTTTTTGGTTTATCAAAGTTCCTGTTTTTCGATATGGATATAGCTATTTAATTTGTTTAATATCAATACTCTTTGCATTTATAAACTTTGAAAATTATATTAAAAAAGATTCAGCTCAGAAAATTTTTAATTTATTATTAATCTTTTGTTTCACTGTTATAATTTCAAAAAATGTATTAAGAATTATTCAAACAGATAACAACTATAATAATTATCCATGGCCAAAGTTCTATGCTATGAATGAAAAAAATTTTCCTAATGGTGTTGAAGAAATTGTTTTAAAAGATAAAAAATTATATAAACCAAAACCAAATAGCTATTGCATGGTTTCAAGTTCTCCTTGCAGCAATTATGGCGTAAAAAACAATTTAGACATTAATTTTTATAAAAATTACTTAATCCTGTATTTAAAATAAATACTTTTATCTTTCATAAAATCTAAAACTAATGAACAATTATATTTTCATTATTTAAATTTTTGATTATAAATTTTTTTTAAAAATAAAAATATATAGTATGTTAAGTTCAGACTAATATTAATATTATTTATTAATCGATTTTTTTTAAATTTTATTAAATTATTCTTCTGTAAATTATTTAATCTATTATTGAATATTTTTTTATTTTCATTTTTTACTCGGCTTAAATTTATTTTCTTATACTTTTTAAGTATATAAATCTGTATACTGCTTCTCAAACTCTGTATTATTATTAAATATATTAATTGAGAAATAAGAATATTAATTAAAATAATCCAAAAATAAATTTCATTTAACTTAAAAAAAAGATTGGAATATAAGAATAATACATTGCTTGCTAAAGATGCATAAAAAAAATTATATATTAAATTTTTAAATATTATTCTTTGAAAAAGAATATGTAAAATAAACGTTAATAAAATAAAAAAAATAAAAATTAAAATACTCATTGAATCTTTAAAATTAATTGTAAAAATTTAAATACCTTTAGTAATCTTGCACCCTTATTGCTTAAAATAATTTTCTTTTTTTTTATTAATATTAAATTTTGAAGAGAATTTTCAGTTAATCTTTTTTTAAAAAAATTATTTTTTAAAAATAATTTTTGTAATTTATTTTTATTTACAATACCTTTTTTTAAATTATGGATAATAAATAAAGAAGGACTAGTTTTTTTTATACCTGTAAAAATTAAATAGTGCAAAAAAGTTAATAAAAGATAATTAGTAAAGATTATTAAAAAGAATGAAATATTTATATTAGTATAATAAAATAATGTTAATGTTAATAATATAAAAAATAAGAGAGATAATTTAAAATTATCAGAAATAAAATTTTTTTTAAAACAATGAAAGAAAATTACATCCAAGCATATAATAAAAATAATTCCAAAAAAATAATAAAGCATTAATAATTTATTTAATTAAATTAGAATTCTTTTTGATTTAATTTTATATTTTTTCAAAATTTTTATTTCAAAAATTAAAAAAATTGTAGTTATAATAATATCTAAAAAATTAAATATCTTATATGAAGTACTATATTTATTACTTCTTGTCGCCATATTACCTGCAACTTCTGCATATTTCAGTCCAGAATGTAATAATTTAATATTTACTTCGCTGCAATAAGCAATTCCATTAGAAAATATACTCATTTTTTTAATTTTATCTAAAGGCCAAACAAATGGTCCCTGAAGGTAAAATGCATAAACATCAAAAATTGTACAGAATATCAAATTAAATAGCGTTGACATATTTGCTCTAAACCTTCCTTTCTTTTCTCTATTTATAAAATAACTCAAAACAAAATCGGACTTTTTGGAAGCATTTATCAAGTTTTTTAACAAAATTTCATCTAATTCATTATCACCACTAACTACAATTAATTTTCCCTTGTTATACTTTGATATAAATTTTTTTATTGATTTTGCTACACCGATATTTTTTTTATATGAAATTATTTCTATGTTATTATCAAATTTATTTTTAATTTTTATTGCAATCTTTTCTGTACGATCATTACTACCATCATTATTTATGATAATTTTATAATTAGATAATTTTCTTAATTTTATAGTTGTCTTAAGTTTTTTAAATGTTCTTAGTAGATTTTTTTCTTCATTAAAAGCTAAAATTAAAAAGTAATATTTAATCATTTTAAAAAATTAATCATGACAATATCGATTTTAAATATTCAAAAAAAATATCCTTTTTAACATATTTTTCATGACCCAGATGTTTGATTTTAATTGCGCCAGCTACATTTCCTATAAATGCTATATTCTCAAGTTTCTTATCTATTAATTGATAAATGGATGATATTGCAAAAAAAGCATCTCCAGCGCCAAGTGTGTCTATTGCATTTGAAGATAAGGCTGGAACAAAGCTTTTTTCATTCTTTTTAAAAATTTGAGTACCATTTGATCCATATGTTATTGAAACTATGTTTGATTTAGTTTTTTTAAAAATTTTTTTTGTAATTAATGAAGTTTTGCCAAATCTCTCTTCTGTCGCTAGCCTTGCCTCAGGTTCATCCATTGTTAAATAATTACATTTTGAATATTTATAAAAGTAATTATAACCGAGATTTGCACTATTAGTTTGAACATTAACACATAATATTTTTGACTTATTTTCTAAAATTTTTCTAATTTTTTTTGTTAAAAAACCATGACCAAAATCGTTAACAATCACAATATCAAATTTGTTGATTTTTTTGCTTAAATACTGACAAACTTTTTTTTCTAACTCGTGAGTAATATCTTCTAAAGGTAGGTTGTTAGATTGAAATAATTTTTTTTTTGTAATATCAAGATATCGTGTTTTAACAATGTTATTTCTAGTTTTATCTATAAACAATTTTAAATTACAATTATTTTTTAATTTTCTTTTAATTATTTGATTAATTTTACTATCTTTTCCAAGTATTGTGAGCATAGTTGGTTTTTTTACAAAACTAGAAATATGCATAGAGGTTGCGAGAATCCCTCCAAGATAAATTTTTTCGTAATTTTCTTTAACAGAAATTAATTCTTCTTTAGGTGATTTGGCTAAAGCAGAAGTAAAAATATATTTATCAAGAATTGCATCACCGATTACTAATACTTTTTTTTTGTAAATTTTATCAAAATTGTCTAGAAAAAAATTTAATTTTACTTTTTTTCTCATTTTTTTCAAAAAATCGCTTCTAGGACTTTTTTTCTCTAATTTAATCTTGTTGATTATATTTGATGAACTTAAAACATCCTCATTTGTAAAAAATAATTTGCCATTATTTTTTTTTAAAATCTTTTCCTCCATCAAAATTTTTTGGGTAGGGTCATTATTAAATTTTTTATATTCAATTCCTTTTGAATAAAAATCTGGTTTAAGTAAATTTATCACCTCAACACCACTATCTGATTTTACAATAGTTACATAATCTACAAACTCAAAATTTGATATAATTGATGCTCTTTGATTTTCATTATAAATTGGTCTATCTGGCCCTTTCTTAACGTATTTATCTGCTGTAAGAGAAACAACTAATATATCAGCTTTTTTTTTTGATTTTTCTAAATGTTTTAAATGTCCATAATGAAATAAATCAAACGTTCCATGTGCTAAAATTATTTTTGATTTTTTATTTTTTTTTCTTAATTTATTTAAATTTGAAAATTTAATTATTTTATTTGTAATCATTTTATTTTTTATGAATATAAAATAATTTTTTATTATTTAAAAATTTATAATTATTAATTATCCACTCTTTAGTGCTTAATATCCCTTTTTCAAGGCTAAATTTATGTTTCCATTTAAGTTTATTTTTTAATTTGTTTGAAGACAAATCATAAATTTGATCTTTACCTGGTCTATCTTTAACATAAAGAATATTTTTTTCATATTCTACATTCATACTTTTGCAAATAATTTTGATAACACTATTGATAGAATACATTTTTTCATTTGTAATGTGATATGTTTCACCTAGAATTCCTTTTTTCAATATTTTTATCATTGCAGATGATACATCGTCATTATAAATAAAAGATCTTTTAGTTAAGCCACTGCCATGAATTGGAATTTTTTTTTTTTTTAAAATTGAAATTATAGTCTTTGGAATCAATTTATATATTTGTTGTCCTGGGCCAAAAATATTTGATACTCTTGTTTTAACAACTGGCAACTTATAATTTTCGTGATAATTTTTTAACAACATATCAATAGACGCTTTAGAGGTAGCATATGGTGTATTGGGATTGTAAAACTCGTTTTCTATAATTTTTTTATTTGTCGACCCATATACCTCTGGAGTAGATGAATAAATATATCTGTCCAAAAAATCTGTATTTTTTAAATACCCAAGAAGCTTAATATTGGAAATTAAATTAGTTTGAAACCAATGTGTTGGCTCAACCCAACTATATTCCACTATACTTTGGGCCGCAAAATTAAAAATAATATTTGGTTTAAATTTTTTAAGAATTCCTATTAAGTAATCTACATCTTTATTTAAATCAATTTTATAAAATTTAAAATTTGTTTTTTTATTTTTTTTATAAAGATTGAAATAGTGTCCATTTTCCTTAGATCTACTGCATCCTTTTAATTTTAGATCATATTTATTTTTATAAATATAATTAATCAAACTAGACCCCATAAATGAATTTGAGCCAATAATAAAAATTTTCATTTGATCTTAATTTTTTGCATTAATTCTAAATTAATATTTTTATAAGTTTTCTTATAATTTTTTTTTTTAAAAAAATTTAAAAGTTCATAGATTGCTATATCAACATTTTTTTTTGGTTTAAAGCCTTTAGAAAGTATTTTGGTTGAGTCAAGTCTATATGATCTTGGATCATTTGATTTTATTATCGATATTTTACAGCCAGTTAATTTACTAATTTTTTTTGCTATATCTAAAATAGAAATGTTTTCAAAACCTGCGTTAAATATTCCATTTAAATTTTTTTTTTTAATTGCAAAATTATATAAAGAAACCATATCATCAATATGTATATTGGGCCTTATTTGTTTGCCTCCAAGAACTGTTATCTCTTTTTTTCTAAAAGCCTGATAAGTTAATAAATTCACACTTACATCTAATCTCAATCTTTTTGATAGTCCACAAACTGTTGCGGGTCTGAATATTACAGTTCTGAAATCTCTACTATAACTTTGAATTACCTTCTCAGTCACCATTTTTTGCTTATTGTAATCAGATAAAGGAAGTTTTGATGTAGTTTCGTCTACTCTTTTTTTATTACTTATTCCATAAACACTTCCTGATGATGCGTATATAAAATTTTTTACTTTTTTTTTTCTTGATAGCTCCAAAAGTTCGTATGTAGCAAGAGGACCAATTTCCCATGCAAGCTTTGGATTCAAATCTGAAGAGGGATCATTTGATATCGAAGCCAAATGAATTACAGTTGAACAATTTTTTAAAAGGTCACTAGTAATCTTTCTTAAATCAATTTTAATTACCTCTAAATTTTTGGATTTTGGTAAAAAATTTCCAAACCACTGTGTGTCAATTACCGTAATTTTATAATTTTGTTTTAAAAAAAAATTAACTAGATTGGTGCCTATATATCCACATCCACCAGTAATTAAAATTTTTTCCATAAGACTTTTTACAAGATATGGTTATAATATCTACAAAATCATGAATAAATTAATAAATTTAACAAAAAAAATAAGATATTCTGTATGTAAAATGAGTCATGATGCCAAAGCAGCTCATCTTGGTTCATCATTATCATGTGTTGATATTTTAGTAGCAATTTTTTTTTCTGGTATTTTTAATTTTAATCGAAAAAAAATACTATTAGGTGATAAGTTTATTTTGAGCAAAGGTCATGCAGCTTCTGCCTTATATTCTGTACTGGCACATAAGAATTATTTTTCAAAAAAACAACTTTTAAAATATGGGAAAAATAATAGTTACTTTGAAGAACACCCAAATTCAAAAATAAATGGTGTAATATGTTCTACAGGATCTCTTGGTCACGGCTTATCTTTTGGTTTAGGAATAGCTATTGCAGATAAGTTAAAACAAAAAAAAAATAAAACAATAATTCTTATGAGTGATGGTGAATGTAATGAGGGTACAGTTTGGGAAGCAGCATCCTTTGCATCAGCACAAAATTTAGGTAATATAATAGTATTAGTTGACAATAATAAATGGCAAGCAACCGGTAGATCTTCTGAAATAGCAGGAGGCAATTTATTTGACAAGTGGTTAGCTTTTGGTTGGCGGACTTTTAATGTTGATGGCAACAATATTAAAGCTTTACAAAGAATATTAAAAAAAACAAAAAAATCCAACAAACCAATAGCGATTATAGCAAATACTGTAAAAGGAAAAGGAATTCATTTTATGGAAGATGATAACAATTGGCATTATAGAGTGCCAAACTTGGAAGAATTAATGAAAATAAAAGTTTTGTTAAATCAATAAAATTTATGAGAAATGCTTTTTCTGAGGAAATAACAAAACTTTCAAAAAAAAATAAAAAAATCATTTTACTTTCAGGTGATATAGGAAATAAACTTTTTGATAATTTTAAAAAGAAATATCCTTCAAGATTTATTAATTGTGGTGTTGCGGAGGCAAATATGACAACTGTCGCTGCAGGTCTAGCTTATGCAGGATATATGCCGATTACATATACAATTACATCTTTCAATGTTTTAAAAACCGTTGAACAAATTAAATTAGATATTTGCTATCAAAATCTACCTGTAATAATTGTTGGAGTAGGATCAGGTTTAGCTTACTCCAACCTAGGTACAACACATCATTCAATTGAAGACGTGGGTGTTTTAAATTCAATATCAAATCTAAATATAATTTCTCCTGCAGATGCTAAAGAATTAAGGGTTTTGCTTCATCAAGCATTAAAAATTAAAAAACCTGTATATTTTAGAATTGGAAAAAAGAACGAAAAAATAATTTATAATAATAAGTGTAACTCTAAATTTGGTGATCCAAGCGTATTAGAAAAGGGGAAGGAAATATGTATTTTTGGAACAGGAAATATCTTAATTAACGCGATTCAAGCCTCAAAAAACCTAAAAAATAAAATTAAACCTCAAATTATAAATATACATACCATTAAACCTTTTAATGAAAAAAAAATTTATAAATATTTAAAAAAATTCAAAAAAATAATTATTTTAGAGGAACACGTTGATAAAGGAGGCTTGTGCGATTTAATTATGAAAGTATCAGCAAAATTTAAATTAAAAAATATTTTTCTTAATCATAATGCTGGAAATAATTTTTTAGTAGGTGTGGGAAATAATAAAAACGCAAGAAAAATTTTAAGGTTGGATAGTTCCTCAATAACAAAAAGTATTATCAAGTTAAGCAAAATGTAATGAGAATAGGAATAGATCTTGATAATACGATAATTAATTATTCAAATGTTTTTTCAAAAATTTGTAAAAAGTATAATTTAAAAATCTATAAACAAAATCCCAAGGTACGTTTAAAAACTTATATAAGAAAATATATTTCAAAAAAAAAATGGACTGAAATTCAAGGTGAGGTCTATGGAAAGGAAATCCTCAACGCAAATATATTTCAAAACTTTAAATCTTTTTTAAAATTTGCTAAAAAAAATAATATTGAAATTACAATTATTAGTCATAAATCTAAATATCCTATCATAGGAAAAAAAATAAATCTTCATTCAAAAGCTCTCCAATTTCTAAAAAAAAAAATAGCCTATAAGTTTTTAAAAAATAAGAATATTTTCTTTGAGAGCAGTATTAAAAATAAAATAAAAAAAATAATAGATTGTGAATGTGATTATTTCATTGATGATTTACTTAAAGTTTTTAAAAATAAAGAATTTCCAAAGACAACTGAAAAACTATTATTTAAAGATAAATATTTAAATACAAATAATTTCAATAATTGGAGTGAAATTATTACCTTTTTTAAAAATGAAATTAAAAATAAAAATAAACTTTTAGGAAAAAACAATGAAAGTTTTCTTATAAATAAAAAAATTTTTGTAAAAAACTTTACAGGTAATAATTTAAAAAAAAAATTTTTAAGAGAAACAATTTTTCTAGATTTTCTTGAAAAGAATCGAATAAGGTTGACACCAAAATTATTTTATAAGTCAAATAAAAGAAATTTTATCAAAACACTATATATTAAAGATATAGATCGATCTTATTATAGTAAAAATAAAAGTAAACTTATACTAGAAAGTTTTAATTTTATAAAAAAAATAAATTCAAAAAAATATTCAAAAAAGAATTTCTATTTAGCCAAAGATTTTTGTCAAACTGAGTTAGATTATAAAAAAGAAATTTTGTTTCGGATCAAAATGTTAAAAAAATTGGTCATTTATAAAAAAAATAAACAACTTAGAAACTTAATAAAAAAAATTAATCTAATGTTTAAGACACTCGTATCAAAAGGTTTTTTTAAAAAAAAATATTATGTTAATAAGAATAATTTAATTCTTTCCCCATGTGACTTTCACATTGGTAATATGATTTTTAATAAAAAAATCTACTTTATTGACTTTGAATATTCGGGTTTAGATGATCCTGCAAAAATTTTTTCCATATTTTTTCTTCAACCAGAATTAAATTTAGATAAAAAATACTTTATAAAAAATTTTAATAAAATTAATTTTATTAAAAATAATTTTTTAAGAAAAAATGTTGAGTATTTAATGCCACTAAATTACCTTCGATGGTCACTTATTTTATTAAATTTATTAAATAAAAAAGAAATTAAATTTAATCAGAAATTGATAAAAAAAGTAGAAAATTTTATGCTTACAAGAATTGGTTATTATATGATGTATAAAAACTTCCTTTAAATTTGAGTTAAGAGTGTGTATTACATATAGTTATATAAAATTATAAAATTTAAGTTTTCATGAAATATAAACGAATAAATAAATGTACTATTTGTAATAAAAAAATAAGTTCAAATAATAAAATTTTTTTTAAAAAATTTCCAATTACTGAAATATTTGTAAACAAACCTTCACAAAAAAATATAAATTTTAGACAGCAAATAAATTTTTGTAATGATTGTAATCATATTAGTCTTGGTTATCAATATGATCCATCAAATTTTTATAATGAAAATTACTTAAATTCTTCACAATCTTATTCTAATAAATTTTCAAATAGTTTTTTTCTAAAATTTATAAAAAAAAACTTAAATAAGAGTAAAAATAAAGTAATAGAGATTGGAGCAAATGACCTATATTTACTTGAACAATTTAAAAAGTATTCTTCAAAAGCAATAGCTATTGACCCATGTGTTACTCCAAATGAAAAATTTAAATTTATTAAATGTATAAAGAAATTTGCAGAAAATGTTAATTTAAGTGAAATAAGTTTTAAACCTGATGTTGTTCTGTGCAGCCAAACACTAGAACATACTGAAAACCCAGAAAAATTTATAGCAAGCACTATTAAATTTGGAAATAATAATACAAAATATTTTTTTCAATTTCCAAGTTGTGAAAGTTTAATAGACAGATATGCATTCGACCAACTTCATCATCAACATTTTAATTTATTTTCTCTTAATTCAATTCAAAAGATTTTAACTAGAAATAATTTGACATTAATTGATTACGATTTTAACGAATTTCATTATGGTTCATTGATGATATATTTTAAAGTTAATAAGAAAACAAAAAAAATAAAAACGCAAAAAAGCAATGTATTGTTAGCCCAAAGATACAATGTATATAAAAAATTTATTGAAAATACTATTAGCATCGTAAAAAGATATAAATCAAGAAAATATAAAATATATGCAGTAGGAGCTGGATTAATGACACCAGTGTTAAATTTTCAATTAAATGGCTTGTTTAATATGGTAGATAATATTTTAGATGATGATAAAAATAAAATTAATAAATATTTTCCTAATATAAATGCTAAAATAAAAAGTCTAAAAAAAACAAAGCTTAATAATGCTGTAGCAATAATTTCATCAACTGCTTCCTCGATTACAACAAGAAAGCTTATATCAATTGTTGAAAAAAAAAATGCTAAAATTATAGTTGTGCCAACGCTAAGTTATTAAAAATGTATATTGATTTAAAAAATAAAATTGCTCTTGTTACTGGTGGTGCAACAGGTATAGGAAAAAGTATAGCTGTAGCCTTGTCTAATTCAAATGCTAAAGTAATTATCACTTCAAGAGAGAGAAAAAATATAATCAAGACTCTTAAAATTTTGCCGAAAGATTGCAAGGGATATAACTTAGATTTGACCAAAGATAGTGATGTAAACAAGCTATATAAAAAAGTTAAAAAGGACTATGGAAAGATCGATATTATTATAAATAATATTGGTCATACTTTAAATATAAAAAACCCATTTGCACCAATAAAAGATTGGAAAAAAATTATAGATTTAAACTTTATTACAACCGTTAACGTAAATAATAAATTTATTAATGAAATGAAAAAAAGAAATTGGGGAAGGATAATTAATATTACATCAATTGCTGGTCTAGAAATAAGTGGACCCTCAACATTCAATGTTTCCAAAGCAGCCTTAACTGCATACACTAGAAGTGTTGGAAGACAATTAGCCGTCGAAAAAAGAAATATAGTTATGACGGCCGTAGCCCCGGGCGTAATACCTACAGAAAAAGGTCATTGGAATAAAAAAAATATTAAATCTAAACATGCTAAAAATTACTTGAAAAATAGAACGGCTCTTGGAAGATTTGGCACTATGGATGAATTAACTAGTATAATCGTTTTTTTAAGCTCAGATAAAGCTTCATTTTTTCATGGCTCCATAATCCAGCCCGATGGTGGACAGTCAAGACAATACATGGCATTCAATTACTTAGCACAATAAGTTATGAAAGTTACAGATCTTATTGGAAAAATTTTAAAAAAAAATAATGTAAATCAAACTTTTGGATTGCAGGGAGGTGCGGTAGTTCACATTTTTGACTCTCTGCTAAAAAATAAAATCAAAACAACTTTCACACATCATGAAGAAAGTGCAGCGTTAGCAGCAGTCGCTAATGCAAAATCTAATAAAAATTTAGGTTGTGCTGTAGTTACTACAGGACCTGGAACTACAAACGCAATCACCGGATTACTAGCTGCCTGGCAAGACTCAATTCCTGTAATATTTTTAAGTGGTCAAGCTAGATCAGATCACACCTCTTATAAAAAAAAGGTACGACAGGTGGGGACACAAGAGGTAAATATTTGTGATATTGTAAAACCAATCACTAAATACACAAAATTCATTAATGACAAAAAAATTGTATTAAAAGAATTTAATAAAGCAATAAAAATTGCTAAATCTGGGAGACCAGGACCTGTTTGGCTAGATTTAGCTCTGGAGATACAATGGCAGGATATCAATATTAATAAAAGTAAAATTAAATTTATAAAACCTGATAAGTTCTTTGGGTCTTCTAAAAAAATTACTACTTCAATTGATTTAATTAATGATTCAAAGAGACCAATTTTTATAATTGGCTCTGGAGTAAAAAATTCTGAAATCAATACAAATGAACTAAAAACATTTTTTTCAAAAAATAAAATTCCTTTTGTATTAACATGGAACAGTATTGATTTATTTGATGGTTCTCTAAAGGAAAATCTTGGTATAATTGGAATGAGTGGCTTAAGGGGAGCGAATAAATCAATTTTTAATTCTGATTTAATTGTATGTTTAGGTAATCATTTACCTATACCTCAAACAACTACCTTATATAAAAATTATGCACCTAAAGCAAAAAAAATAATCATTAATATAGATCCAAATCAACTCAAACATCTTAACGTTAAATTTGATGTAAAGATAAATTTAGATAGCTATATTTTTTTTAAAAAAATAAAAAATAAAATAAAAAAAAAGAATTTTGATTGGTACAGTAAATATAAAAAATATAATTGGTATGAACCGAAAAAAGATAAATATGTTAATCCAAACATATTTATAAGAAGACTGTCAGAACAAATTAATGAAAAGTCAGCATATATTATTGATGGTGGTGGAACAGCTTTATATGCTGGTTTTCAAAGTTTAAAAATAAAAAAGAATACTAATGTAATATGTTCTTCGTCAATTTCATCAATGGGAACTGGACTTGCTGAAACAATTGGTGCTGAGGCTTCAAAAAAATATAAAAAAATAATATGTATAATAGGTGATGGAAGTTTTTTAATGAATAGTCAGGACTTGCAAACAATTTCCCAAAAAAAAAATAAATGTTATAATTGTTTTAGTTAATAACAAGGGCTATTTAGCAATAAGACATACGCAAAAAGAATTTTTAAATAAAAAATATATTGGAACTCAATCTCCGGACATAACTTTTCCAAATTTTAAAAAACTTTCAAAAGCATATAACCTTAAATATATCAAAGTTAAAAATGATAGAAATATGATTAAAATAATTAAAAAATTAAGTAACGATAAAGGACCCGTTGTATGTGAATTGTTCTCAAATCCAAACTCACAGTCGCTATTTAAACAAGGATATAAAACAAATAAAGATGGCACTTTTTCACCAATGGAATTAAGTGAAATGTATCCTTTTGTAAATGCTCCAATTGCAAATACAAATAATTAAAAAATATAACCTATTTTCTTTAAAAATTTTCTTACAAAAATTTTATCATTTTCATCAGGTGACCACTTTGCATATTTTACATCTTGGTTTTTTTTGAATGGTCCTGAATACACCTCATGGTAAACACACCAATCACTGACAGCAATTGGAAGATGAAAATAACTTTTATTCATTCGGTAATAAAAATTTAATTTCGATTTATAATCACCCATATTAATCACTTTTATTTTTTTTCCTTTTTTTGAAAAAACATAAACATCCATTTTTCCCTCTATGACATGATATGACTCAGACTTTGAATAGGGGTGCTTATGTGGTCTAATATAACTTCCTTTTTTAAGAGCAATTATCATTTCATTTGTCTTACTAGATAAAGTCTTGTGTACACAAACTCTTGCTCTCTTATTTGCAGTTTTTTTTGCTAATTTTTTAATTTTAGAAACTATATTGTTATTATAAAAAACTAAGTCTTTTTTATTTTGAATAATTGGTTTCACTAGATTTTTCTATTATCCTAATTTTTTTTTTTATTACTAATTTAGCATTTTCATATTTATATTTATTTATTTCATTATTAACAGAAATTAAATTATTTTTTCGTCCTCTAGGTTCACTGTAATTTATGAATTTAAATAAAGTCTTTTTAAATTTCATTTTGAAACCTAATTTACTATATTTAATTACTAAACTAGCTAATTTAGTTCTAGATACTCTTTCGTTAGATGAAATATGACATATTTTAAGGTCATTAAATTTTTTATTAAATAATATTTTAAAAATAACCTTAGATAAATCATCTACAGAAGTAATTGCAAAAAAATTATCTTTGGCCATTTTTGCATTAGGTTTCAAGAGAGTATCATAAGTCAATTTTACAGGACAACGTTGATTAGGATCAGATCCAACTATAAAACTTGTTCTTATAATACAAAAATTTTTTGAATTTTTTTTTATATAATTTTCTATGTAAAGTTTTTGCTTACCGTATAAATTTAATGGATTTGGCTTAGAATTTTCATTATAATTTCCTTTTGTTCCATCAAAAACTTCAATTGAGGACATAAAAAAAATTTTGCAACCTATTTTCTTTAGATCATCTATTAATTTTACCGTCGATAAAATATTTATTTTATTTGAAGTTTTTGTGTCAGCAAATACTTTGGTAGGATTACTAATTGCTGTCAAAATTATAACATTATCATCTTTAAATATTTTTATTTTATTGTTAATTTTATCTTTAACTATATCAAAATTTTTTAATCCTTTTATTCTTGTGTGGTGATAGGTTCCGATAACTCGCTTTTGTTTTTTTTTAAGATAAATATACAAATTATAACCAATTACACCTGATGAACCAATAATTATAGTTTTCATTAAAATTTTATAACCACTTTACCAATAAGCTTATTCCTTCTCATGTTTTGGAATACTTGATTTATATTCTCTAGTTTTATTTTTTTTATAATAAAGTTTCTGCTATTTAAATTCTTACGACTAACTATTTTTGAAAAATTTTTAAAATCTCTTGAGGGATTGAATTTTCCTCCCTTTGAACCGATTAAATTTTTACCTAAATTTATTGCTAAAGTATTAATGCTTATCTTGCTTCTAAAGTGAGGCACACCGATTAAAATAATTGAACCATTTTGCTTTAAACTTTCATAACCTTTTGTAATTATATTTGAATTACCTGTGCATTCAAAAAAATAATCTATTTTTCCTTTGATTAATTCTAAGTTATTTCTTTTTTTAATATTTAATATAGTTTCAGTCGCACCATATTTTTTAGATAATTTTAATTTTTTTTTGTTTATATCAATAGAAATGATTTTTTTTACCTTTAAAAAATTTAAATACCTTATTAAATAAAGACCTATAGGCCCACATCCTGCAACAGCAATATTTTGATTTGATTTTATTTTACATAATTTGTCAACTGAGCCAATAGCAGTACTAGCTGTGCAACCTAGTAATAAGATATCCAGGTCATTTTTAAAATTATTAATTTTTGTGACTCTATTTTCAGATATTATTGAATGATTGCTAAAAGTTGTTATTTTACCTGCATTAAGTTTTTTGTTATGCCATTTATAGTAAGCTGGTTTAGCGTCTATCCCACTTGATGACATCCAATGAAGTAGGACTTTATCACCTTTTTTTACTTTTTTTACCAGAGGTCCTGTTTGTAAAACTTTCCCAACTCCTTCATGACCTAGCAAGTGAGGTAAATAATTATCCTTCCCTTTAACACCATCTATTTCTCCTAATTGGGAACCACAAATACCTGAGTATTTTAATTTGATTAAAATTTGTCCTTTGTATAATTTATTTGGCAGACTTATTTCATCTATAATTAAAGGTTTTTTTTGAACAGCTAGTATTGCAGCTCTAGTTTTTTTAATTATTGTTTTCATTCAAAATATATAAATGAATAATCGCCGCTATATCCTGACTCTTTAAAAAACCATTTCCATTCTTCGGGGGTAAAAAAACATTCACAGGTAACTTGCCAATATAGTAAGTTTACTTTTTCAATTTCGTTTCTATAAGACTCAACACATATATATTTACTACTTTTTGAAACTCTTTCAATTTCTTTAAGAGATTTCATGAGGTCATAACAATATAGATTATGTAGAGTATTTAGGGAAATCACTAAATCAAATTCATTTGTGTCAAATGGTAAATTGTTAGCGTTACCCAAATGCAGATATTTAGATATCTCATTTTTAGAATTATTTAACGCATAATTAGATATATCTAAACCTGTTACTTGTGATTTTGGCAGTAATTTTTTAATTTCAAAAAGTAGATAACCTTTTCCACAACCAACATCTAAAATTTTTGAATTATTATTTAATTTATAATGATTAATGAGTTTGTTAGCAACTGGCACCCATCTATCATCATAATAATATCCACCATAATTTATGTCTCTAGAACCATCCCAATAATCATAATCCCATTTTTTTGCTTTAATAGCTGCTTCTGCTTTATTTATAGAATTAACTCTAGCTAAATAATCTCTTTTAGTTTTTTTATGATGATCACTTAAAAAATCAATTTCCATTTTTATGAATAATAGTTGAATTTATAGTATTATATTTTATTTAATCTTCAACTTATTATAAATATTTTTATAGCTTCAAATATACCTATTCCTAAAATACTCAGGAGTAAATTACCAGGAAAAATTCCTAATAATGTTCCGATGAAGAAATTTTTAAGACTGACATTAGAATAGAATAAAATTATATTTTGAACAATAAGTGGCATTCCTCCTCCACCTGTAATTCTAAAAAAGAAAATACTTATTAGTTCATTTTTTTTTAATTTTAAAATAATTTTATTACTTTTGATTTTTTTAAGATCAATAAGTGATACTAAGTTTGATTTTATAAAAAATAAAAAAAAAAATAATGATCCTAAAGTGATACAAATTGTTGAAATAAAAGCTCCAATAATTGGATTATAGATTATACTGGTTAAAAAAATTAAAGGTAAAGTAAATGGTATAATTGAGACAAATACTATAAAGGAAATAAAATAAAAAATAGAAAAAAGAATAAAGTTTTTTTGAATTAATAATTCTAATTTTAATGATTGCTCTGATAAATATGATTTCTCAAAAATTTTATCAATGTCAAAATCGACATATAATAAAATTCCAAGACAAAGTATAAGCAAAATAATTAAATATACAATTATAAGATTAACATTGTACTTTTTAATCTTCATTATCACGCAGCTAAAATATTAAATTCTACAGAAATTCTACAGTTTGATGTTTTGTTTATTTCGGCAAAATGTACTGTATCACTATGAAACAATATCCCTTCACTACCATCACTTTTAATTGGTTTTTTAACTCTCGATAAATTTTTATTAATATAACTTTTTGAAATTTTAGGTTTCATTTGACCATTTTTCTTAACATAAGAAATTTTTATTTTGTCTGTGTGGCTAGAATGAATCATGTTTAAAGTATTTTGTTTATTAACACCAAATATAGGTATCCATAGTTTCCATACAATTTTGTGATTAAAAGTAGTTTTTCTGACATCTCCTATTTTCCAAAATGAGGAGTCTTTATGAGGAAAACCTACATCTTTTTTTAATTTTCTTACAATTCTATAAAATGCACTAAATTGATTTTTAGTTAGTTGTTTATTATTTTTAAAATCCAAGTTTGATATTACATTTATCGATGCTTTTTTTGCATTAATTTTTTTAGGAATATTTATTTGGACCCATTTGTTTATATTATCTGTGCATTTATAACTTAAAATTCTAGAAAAATTATTTCCAAAAATCTCTTTAAAAGTTTTGTCTGGAAGTTTTTTAAAAAAATTTGTAACTGATCTATATGAATTCAGTTTTTGTAATGGAAATTTTTGATTAATATTTTTTAGGATATCTTTTTTTATTTCACTAAGTAATAATTTAGGGATATTTATTTTAGTATATCCATTTTTTTTTAATTTTAAGTAATGCATTTTAATATTGAAATTTTAAAAATTAATTTATTATAATATATCTTTTTGTTTATAAATATCTATTATTATGAGAGTATTAAGTTCAAACATATCTTATGAAGTTAATTAATCAAATTTCAATTAATCAAAGATACATTATTTTTTTACTATTAGTATGCGCTGCGTCAGTATTATTTTGCATCATATATATGAATAAATTTAGCTATATGGTTGATGAAGATAACAACTTAATTTTCAAAAATATTCCATTTGGCATTGGTCCATTAGTTTTCAATTTAATTGAGAATGGTATCTACTCCAGTAAATTTATAAATAATCTAGATTTTGTTTTACAAAAATTACCTGTTCTTCCACTTTTGCTTTTCGGAATTTCAAAATTGACTTCGAATATTTTTTTTGTTGTAATTATAAAGAATCTAATAACTTTTTCTTTTATTTTCTGGATTATATTTTTTTATTTAAAATCTCTTCATTTTCATATCAATTATGCAATTTTATATTTTATAATTTTCATAATTCCTTATAATTTATTTGTTGCTCTCAACTTTGAATTTGCTGATAACCTAACAGCAATTTTATTACCATGTCTATTTTTAGTGTTGATTTCAAACTTACAAAATAAATATTCTATTTCAGCAATAATTATTTTTTTTTTATATTTGACTAAAACTTCAATGTTTTTTCTTAGCTTAGGAATACCTTTAATAATTTTGTTAATTGAAAAAAAAAAATTTTTTAGATTAAAAAAAAATATAATTTTTTTAGGTCCCCTTTTCGCAATAATTATTTGGGCTGTCTTTAGTTATGTTAAAACAGATCGTGTCGCTATAGGAACTAATTCTCTCACAGTAAATTCATTTGGCCTAACATTAGCATCTGATCCAAGGTTTTTTGAGTATTATCCGTTAAAGTCAATTGATTTACTTCAAGCAAAAATTGAAGTTCCTAAAAATCTTAAAAATGAATGGGAGGTTTATGATTATTTTAAATTTAAAAATAATGAATACTTTTCAAGTCGAGAAAATTTATATAAATATATTATGACTGCTCCAAAAAAAATTTTAATAATCTTATTTAATATTAAACGAGATAGCGCAAATCCTGACTCACAAGGTAATTTTAATAATGATATAAGATACTCAATGATATTTAATAAATTTTTTATTAATTTATCAATTATAACGTCGCTCTATTTTTTTTATTTAAGCATAAAAAAAAGAAAAATTTATAGTGATGATGTTATATTTTTATCTATGTTAGGATTAAGTTTGCTTCCATTGATAGCTGGATGGGCAACTTCAAAACATTTAGTTCCGATTTCTATTTTATGTTTTTTTTATTTAACTCATAAATATTTATCTTTTTTTAAAAAATAATTTTATTAAATTACTATTTTTTAAATTTAAATAAAATATCTACTAAAGTTAAAAGCCAATATTGATGAGTATTTTCAATAAAATTAAAAGATTTTGAATTGACTACAAAATTTAAATTTCCATATTTTGATAATTTATTTTTTCCAAAGAAACCAGTAAATGTAACTAGATTATTTTTTTTTAATTTTGTAAATTTAGCTGCATTAATCATATTAAGAGAGTTTCCACTTGAAGAAATCAAAATTATTAAATCACCTTTATCTGCATAAAATCTTAAAGCTGCTTTTACCCAATTTTCATAACCATAATCATTAGAAAAACAAGTAAGTAAATCACTTTCATTAAAATTTACACATCTAATGCCACCATTTTTAGTCATATCTACACTAAAATGACTGGCGATCGCTGCACTTCCACCATTGCCAACGATTATTATTTTTTTTTTATTTTTTTTAATATTCGTTATTAACTTATGAAGTTTAATTATCTTTTTTTTGATATCTTCATTAATGTTAGAAATTTTTGAAAATTCGCTATTATAATTTTCCAAGAAGTGTTCAATATTTTTCATAATTAAAAATTTAATATAGATTAAATTAAACTCTTTAAATATAATGGTATAAATCACATATTCATATCAAATTCATTCACTAAACTATATTTTTTTAAAAATATCTTTTTCAATTCTTTGTTTATTCAATAAATCTTCAACCTTTTTTATTTTCTTATAAAAATTCTTATCATTTGATACTTCGTTACATTTTAAGATTCGAGAATGTGATGTTTTTTCTAGATTTTTTCCTAGAGCGACTTCCTCATATAATTTTTCACCTTTCTTTAGGCCTATTATCTTAATTGATATATCTCCTTTATTCCTTTTTTCATTCTTGATAGTTAGGCCACTTAATCTAATAACTCGTTTCGCTAGCTCAAAAATATTTATTTGTTTCCCCATTTCTAGTGCATAAATTTCCACACCTTTTCTATTAAAGTAAGATGCATTTATAACTAATTGAATTGCCTCAGATATTGACATGAAATATCTAGTAACTTTTTTGCTTGTTACAGTTAGGGAAGTCATGTTTGATATTTGATTCAAAAAAATAGGAATCACTGACCCACTAGAACCAATTACATTTCCAAATCGTACAATTGTAAAAGTAGTTTTGCATTTTTTTTTAGACCTTAAAAAAAGATCAGATAAAATTTTTTCACCAAATTTTTTAGAAAAACCTAATATGCTTTTTGGATTTACTGCTTTATCAGAACTAATAAAAATAAACTTTTTGATTTTTTTTTTAATTGCAAATTCTGCTGTAATTTTAGTACCCAAAACATTATTCTTAATCATTGAATAGGGATTTTTTTCCCCAAAATTTACATGCTTGTATGCTGCTGAGTGATACAAATCATCGATTTTAATATCGTTAAATCTACTCATTAAAAAATTTTGGTCTGTACAATCTCCTAAAACTGGTATGAATTTTTCCTCATAAGATTTTTTTAATTTTCTAATTTCATTAACTAATTTGAATAAATTAATTTCAGAACTATCTAAAGCATAAATTTTTTTTGGTTCATATTTTAAAATTTCTAAGCACAATTCTGAACCAATAGAGCCACCACCTCCTGTAACTAAAATATTTTTCCCATTAATTCTTTTCTTTAAAATATTTGGATTTACAATAATTTTTGGTCTATCAATTATGTCATAAAAATTAGGTTTAATTTCCAGTAGTTTTTTTAGAAAATTTTTTGAATTTTCTGTGTCGGTAAGATTTCTAATTCTAATATTTTTTTTTTTCAAATTTTTTGTAAAGAATATTAATATCTTTTTTCGAATATGTTTTACTATTAATTATTATTTCAGTAATTTGGTATTCTTTAACTACTTTTTCAAATTCCGTGCTCTTGAATATTTTAATACCACTTAATTCACGTTTTTTATATTTATTTTTGCTATCAACAAAAGCAATAACTTTTCCATAATTGGGATAATTCATTAAGTCTTTAAAAAGAGTTAATGATTTATCATTAATTCCATAAATTAAAATTTTGTTCTCAAAATTTATTTTATTTTTTTTTAAATTTATAAGATAATTCAAAATAATTCTAATCATTACAAATAGGATACAAGAAATTATCGGTGCAATTATTGAGATTGACCGTGGAAAGAAAAAACTTTTATAAAAAATAATATTTAAAAGGAATATAATAATTTGTGAAAGTAAAACTACACGAATTATTTTTATAATTGATCGACTGTCAAAAAAAGTAATTAAAATTTGATAAATATTGTTAAAATAAAAATTTGTAATAAATACACTTATAAAAATTAAGTAAACTCTGTAATCAATATCAAGGGGATTGTACAATGAATCTAATCTAATTGAATATGAAAAGGTAATTGCAAAACAAATTATTAAAATATCTAATGAAATTAAGATAAACTTTTTTGAAAAATTACTTAAATTTATTTTGTCGATTTTTAATTTCATAAATTATTAAGAGCTTTATTATAAACATTTAAATGTTTCTTTAATATAATCTCTTTTCTATATTGCTTTACGTTGTGAAATCCTTTCCTAATAAGAGAATTTCTAAGGTTTTGATTATTTATAAGACGTTTTATTGCGTAAGATATTTCTTTTACATTTCTTGGATTCACTAGTAAAGCCCCACCACCAGCAACAGATCTCATAGGTTCTAATTTACTAGTTATTACCGATCTACCAATTGATTGTGCCTCTAAAATAGGCATCCCAAAACCCTCATAGATTGAAGGGAATAGCAATATGTCACATTCTTCATACTTTTTTATCAACTTTTTTTCCTTGATAGAAATCAGGTTTATGTAATTAATTTTATTTATTTTTAATTTTTCAAAAATTTCATTATCTATTTCTCCAACTAAAATTAATTTACAATTAATATCTTTCAGGGATAGGATTAAATTAGAAATATTTTTATTAATTGCAGTACCTATTACAATTATATTAGGTTTTTTACTCATTTTTTTTTTTATTTTTTTTTTGAAACTTGATGATATGGAAACTCCAATCACTTCATTATTTTTTCTTTTTTTAATATTTACAAACTTATTTAATTCTTTTTTGGTATAATTTGATATTGAAATTATATATTTACTTTTCCAATAAGGAATCTTTATCCAAAAAAAAAGGTAAATTAGTCTCTTTAAACCTTTAAGTCTCTTCATTGAATAAAAATCGAGAAAAGTATTAATTGTTTTTTTTTTACTCATCAATATTGAAATGAAATTTATATCACCACAAATATGATTTATTGAACCTTGATTAAAAAAAGCCCACATGCATAAATAAATCCTATTAAGAAAACCCTTGGATAGTAAAGGACAAATTTTGAATTTTATTTCATAATCTTTATCTTTAAAATTTTTGAATAATTCAAAGTAAAAATTTTCAATACTAAAATGTTTTCCTTGAACAGGCTTTCTCATGAAAAGACAAATTTTTTTTTTCATTATTTAATAATTTCATCAATTAGACTGATTATCATGGCATTTTTTTTGGAAATACATTTGAATGAATAATATGTTTTTTTTGGAATATAAATTGAAAATAAATTATTAGGATAACTAATTTTTATTTTATGAACTTTTCCATCTTGTTTTTTTTTAAACGAAAAAACAACAGTTCCTGAACTTATAGTTGAAATTTGATTTCTTTTTTCATGATATTTCCAACCTTTAAACTGACCCTTTTTTACTTCTGAAAAATATAGTTCTCCATATCTTGGTAATAATTTCTTTTTAAAATTTAAAAACTTTACAATATTTCCTTTTTTATTTTTAATTATTTTAATTTTTTTTTTTTTCATTATTTTTCATAAAGTTCAAAATCTGGGTCTCTGTTATTTTTTGCACAGTAATATTGTTATTTAAAACTTCCCTATACCATTCAACTGTAATTTTAATGCATTCATCTATTGAAAATTTTGGTTTCCATTTTAAGATTTTTTTTGCTTTTGAAATATCAAGTTGTAAATTAATTTGTTCGTGAAATTTTTTCTTATTAAAAGTTTTATATTTACCTTTACCCCATTCTTTAATAATTTTATGAATAATTTGTTCAACACTTGTAACCGTGTTCTTTTCGGTACCAAAATTCCATGGACCAGAGAATTTATCTGGATTTGAGTAAAGTTTTTGGGCTAAAATTAAATATCCATGTAATGGTTCCAGTACATGTTGCCATGGTCTGTTGAAATTTGGATTTCTTATAATTATTTCCTTACCATTACTTAAAAAATTAATCGCATCAGGTATAAGTCTGTCTTTTGACCAATCCCCTCCACCGATCACATTTCCAGCCCTTGCTGTAGCTATACCGGTTTTTGTTTTATTTCTAAAAAAACTCTTATAATAAGTGTTTACTATTATTTCAGCACAAGCTTTTGAACCACTATAAGGATCTACACCACCTAGCTTATCATTTTCTTTAAAACCTACTGTTGAATTATTGCTTTGATAACATTTATCTGAAGTAACAAATACTGCAGATCTTACAAATTTAAGATTTTTTAAGGAGTCAATGATATTTAAAGTTCCTAGCGAATTTACCTCGTAAGTATATTTAGGTTCATCATAGGATTTAGAAATAATAGGTTGAGCTGCCAAGTGAAATATAATTGAAGGTTTGATTTTTTTTACATATTTCTTAATTTTATTTGAATTTCTTATATCAATATTTTGTAGTTTAATTTTTTTACTTAAATTTAATTGATTAAATAGTTTCTTATTATTATTTGGATTATGGCCAACACCATACACTTTTGTGCCCATTAATTTTAACCAAAAACATAGCCACGACCCCTTAAACCCCGTTGCTCCAAAAACTAATACCTTTTTATTTTTATAAAAATTTTTTATTTTTTTATCCATGGTGTTTTTTTTATTGTATATAATTTATTGAGATATTCCTTGTCTCTGAGAGTATCCATGCACTGCCAAAATCCATTGTGTTTAAAAGCTTTTACTTGTGAGTTTTTTACAAGTCTAGTTATTGGTTCTTTTTCGAACATTTCATTTTTTTTATTTATATATGAAAAAACTTTTTGATTTAAAATAAAATAACCACCATTTATCCAGCCAGTTTTTGTTTGGGTTTTTTCCATAAATTTAGTAACTTTTGTCTTTTTTAATCTTAGTTCCCCAAATCTAACTGGTGGTCTTACTGCAGTCAATGTTGCTATTTTTTTATGTTTCAAATGAAATTTTAAAGTTTTTGAAATATCAACATCAGATAACCCATCTCCATATGTTAACATAAAATTTTCATTAACTTTAAAAAAATTCTTTAATTTTAGTAATCTTCTTCCTGTCATTGCATTTAATCCAGTATCAACAATTTTTATATTTTTATCAAAATTTGATTTAGAAAAATATTCTTTAATTAAATAACCTTTGTAACCAACGGGTATGATAAAATTATTAAACCCAAATTTTTTATAATAATTTATTATATGAACTAAAATTGGTTTATTTCCAATTCTTACTAAAGGTTTAGGTATAATTTTTGTCTCCTCTGAAAGTCTTGTGCCTTTGCCTCCACATAAAATGACAACTTTCATAATTTTATTATTTGATATGTTTATTAATTATTTTTACTTGTTTTGAAATAGTTCTCTCACTAATTATAGAAGAATGCAAATATTTAAATTTTTTATTATAATATTTATTAGTATATAATTTTTTAATAATTTTACTTAACCTTATATGATCACCAGGATAAAATAGAAGTTCTTTATCTCTTATAATTTCTGGTATTGCTCCTTTTTTTGATCCTATAACAACATTTCCACACGCTACAGCTTCTTGTAAAACTCTCCCATATTGTTCCTCATAAATAGAAGGAAGAACCAAAACATCTGATTTTCTTAAATAATTTGCAATTTGGTAATGATTACATTTGATAAAATGATATCTTTTTTTATTAAAGTTATTAGAAAGAAATTTTTTAATATTAGCAAAATACAATTTATCCTCAATTTGATCTATATCTAAAAGTAATTTCCATTTAAAGTTTTTAATTAAACTAAGAGATTTAATTAAAACATGTATACCTTTTTCATATCTAATTCTTCCAAAATAAGAAATTGTTAAATCGTTTCTTTTTTTATTTTTCCTTTTATTAAAAAAAATTTTTTCATCATATCCAAGAGGAGTAACAACTGTTTTCTTTTTATATCCTAATAAATCATAGTTTTCTTTTATCTGACTTGAATAGCAAAATATTTTTTTTACTTTATTTTTAATCAAAAAGTTCAATACGTATAAAATTATTAATTTACATAATTTTTTAAAAGAAAATTTATAAGTTATATTTTTTAAATCATTTTCATTACAAAAAAAATAAATATTAAACTTGAAAAAAAAAGAGTAAAAAATAAGAATTAATGATTGGATTGATACTGTATCATTATCTAAAATTATATGGTTAGGTTTTTCTTTTTGGATTAAATTTTTTATTTTTTCAAAATATTGATAACGAGGAATATTATTTCTTATTTTACATTTAATTATTTTTAAAGCACCATTATAAGATTTAAAATCTGAGTAAATTTTTTTATTGGAATTTTTTATATAATATGGGGCAATACATGTTATATCAAAATTACAATTTTTTGCTAAACTCTCATAAAAAGAAAGATTTATTTTTTTTACAAAAACATGACTCAGAACTAAAATTTTATTTTTTTTTTTCAATGTTTAATGTCTTTTGAATTAAGTACTAAAATTAAAGTCTTAAATAATACTTTAATGTCCATTAACAGTGATTGATTTAAAAGGTACAAATTATCATATTCAACTTTTTTATCTAAAGTTAAATTATCCCTGCCATTAATTTGGGCCAAACCAGTCAAGCCAGGTTTTAAAACATGTATGTTATAAACATCTCTTTTTCTAATCAAATCTAACTGATTTTCAAGAGAAGGCCTAGGTCCAACAAATGACATATCTCCTAATATTATGTTAATAATTTGTGGTAGTTCATCAATACTATATTTCCTTAATTTTTTACCAAATTTGGTTATATGCATATTTGGATCTTTTAAATCATTTGAATTGATATTTGGAGTATCCAATTTCATTGTTCTTAGCTTAAACATCTTAAAAACTTTTTTATTTTTTCCAATTCTTTTACTTATGTTCAAAACTGGACCCTTTGAGTCTAACTTAATAAGAAAACAAACAATTATTAATGGAAAAATTAATAATGAAAATAAAAATAAACCAATCAATAAATCTAAAAATCTTTTCAAAATTTAATCTTTTATTTTTTTTGTTAATGAAAAAATGATTAAGAAATATAATATTACATAACCAATTAAATATTCTAATCTAAAATCGATATAAAAATATAACATTGTGGTAAGCAATATATAAATGAATATTATAATGAATGTTTTTGTGTTTGTGTAGTATTTTAAGATTAAATGGTGTATGTGATTTGTATCTGAAGAAAATGGATGTTTGCCATTATAAATTCTTATCAAGAATAATCTAAACATATCAATTCCTGGCAATGCCATTATCATAAAAATTTCATCTGCAAAGAAAGCATTATTTTGAATATTACTTGATTTTATAAATATATAACTAATTATAAACGCCAATGTAAGTACACCACTTTCACCTAAGAATATTTTACCCCTATAATTTAAGATTAAAAAAAACAATAAAGATATTATTATAGTCAAACAAAGCTCTGGAAGGATATTTTTAAAGAAAATTATTGCAAAAATAAAAATGCAATATGATCCTGTCTGGCAATTTATTCCATCAAACATATTCAGAGCATTTATAAATAAAAGAAAACACAGTAATGTAAAAAAAATTGAAAATGATTTAAGTTCAATTATATGATTTAAAAACGAAAATTTTAGAAAAGATATACTTAAATTATTATCTATCAAAATAAATAATAAAATAAAAAAAGATGATATTAAAAGCTTATAATTAGCTGATAAACCATACTTGTCATCAAATAAACCAAAAAGATAAAATGAAATAACACCTGTGATAAATGCAAAAAGTTCTCTATTTGTAGTAATGAAATTATTAAAAAAAATTTTTGTATTTAAAAAGTAATCAAAAAATATTAACGTTAAGATATTTATCAATATAAAAGTGCCACCTAACAATGCAACTGGATTTTTTTGGAATTTACGTATCCCGTCTGGTTTATCCAAGATCTTAAATTGATTTAATAAATTTTTAGAGAAAAATAATATTAAAAAATTCAAAATAATTAAAAATGTGTAATAAGTTATCATTTAATTTTTTGATTTATAGCTTAATAAAAACAACATATAGCCTAATGGTAAATAGTAAATAGTTGATAACCAATTATTAAAAAAATTTCCTGATGGTGCAATTGGAAATAAATTGATAAAATAAAAGATATAAATTAAAGTCAAATAATCTTTTTGATCGTTATTTTTATAAAAAATACTTTTAACTGAAACCTTAAGTAAATTAAAAGTTATAAAGAAAAAAATAGAGATATAGAATAATGAACCAATTATTCCTGTTTCAGCTAATAATTGCATTAAGATGTTGTGTGGATGAGTAGTACAGGCATAGTCATACACATAATTTTTAGGCTCAGAGCAGAACTTTCTGAAAGATTTTGGGCCATGTCCTAGAATTGGTTTTTGTTTAAACATATTTAAAGCAATTATATAATGACCCTCATAAGTTTTACTAAAAATCACTAATCTTTCACTTTTTGAAGTCAAGCCTAATTGAGCGATTGGTTCATCGAACATTCTCTTTTTAATTTTTTCATTTGATAATAGAATTGTTGTCAAAGAAATTATAACTATCACTAAAGTTGTAAAAACTAATTTTCTTATTTTGTGACAGGAAAAAAACATTAATATCATGCTTAAAACTAATAACACAACTGGTGTACGCTCAGCACTTAAGACAGTAATTAATGAAGCTGCTAAGAATATTATTATTAGCAGAAAAGAATTAATCTTTAAATTAAACTCCTCTCTAGAGAAAATTAACAAAGAAATTATAAAAGGAAATAATCTTGCAATATAACTGCCCAATACTTCATCCTTTCCAAAAAAGCTGGTAACTCTAAATTTATCTCCATGTGCTAATCCAATAAAATTATGACCAAAAAAAAATTGAAAAATTGAATCAGCCAATAATATAAATAGAATAATTAAAAAGAATTTTGTTAATTTTAAAATAATATCTTGATTTCTTGAAATTAAAAAATAGGTCCCAATAGCAAATAGTCCAAATCTTAAATATGTGATCGAAGGTTTTATTGAAAACGTATAATATTCTGAAATAAATGAAGATATACATATTGAGAAATAAAAAAAAATAAAAAACAGGTAAAAATTATTATTAAAAATTTTGTCACTTTTGAAAATATTAATCTTAAAAATAAAATACAAAGAAATAATTGTTACAAATAAATCAGGAAAAAAAGGGCCAGTTATTAGTGCTAATGGCAACAATATATATAAATTTTTTAATATATTTCTCTCAAAAAAATAATTTTCAATATTCATTTTTTAAAAATAAATTGAGTTAATTTTAATGGGAATCTTAAAAAAGAGAGAAATATGTTTGAATATATACTATTAGAATTTAAAGACTGATTAATTTCTTTAGATGAAGTCAAATAACTTGATATATTTTTACCACTTGTCCCACCTGTGCTCATAAATATTAAACATTCTTCAAGATAACAAAATTTTAATTTATGTATTAAAAAACATCTCACAAAATAGTCAAAATCACCTGCTATTTTGAAATTAGTTTCATAAAGCCCGACTTCTTTAAAAACTTTAGATTTAAAAAAAGCTGATAAATGAGGAGGTGAATAACCAATTCTTAACATCCATGGTTTAAAATTTTTGGCACTATAATATCTGACTATTTTTTTATCATTTAAATTTTTCTTAAATGCAAGATCTGCTAAAACAATATCAAGATCAGGTTTACTCTTAAAAAAATTTACAATCTTTGAAATTACATTTTTATCAACAAAAATGTCATTAGCGTGAATTAAAAAAATTATTTCTCCAGTTGCTTTTTTAATTCCCTTATTAATTCCATCGTAGATTCCATCATCTTTTTCAGAAACTATTGATGTAATATTTTCTTTATAGTTATTAATAATATTTAAAGTGTTGTCGTCAGACCCTCCATCAATAACAATATATTCTAAATTTTCATAATCTTGACTTACTACAGAATTAATTGTTTTTTCTATAGTTTTATCAGAATTTAAACACACAGTAATGACTGAAACTTTCATTTTCTTGTAACCATCCAATTTTCTAGAATTAGAATATCCATATTAGTTCTCATAAAACAATCTATAGCTTGTTGAGGTGACTCAACTATTGGTTCATTTTCATTAAAAGAGGTATTTAATAAAATAGGTATATTTGTTTTTTCATAAAAATTTTTTATCAATTTATAAAACTTAGGGTTGCTTGTTTGTGATACAGTTTGAAGTCTACCTGTACCATCCACATGTGTGATGCCGGGTAATATGCCCCTTTTATCTATTAATATTTTATAAACCTCAGACATGTAAGGAACTTCTTTGTGTGTTTCAAACCAATCTTTAGTGTGTTCCTTTAAAATAGCAGGTGCAAAAGGCCTAAAACTCTCTCGCCTCTTAATTTTAGAATTTATAATTTCTTTAATATTTGGATTTCTTGCATCAGCTAAAATTGATCTGTTTCCTAAAGCCCTAGCCCCCCATTCCATCTTATCTTGAAACCAACCTACTATTTTTGAATTACATAGTTCTGTAGTTGCATTTTCCAATAATTCTTTTTCAGTCAATTTTTTAACAATAAAATTATTCTTTAAATTTTTTTGTTTTATTATTTCCTCAATTTCGTCATTATTATAACTTTTACCTAAATATGCGTAATTTATATCTTTATTAATTTTATATTTGTTATTATTAAGAAATAGTAAGGCGGATCCTATTGATCCACCAGCATCACCAGGATTTGGAGAAATATAAATTTTTTCAAATGAGGTATTTTTTAAAATTTTCCCATTAGCAACAGAATTCATTGCACAACCGCCGGATAAGGTGAGATTTTTAATTTTATATTTTTCGTAAAGCTTATTGAGTAAATTAAATAATGTTTTCTCGTAAGTAACTTGGGCTGATTTTGCAATATCCATATGTCTTTGGTTTATTTTACTTTTTGTTGGTCTTTCTGGACCCAAAAGATTGATTAATTTATCTGAGTACAAATTTTTATATCTAAGTTGGTCTTGTTCATCATTCTCAATTATTGATTCATTTTGATGAATAAAGTAGTCAAGATTTAACTCATAACCAGAACTAGTATTTAATAAGACTTGTGATAACTCATTTTCAAAAATAGGTTTTCCATATGAAGACAATCCCATAACTTTATATTCATCTCCATAATTTTTAAAACCTAAAAATTGAGTTATGGCTTGATAAAATATTCCCATTGAATGTGGAAATAAAATTTTCTCATCTATAGAAAGATTTCCATTAATCAAGGTTCCCCAACCTGCACTTGCAAAATCTCCAAAACCATCAATAGATAAATTCACTGACTCTTCAAAATTACTAAAAAAAGAAGAAGATGCAATATGTGAGAGATGATGATCAAGATAAATAATTTTCCCTTTAAATTTTTTTCCAAAGTTTAATGAAATTAAATTCTTAATTGAAAGTTTCTTCTTTATATTTGATATACTTTTAATAGCTAAAATATATCTCTTAAAATTTTTCAAAGTAAATAAAATTTTTTTATCTAATGATGAAAATGGATTTGAATTTACTGTAATAATATCCAAATCAGATATATCAATTTTAGCCTCTTTTAAACAAAACTTAATTGATTTCTCTGGGAAACAAGAGGTGTGTTTAATTCTTGAAAATCTCTCTTCCTCTGAGGCTGCAATAAGTTCACCATTTTTAAAAATACAAGATGAAGTATCTGAGTGTAAGAAATTTATCCCTAGAATATATTTATCACTCATTAATTTGATATCCAATCATTAGAAACAAAAGATCCAGTGTAGACATCTTCATAGATTTTTAATACTCTTTTTGCACAATGATCATTATCAAAATATTCATGGATAATATCTCTTGAATTTTTCCCCATTGTTTCTAAATCATGTTTATCCAATTCTAATAGGGCATTTTTCAGACTATCTTTTTTAGTCTCAACTATAAAACCAGCATTTTTTTTTCTGACCATATCTAATCTACATTGTTCTGAAATTATAACAGCATTTCTAGCTGACATTGCTTCTTTTAGCGCGATTGAGTCACCTTCTTCATATGATGGTAAAATAAATACATCTGAGTCCTGCAGATAACTTATCTTATCTAAACCTTTTTTGGGTGACAACATGGATACAAAATTATCTATGTTAAATTCAATGATTATTTTGCTTATTTTATTTTTATAATCGTTTTCTCCAGGTCCGGTAATTTCAAAAATATATTTGTCAAAAAAACTACTTGGTAATTCTTTAATTGCTTCTAAAAGTATTTCAATACCTTTTTTTTCATGAATTCTACCAAAATAAATAATCTTTTTTTTCGTCGAATTTATCTTTTTATAATCTTGATCATAGATAGATAAATCTATTCCATTAGGAATTACAAATTTATTTGCATAAGTAAAATTTGAAAAAGAATCTTGAAACTCTCCAATATTTGAGAAAAAAATATTTGACCTTAAAAATGTTTTTTTTAAAAATATCTGATAGAAAATTTTTTTTTTCAAAACACCATGAGTCATCGACCAATTATCTAAGTATCCGTGAGAACTAAAAATAACCTTAATTCCTAAAGTATTTGCATAATAAGTTATTAATGCAACTTTAAAAGACCAAATTGTGTGAGAATGTATTATATCGTAACGACTCAAAAATTTCATTAATTTAGATTTTGCTTTGTTGCAAAATATAAATTGAAAAATCATTGTATTTGTGAATCTCCTCAAACCTAATATAGAAATAATATTTCTGTCTTTATTAAGAGATTTTTTTAAATTCCTTATGACCTCTGGAGGGCCTCCCTGATCTAAATCCATAGAATCAAGGATATGTAGAGCTTTGATCATTTTTCTAAAACCTCTCTATAAAATTCTATATAATTCATGATTATTTTTTCTATATCATAATTATCAATTAAAAATTGCCTTCCTTTTGATCCCATCAAATGTAAATCTTCATTACTCATTGAGAGCATCTCTTTTAAACTTGAGGTTAAATTTGCTTGTGAAAATTCAATTATTTTACCAGCATCAATTTTTTGTAAAATATTCCAGGGTGTTTCATTTGTTGTTAAAACTGGTACCCCGTAAGATAATGCCTCAACGATTGACATTCCAAAATTTTCGCTTTTAGATGGTAACAAAAAACAATCAGATCTTAAATAAATTTTCTCTTTCTCTTTAAAATCAAAGACAGGATCAAAAATTTTTACAGAATTTTCTAAAGATAAATACCTAACTTGATTTTTAACTTTGTTCAAATAACTAATATCTGAAACTGGTCCATAAATTTTAAGTATCCAATTTTCTGGCTTAATATCTGCCCAAGAATTAACAAGTTCAACAATACCCTTCTTTTCATGAATTCTTGAAAAAAAAAGAGCTTCTCTTTGAAAATCATCTTTTGAAATTTTTTTTCTAACTGATTTAATTATAACTCCATGAGGAATAACTTTTATGGGAGCTTTTATTCCCAATTCTATTAAATGATTTTTTTCTTCACTGCTTGTTGCATGAATATAATCACAATTATTTAAAATTTTTTTTTGATATAAATTCCATGCAATTATTTTTTTGAATTTTTTTTGTTTTATTGACCATGGCTCCAGTGCTCCAAGTGTAGAAATAATAATTTTTTTTTTTAATTTCTTAGCTTTAAGGTAAGTTTTGATGTGAAATGGATCCCAAATTCCAAATAAGTGGATTAAATCTAAATTTTTTATAATTTCTTTATAATTTAATTTAAAATTTGTATATTGATTCTCATTAAAAAAAATTTTTAAATTAATTTTATTTTTATAAAGATAATTTGCCGCTTCAGATAAGACTGTATAAGGACCACCATAACCAGGTGAATGATGATGAATGGCTAATCCAATTTTCATTAATTATCTTTTTTTAAATCTTGAAATGTTTTTTTTATACCAATTATTTATTTCAGAAATTTTATCTTCAATTTTAGTTTTAGGTTTCCAGCCTAATTTCATAATTTTCTTAAAATTCAAACTATATCTGTAATCGTTAAAAGGACGATCTTTTACATAATTAATATAATTATTAAATTTCAAATTATTTTCATTTGCAACTAATTTAAATACATCAATATTTTTGTACTCAAATTTTGAGCCAATATTATAAATATTATAATTTTTCCCTTTAGAAACAACTGTGTAAACACCTTCGCATAAATCCTTTACATAAAGAAAAGATCTTTTTTGAGTACCATTTCCATGAATTGTAAATTTTTTTTTTTTTATCAAAGACCAGCATGATCCTGGAAGTAGCTTTTCTGGATGTTGTCTAGTTCCGAATATATTATTAGCTCTAATTATTATTACAGGCAATTTATATGAATGGATATAACCATTTATAATCATTTCAGCTGCTGCCTTAGAACTAGAGTATGGATTTGAGGGATTAAATTTCGAATTTTCACTAAAACTTGATTTATAAATTTCACCATAAACTTCGTCTGTGCTTATGTGAATTAACTTCTTTATATTATTAGTTTTGCAAGCATCAAGAACATTTTTTGTTCCTATAACATTTGTTTTTATAAATTCATTTGTAAGATTAAAAGAATTATCTACATGGCTTTCTGCAGCAGCATGAATAAACAAATCTGTATTTTTTGAATAATATTTAAGTGCTTTATAATTGATTAAATCTTTTTTTATAATTTTTAATCTTTTACTTTTTAAAATATCTTTTAGATTTTTTACACTAGCAGCATAAGTGATCTTATCATAAACATAAATTTTAGAGTTTTTATATTTTTTAAAAAAATATTCAGTCAAATGAGAGCCTATAAATCCACAGCCACCAGTTATAAAAATTTTATGCATTTAATTTTCTTCCAAGATTAAAACAATACTGTAGAATCTCTTTTTTTGAAGTTTTAAATTTTATCTTTTTCTTTAATTTATTATTCTTAAGTAAAAAGGATTCATTTTTTTTGATATTTTTCATCATAATTATTTTCCCTTTACCATATCCATTGATTATTTTGTTAATTATTTCAATTACTTTAATTCTGATACTAGAAGATAAATTAAATTTGCCAACAATATTTTTTTTGATCATTTTATCTAAAATTTTTACAAATAAATCGGAGGTAATAAAATCTTTGTATGTATTTTTAGAAATATCTAATTTTACAAAATTGTTTTTTTTTAATGATCTTAAAAGTTTTGATATGAACAAATTTCTAGATGAAATATCATATGTTAAAATATTGCCTACCCTCAAAATCAAAAAATTCTTTTTTGTTTGAATTATATCTTTTTCAATTTTTCTTTTATTCATACCATAAATATTATTTTTGGATTTAGAATAGACCAATCTGGAAGATGGGAAAATATATATGGAATTTAATTTTCTAATTTTTTTACAAATTTTTAAATCTATTTTGTTAGTAAAATTGTAATTTTTTTTATATATTTTTGGATCAATACTAAAATTAATTATGTGTGTATAATTTGTAAATCTAATTTTATTAATATCTTTGTGACTATAAAAACTAACATTTTTAAGGGATGTTTTGGATTTAAAACAATTTGATAAAAGACTTTTTTTACCTATGATTAACACATTTATTTTATTCATACCTAATTATCTTCTAGAAGAGATAAATATATATCTATCTGTCGCTTTCCATAAGACTCCCAAGAATATTTACTAGTTACTTTGTTTTTAGCAATCATTCCCATTTCAAAACAACGTTTAGGATTATTATAAAGGAATAATAATTTTTTTTTCAAAATTTCCTTACTTCTTATTGGAATAATGTATCCATCTTTCTCATCTTCAATAATTTCTGAACCTCCAGTATTATATGTTGTTATTACTGGAAGACCACAGGCCATTGCTTGTAAAATAACCATGCCAAATCCATCTTCAATAGAATTAAGAACAAATACATTTGAAATATTATAAAATTTTTTTAATTCACTTTGTTCCATTGATTTTTTAAAAACTATTTTTTTATTTTTTTTAAATTTAGCTAATTTTGAATTAATATCATCGTCTATATCTCCAATTAAGATTAGTTCACTATTTTTTAAATCCAGTTCATTAAATGCATCTAATAAATATATTACACCTTTTCTAACTGAAATAGTTCCAGTATAGATAACTCTAAATTTTAAATTTTGATCCTTGTGTTCTCTTTCGTATTTAAATTGTTCTAAATCTACACCATAATAATTTTTAATAATTTTTTTATTGTTAAATCCTTTTTCAAGAAAGGTTTTTTTTGCATATTCAGTTGGGACCATTATGTAGTCTGCTAAATCATATTCTTTCTTTTCTTTATCAATTATATATTTAGAAATTAATTTTGGTTTTAAATTAAGGAGTTCATATTCTTTTTTTAAAATGTCATTTTGATATTCAATATGCGTAGATCCTCTTTCTAAAATAGAGATACATTTTTCGTTTTTAGCTTTTAAAAAGGAACTATAACTATAACTAGACCAACCAATTAAAATATCTAAATCTTTAAATTCTATATTTGACTGAGCTTTATGTTCAAAATATTTATTAAGATAGTCATCAATATTGAATATTTTATTCAAAAGACTACGTTGTAAAAGTTCTTTTAAAAAAAAACTTTTTATCAATTTTTTATTAATATTAAATTTTTTATTAATATAAAATTTTGGGTAAGTTGTAATTAATTGTTTGAGATAATTATTTCGATCTAAATATTCTGCTAAATTAAATGCATGAAATCTGCCTCCTACAATTATTGAAATTTTCATATGTATTAACTGTAATATATATTATTTAAAAGCTAAGCTAAAACTTTACTTATAATATTATGAGTTTAATTCTTTAACTAAATCTTTAACCCTATTTATATAAGAATGTTTTTTCACTTGTTTAAAACCGTTTTTTCTAACTATTGCAGCTCTTTTTGGATTTTTTATTATATAATTAATTTTTTTGTTTAATTCTTTTTTTGATGAATACATAAAACAATATTTATTTTCTTTGAAAAAAATACTCTGTTCTTTAGAACGAGTTGTTAACATTAACCCATTGTTTGATGGAATTTCGAATGTCTTCATGTTGTGTGACGTAAAATTTTGATTTCTAAGAATATTTAATGATATTGCAGACTCATTCATTATTTTATTTATATTTTTTCCATAAATATGTTTTCCTATAATACAATTATTAAAATTGTGGGTTTTAAATCTTTTCCAATTGCCACCATAAATAATCTTATTAATTTTAACATTAATTCCTCGCAAAATTTGTTGTCTATTTTTATCAAAAGTGCCAATAAAATTAATTTGTTTTTTTTTTTATTATAATTTACATACTTGATTTTATTTAGGCTATCATATCCAAATGGAAGATAGATTGTTTTAATATTAAATTTGAGATCTAAATTTCTTTTTATTTTATGTGACCAAATACAAAACACATCAAAAGAATTTATACTTTTTAAAAATTTACTATTCGAAATTACTGGATTACGAATATTAAAAGGATCATCAGGAAATATATTTATAATTAATCCGTTGCCATTAATTAATTTAATATTCTTTAATATTTTTTGATCAAGAAAAATAGACTTAAAGAATATTATTAAATTATATTTTTTTTTTTTATTTCTAAAAAAATTTAAAATTTTTTTTTGTAAAAAAAAATAATTAATTCCTGAGAAAAATAACTTAGTTTTTGCTGCTAATCTGTTGCTTATTGATTTTTGTATATTTAAAAATTCAACATTAAAATTTAAATGTTTAAATGTTTTATAATAAATATATTCTAATGCGAACTTATCTTTCGAACCAACTATTAAGATTTTCGATTTTTTATTAATTTTCATTTTAAAGTATTTATTTCAAGTATAAATTTAATCTTAACTTTCTAAAAATTACTATAAAGAAAATAGAAATAAAAATTGACAATATATAAGATTGCAAAATAGCACCAATTAATAGAGATAAGTGACTCTCAAGATAAAATAATGGTACAAATAAATAAAATGCGATAAAGCCCTCAGCATTTTTTGTATCTTTAATTGAAAAAAATTTGGCTAGAAAACTAAAAAATAATCCTATGATAAACATACCAACTATTACACCACGAGTTCCAAAATTTACATAAAACTCATTTAAGACAGGCATATTCCACGATGTATGTCTATCATTATTGTTTAAAATTTTATATCGATGGCCAAATTCATTTCCTAAAATATCACTAGGTTTATCTTTCCAAAAAACTCTAGGTATTAATTTTGAAGCTAAAATTCGGTATGAGTATCCATTCCAAAAATCTATTTCATTTGGAGATTTTGATGTAACAATAACTAGAGACTCAAAGCTATGACTGACTCTTCTATAAGTTTTATTATTAACATCAAAAAAATTTTTAATATCAAAATTACTTTTTAAGTTATGTTTATATATTTTTAGAAAAATTTTTGAACTATCGAAAATATTATGATTTCGCTCATAGTTATATACGTTCCAAGTTAAATTTCTAAATTGATATTTTCCCTCATGAATAAAAAGAAAAATGAAGAAAAAAATAATTAAGGGAATTAAATTAAACTTTTTTTTAAGAAAAGAGTAATAAACATAATCTAAAAAAATTAATATAAAAGGTAGTGCATAAGATCCTCTTAGAAGTTCATATGAAATAATTGTTATTTTAAATATTATTATTAATAAATTTTTTTTCTCATAAAATTTATTTGAATGAAAAAAATAATTTGTAAAAGCACCAAAACTCAGAAATAAAAACACATATTTAATTTGAGCTGTGAAACTTAAAAAATTTTGTATTTGAAATATGTAAAAAAATAAGACTGTTGATAAATTTAATATTAAACCAAAATAAAACATTTCTATTAGAGAAAAATTTAATAATTTTATCTCTTTTCTTTCAGTATTTTTAAAAATTATTTTAAAAATATAATAACCAGCTATTAGAAAAAATATTCCTAATGTTAAAACAAAAATTGCAAATGATAAATCGGAAGTATTTACGGTACCATGATTTTTAAAAATATTAAATTTAAATAGAGCAGCAGAAAGATAACAACTTATATAGTAGAGACATGTTAGAGGCAAAATAGGAATATATTTAAAAGATTTTATTTTAAAAATATAATCAATTATTACACATGCACATATTGCATAAGAAAAAAGAATATAAAATTTAGTATCAAAAAAAATAAAATCTAAATTGTAATTAATGAATGTAAGTGTAAAAAAACCTGTGAGTACCAAAAAAAAAGTAAAGATATTGGAAAGTGAATAATTCATAAAGTATACAATTTATTTGTTAACATCGTTTTTAATAAAAACTAAATTTTCACCGGAAATTAAAATATCAAAATTAATGTTATTAGTAGAAATTTCATTTATAGATTTTATAAAATTGTAAGAATTATTGCTACCGGGTAACATCCAATCATGCAATTCAATAATAATAATATCAAAATATTTCATCCATTGAATATTTTTCATAAATAAATCTTTTTCAAATCCCTCAATATCAATCTTTATTAAAAAAGGTTTAAATTCATTTTTTGTAATATTCAAAATATTTTCAATCGTTATGCTCTCAATATTCACATTTCCATCATTTTCAATTTTATAGGCTCTATTATCATTAGATGTATTTGAAAATTTCAATAATTTTTCTTCTGAGGAGATTGCTTTATTAATTAAAAATTTTTCATTTATAGATGTATTTTTTTTTGAAAATTCTAAGTTGTTTTTATCAGGCTCGATCATCACTAGTTCCACATTAACGAAACAACGTTTAAAATATTCAGAACTTGAACCTATGTTTGAACCACAGTCAATTATTAATGGCTTAATATTTTCTTTAAAGTATGAATTATATCTTTTAGAAATTTTTTCCCAGATTTTAAATTTTTTAAGATTATAATTTTCTTCTACAAAAATCTCATTAATAGTTATTAAATCAAAATCATTTCTAACATGTTGCACAAAAAAATTTTTATTTGTCTTGTCGAAAATAAATGTTTTTTTGATTATTTTAGATAATAATCTTGGAGTAATTACTATAAAATTATATTTACGATCAAAATTTCTGAAGAAGGCTAAAATATCAAATAAAAAATAATAAATAGTTTTAAATAAATTTTTAAACATTCTTTAATTCTAAAATATTTATAATGAATTTTAAGATCATTGAAATAATACTTTCTTAAACTTTGTATAAAAACTCATGGGGGAAAAAAATAAAATTTTAAACAAATGAATTATTCTATAGGGGTATAAAAAATTTTTTCCTTTTAAATGATTGTTAAAAACATAATTATCATTTTTATAATTCACTATTATTTTTTTTGGATGAACATATTTTTTAGGAAGTTTATAGGTCTTATACCTGTTATCATCAAGGTTAGACACTGTATGTGTAGCATTTTTTCCAAAACCTATATTTTTTACTAAATTTAACTTTGGAGTAATTGTTAACATATTATTTCTCCATAGACAGAGAGACCAGGGATAGGCCCAACTATCAATTTTTCTATTATATGTATGGTCTAATATTTTTGTCCAATATTTTTGTTCAATCTTTTTTAAAAAAATCTTATCAATAAATTTTTTTCTTTTAAGATTTGGCCAAAAAGCTATATCTTTTTTGTATTTTCTCCATGCTCTTGACCAAGTTGCCCAACCCCAACAATGTGGATATTTTGAGAAATAATATGTTTCCCTTACAGTAGATTTTAGTGCAAAATTGTTTCCGGTAATACACCCAACTCTTTCATCATTTTTATATTTTTTTAAATTTATTTCACAAAACTTAAAAAAATCTAAATTTGGAATACAGTCATCCTCTAAAATAATCCCAAGTTTTTCATTTTTAAAAAACCAAGTAATACCATTAGATACTGCATCTCGACAACCTAAATTGAAATTTAAATAATTTTTGCTTACTTTGCATTTCCAATTAATATTGAATATTTCCTCTCGAGATTTTTTACACAAATCATAATCTAAATCATTTCTATTTCTTGGGCCATCAGCAGATACATAAACTTTTAATGGTTTTAATCTTTTTAAAACTTTAATCACTTTTTTTACACTGTCAGGTCTATTAAAAATAAGTAGAAGAATGGGTAATTTGAACATTATAGATTAAATCTGATATCACAAATTCTTAAATATTACTATAATTAACAAGGTAACGTCATTATAGAAAAAACTAAACTTTTAAAAGCGAAATGAAAAATAAATTAGATAAGTAATTTTTGACGACAATATTTCACTTTATATGCTAAAATTTTATCTATATAGATTATCTTAATATACTTTTTTATAATTCGATGACAGCAAAAGATCACTATAATAAAGAGTACTTTGATTGGCAATCAGAAGTTGGAATTTTCGGAGCGACTGCAAACAAAATAAAATTTGAAAAATTTATTAATTTAAATACTAAAGTTTTAGATTTTGGATGTGGTGGTGGTTATTTTTTATCTCAGTTTGATAAAATTGAAAAGCATGGCGTTGAAATAAATGAATTCGCAAGAAAAGCTGCTCAAAAAAATAATCTAAAAGTTTACGAAAGTTCAAAAGATATACCGAGTAATTACTTTGATACTATAATCTCTAATAATGCTTTAGAGCATACTGATAATCCCCTTTTAGAATTAAAGGAACTTTACAGGGCATTAAAAATAAATGGTAAAATTTGTATTGTAGTACCTTTGGATAACAAAAAATATAAATTTAAAAAAAATGATAAAGATTTTCACTTATATTCATGGTCACCAATGAACTTAGGAAATATTTTAATAGCCGCGGGTTTTGATGTTATAGAAAGTAAACCCTTTGTTCATAAGTGGTTTCCATATTTTTATAAAATTAAAAAGTATATGTCTTGGGGTATTTTTCATTTTTTTTGCAGGTTATATGGATCTATTGATAATAGATGGTGCCAAGTAAGAGCAGTTGCAACAAAATTAAAAAACTAATTTTTATGATTTTATTCAAACCCCTGAAACATTAATGGATTTTTTTCCTTCATTTCTTTAAATAAAGCTGTCTGATGTCTAGGTAAAGATAATTTTTTAAATTTGGATCCAAACAGGGATGTAGAATATTGAAATTGTAATAGTAATCTGGAATTTTTATTTACTTTTAATCCCTTGTGCAAACCTCTTGTATCCTCAAATAAAATTGATCCTTTTTTTGCAACTATATATTTAATATCCTCATCATTATAGTATTTTTCAATTTTATCATCTTTAATTCGTGAATAACCGAGTTTTCTTATATTATAATTGATACCACTATCTTGGTGTGATTTAGAAATAAAACAATGAGGTCCGTTATCCATATTTACATCGTTTAAATAAATAAATACTTTTAACCATTTAGTTCTGTCCATATCAAAATGCCAAAATTGGGCTCCATGTTTATCACTTTTTTCTGTAGGAAAAGTCCACCAAGCAGTGACGATATCAATTATTGGTAAAGAATTGAGATATTCTTGTGCTATTTTTAAAATATCATCAGATAGTAAAATTTTTTGAATTAATGGTATCTCCAATAAATCATTACTTTCATAAGTAAATCTAGTTGAAATTTTATTCCGTTCTAAATTAAAAGCAGAGAGACTATTATTGCTTACTGTGTCTCCAGAATATCTTCCATTAAGATTTTTTAAATGATTTATTATTTTTTC
>MDTD01156334.1_pt1 | contig 44452 bp, 40 predicted proteins | sample 811221 | NCBI WGS metagenome assembly MDTD01 (sample SAMN05326646, study PRJNA326480) | marine metagenome | isolation source: seawater | place: Pacific Ocean: South West | collected 2011 | reverse complement strand
GGATACAGTTTGCGAACTACATCCTCACAGTCGTTTCGGTACCTCGAGGCGTCTCCCTCAAAAGCGGGCGCTATTTTGATTTTTGGGGTGTCCCTTGTCAACCCCTCTTCGGAAAAAATCTTTCCGGTGTTGATGTGGCAGTCTGGCTTCAGCACCACGAACCAGTCTTCCGGCGGGTGGGCCGGGGTCAGCCGCTCGCCGACGCCCTCGCCGAAGGCGGCCTGACCGTGGACGAACACCGGCACGTCCGCGCCCAGGCCGAGGCCGATCCCGGCCAGGGTGTCGAGGTCCAGGCCCAGACGCCACAGGTGATTGAGTGCCAGTAGGGTGGTGGCGGCATCGGAGCTGCCGCCGCCAAGGCCGCCGCCCATGGGCAGGCGCTTGTCGATGGCGATGGTGACCCCCGGCAGACGGCGGCCGGCCCGGGTTTCGAGGGCCCGGGCGGCGCGCAGGATCAGGTTGTCGTCGTCCGGCACCCCGGGCATGGGTGTGGCCAGGCGTACGCCGGCATGTCCCGGCGTCAGGGTGAAGGTCAGCTCGTCGCCGTAGTCCAGGAACTGAAACAGGGTCTGCAGTTCATGGTAGCCGTCCGGGCGTCGACCGACGATGTGCAGAAACAGGTTCAGCTTGGCCGGGGCGGGCAGGGTGAGGGTCACGGGGTCGCCTCCAGGGCTTGCCAGTCAGCCACCACCAGGCGTACCCGTTTGTCCTCTTTCAGGGCGGTGATGCGGGCCGGCAGCGGCGGCAGTCCGGGGACGAACGCTTGCCAGCGGTCGTAGCGGATCTCCCAGCCCGACTGGCGCAGGAGGGTCAGCTGGCCGCGGTCATCGAACAGCAGCTGGACGTCACCCTCCGGAGCTGGCAGGCCGCGAATCCACCAAGTCAGGCTGGTCAGCGGCAGCTGCCAGCCGGTGGCGGCCGCCACCAGGGTTTCCGGGTCGCCGGACTGGTAGCGGTCGCCGTTGGGCAGGGTCAGCTCGATGAAACCGGGGGTACCCTCAAGCGAGGTGCTGCCCACGCCCAGGAACGAGGACGACAACGCCAGACGGTAATGCTCGCCTTCCTGGCGCCACTGGTTGATCAGGGCGGTGCCACTGTCGCTGGGCTGGCGCACCGCCAGCTTGCCTGACAGCTGCCAGTGGTCGAACCCGCCCAGGGTCCGGGCCCGGCGTGACCAGTCCGCCGGGGGCTGGTCGGTCATGCCCTCGGGCAGCGGCGCCAGGGCGATGGATGTACAGGCCTGCAGCAGGGTCGCCAGCAGGGGGAGCAGCAACCAGCGGAACCACCGGGTCATGGCGTGCGTCCGCTCCCAGTCAGGCGCTGGATGGTTTGCCGCAGAATTTCATGGTCCGGGTCCTGCGCCAGGCCCTGCTGCCAGATGATCTGGGCCTGCTCTTCCTCGCCGGCCATCCACAGGGCTTCACCGTAGTGGGCGGCCACCTCCGGATCAGGGAAGGCCTCCCAGGCCTGCTTCAAGTAGCGGAGGGCGGGCATGAGCTGGCCTTCCCGGAACAGGACCCAGCCCATGCTGTCGAGGATCGCCGGGTTGTCCGGGTCCAGCTGCAGGGCCCGTTCGATGTAGTCGCGGGCTTCGTTCAGACGGTCGGTGCGGGTGGTGAGAATGTAGCCCAGGGCGTTCAGGGCCACCGCGTTGTTCGGTTCGGCCTGGACAATCCGGGTCAGGTCCTGCTCGGCTTCCGCCGGCTGGCCGAGGGCGTCCTGCAGCATGGCTCGGGCGTAACGGATCTGGGTGTTGTCCGGGTACTGTTCCAGGGCTTGGTTGGCGGATGCCAGCGCCTGCTGCCGCTGGCCTTCGTCCAGCAACAGGTTGACCTCCAGCAGCCAGTAAGTCTCGGCCTGGGCCGGGTGGCTGTCCCTCAGTGACTGGATGCGGGCAAGCGCGTCCTGGAGCTGGCCACGGGCGGCCATCAGCGCGCTGGCCCGGGACAGTGCCGGGAAGTAATAGCTGCCCTGTTCCACCGCCTGGTAATGGTCGATTGCCGTGTCGACATCACCGGCCTCGTCGGCGATGCGGCCGAGGTAGTATTGCGCCTCGTTGGCATGCTGGCCCTGCTCCACCAGTTGCGACAGTTCTTCCCGTGCCAGTTCCTCTTGGTCATTTTCCATGGCGACCAGGGCATGGGAGAGGCGCAGTCCGGGCACGTCCGGGAACTGTTGCACCAAGCGGGCGAACTCGTCCTGGGCGGCCTGCAGCTCACCCTCGCTGATCAGCATGCGGCCATAGAGGGTGCCCATCTGCCGGCTGTCCGGAAACCGCCGGGTATTGCTCATCATGTAGTCGAGGGCCTCATGCTTGCGGCCGGTCTCGTACAGCAGGTCCCCCTTGAGGACAATGGCGGGCTGAAAGTTGTCATGGGCGTCCAGCAGCGGTTCCAGTCGTGCCAGGGCCTGTTTCGGTTGGCCGGTGACCTTCAGCAGCAGGGCGATGCCATACTCCAGTTCCGGCGTGTCGGGGTGGCGTTCCGCCAGTTGCTTGTACAGCGCCAGCAGCTCTTGCTGCTGGGCCGGCGCCAGGCTGCCCGCCATCACCGCCAGGCTGTCGAAATCGGCGTCTTCGCCCAGATTCATGATGGCTTCCATGTGGGCCAGCGCCGTGGCCAGGTCGCCACGCTTCACCGCCTGGATGGCGGCGATCCGGTGTGCCGGAAGGCTGTCCGGCTGTTCCTCGAGCCAGAGTTCGGCCAGCCGGGTTTGGGCGTTGTCGCCGTGCAGCGACTGGGCGATCTGCATGGCCCGTTCGATGACGCCCAGGTCGCGGGATTGCTGCGCCGCCTTGAGGTAGTTCACCAGGGTGACGTCATAGCGTCCGCGCTGGGCGGCGATCTCGGCGCTCAGGAGCAGGTACAGGACATCCGGTTCGAAATCGGCGTAGGCCGGGGCCGGCGGAGCGGGCTCGGTCTGGGCGGTTTGGGCCGCGTCTGGCTGAGACTGTGACGTGGGTGAGGATACGCTGGCGCAACCGGCGGCGAGGATGAAAACGGCGCCGGCCAGACAACGGGCCATGAGTGGAGCGGATATGTGCATGCAGCTTCCCGTGACGGTTCGAGACACTTCAGAAAGACCCGGATTGCCACGAAATTGAGGTAGGTCGGGTCCCTGTCCAGAGCGAACCACTATAATGGCACAAGCATCTGAGCTTGCCCAACCCGTCCGAGTTTGCCGAAGGACCGCTGTCCGCGGGTGGCGGGGCGGGCGGTGGGTCGTTAAAATGACGCCATCTTTTCCTTTTGAAGCACAGGGTTTTTCGGGCTCGACATGGCACTGGTAACGCTGGGAATCAATCACCGCACGGCCCCCGTGGAGCTTCGGGAGCGTATTGCGTTCACGCCGGAACGGATGCCGGAAGCCTTTGCCGAACTGCGGGTGGCCTCCGGTGCCAGCGAGGCCGCGATCCTGTCCACCTGCAACCGCACCGAGTTGTACCTGGCCGGCGACGATGATTGCGCGCCGGCGGTGCTGCGCTGGCTGGCCGGGTTTCACAACCTGGACGTCGCCGATCTGGAAGCCGCGGTGTACGTACACCGGGACGCCGACGCGGTGCGTCACGTCATGCGGGTGGCGGCGGGCCTGGACTCCATGGTGCTCGGCGAGCCTCAGATCTTTGGCCAGCTGAAGGATGCCTACGCGCTGGCGCGCCAGCACAACGCCTGCGGCTCCTTCCTCTCCCGCATGTTCGAGCACTCCTTCTCGGTGGCCAAGCGGGTGCGTACCCAGACCGCCATTGGCGAGAACCCGGTGTCGGTGGCTTACGCCGCGGTGAGCATGGCACACCACATCTTTGCCGACATGTCCCGCAACCGGGCACTGTTGATCGGTGCCGGCAAGACCATCGAGCTGGTGGCTCAGCATCTGTCGGAGGCGGGGGTCCGGGATTTCGTCGTTGCCAACCGGACCCTGGAGCGGGCCCAGATCCTGGCGGAGTCCCACGGAGGCCGGGGCATCGTGCTGTCGGAGATCCCCGATCACCTGGCCGACGTGGACATCATCATTTCCTCTACCGCCAGTCCCCTGCCGATCCTGGGCAAGGGCGCGGTGGAGCGGGCCCTGAAGCGGCGCAAGCACCGTCCGTATTTCATGGTGGACATCGCCGTGCCCCGGGACATCGAGCCGGAGGTGGCGTCGCTGGATGACGTCTACCTCTACACCGTGGATGACCTGCGCCAGGTGATCGAAGAGAACATCCGTTCCCGCGAAGGGGCCGCCCGGGAGGCGGAAAACCTGATCGCCGACGGGGTCCAGGAGTTTCTCAACCAGTTGCGGGCGCTCGACGCCGTCTCCACCCTCAAGCAGTTTCGTCGCCGGGCGGAGATGATGCGGGACGCGGAGACGGAAAAGGCCCTGCGGGCCCTGCGCAACGGCGCGGACCCGGAGACCGTGGTGCGCAGCCTGGCCCGGGGGCTCACCAACAAACTGCTGCATGAACCGTCCGTCCAGGTCCGCAAGGCCACTACGGAAGGCCGCACCGAAGTCACCGAGTGGCTGCGTGAGCTGCATCAGCTCGACGCCCTGGAGCCGGACGCGGCCACCACACCGGAAAAACTATGAAACCATCCATTCAGTCCCGCCTCGAGCAGTTGGCCGACCGTTTCGAGGAGGTCAGCGCGTTGTTGAGCGACGCGTCGGTCATCGCCGACCAGACCAAGTTTCGCGAGTTGTCCCAGGAATTTGCCGAGATCGAGCCGGTGGTGAAGTGCTTCCGGGCCTGGCGGGCATCGCTGGACGATATGGCCACCGCCCGGGAACTGGCCAGCGACGGCGACGCTGAGATGCGGGCCATGGCCGAGGAGGAGCTGAAGGCCGCCCGCGAGCGAAACGAGGCGCTGGAGGAGGAACTGCAGCGGCTGATGCTGCCGCGGGATCCGGATGACGGCAAGAACGTGTTCCTGGAAATCCGTGCCGGCACCGGTGGCGATGAAGCCGCGCTGTTCGCCGGAGACCTGTTCCGCATGTACTCCCGCTACGCAGAACGCCGCCGCTGGCAGGTGGAGGTGCTGAGCGAAAGCGAAGGGGAACACGGCGGTTACAAGGAAGTGATTGCCCGGGTGTCCGGAGACGGCGTGTACGGTGCCCTCAAGTTCGAATCCGGTGCACATCGGGTGCAGCGGGTTCCGGAAACCGAGTCCCAGGGGCGTATTCACACCTCCGCCTGTACCGTTGCCGTCATTCCGGAGGCGGACGAGGCCGAGGCGGTGGAAATCAACAAGGCCGACCTGCGCATCGACACCTTCCGGGCCTCCGGTGCCGGTGGCCAGCACGTCAACAAGACCGACTCCGCCATTCGCATCACCCACCTGCCCACCGGACTGGTGGTGGAATGCCAGGAGGAGCGCTCGCAGCACAAGAACCGGGCCAAGGCCATGAGTCTGCTGGCATCCCGGCTGCGCAACGCCGAACAGGAGCGGCAGCAGAAGGCGATGGCGGAAACCCGCAAGAGTCTGGTGGGCAGCGGTGACCGCTCCGAGCGCATTCGTACTTACAACTTCCCCCAGGGCCGGGTCACCGATCACCGCATCAACCTGACGCTGTACAAGCTGGACGAGGTTCTGGCCGGCGACCTGGACGCCGTCATCCTGCCGTTGCAGCAGGAACACCAGGCCGAACTGCTGGCCTCCATGGCCGATGACCAGTAAGCCCTCCCGGACCTGTGAGCAGCTGATTCGCGATGCCGTGGCCCGCATTGGCGGAGCGTCCCCGCGCCTGGATGCGGAGCTGCTGCTCAGTCACGTCACCGGTCTGAGCCGGACCCGGTTCCGGGCCTGGCCGGAACAGCCGGTGCCGGCGGACCAGGTCGAGGCGTTCGAGCGGCTGGTGGCCGGGCGAGTGGCGGGCCAGCCGGTCGCCTACCTGCTCGGGCATCAGGAATTCTGGTCGCTGCCGCTGAAGGTCAGCCCGGCCACGCTGATTCCCCGCCCGGACACCGAATGTCTGGTGGAGGTGGCACTGACCCTGCCGCTGGCCGAGCAGGCCCGGGTGCTGGACCTGGGGACTGGCACCGGCGCCATAGCCCTGGCGCTGGCCTCGGAACGGCCGGGCTGGCGGGTGGGCGCCTGCGACCGGATCGCCGAGGCGGTTGCGCTGGCGCGGTGCAATGCCGAGGCGTTGGGGCTGCCACTGCAGGTGTGGCAAAGCCGCTGGTTCGACGGCTTGCCTCCGGCCCGGTTTGACCTGATCGTTTCCAATCCTCCCTATATAAAGGAAGGCGACCGTCATCTGGGTGAGGGCGACGTGCGTTTCGAGCCGCCATCGGCGCTGGTGTCCGGGCCGGATGGCCTGAATGACCTGCGCGAGATCGTGCAGCGGGCGCCGGACTGGCTGGTACCGGGGGGCTGGCTGCTGGTCGAGCATGGCTACGACCAGGGCGCGCCGGTGCGGGCATTGTTTCAGGCCCGCGGCTTTGCCCGGGTGGAGAGCCGGCAGGACTATGGGGCGCGGGAGCGCCTGACCCTCGGCTGCTGGCCGGGGGCGGAGAAGGACTGAGGAGGCGGACATGCTCAGCGACGAGGAATTGCTGCGCTACAGTCGGCAGATCCTGATGCCGGCGTTCGATGTCGCCGGCCAGCGGCGCCTGAAGGCCGCGCATGTGTTGGTGGTGGGTGCCGGCGGCCTGGGCTGCCCGGTGGCCCTGTATCTGGGCGCAGCCGGTATCGGTCGGCTCACTCTGGTGGATGATGACGTGGTGGAGCTGGCCAACCTGCAACGCCAGGTCGCCTTCATCCAGGACGACCTGGGGCAGTCCAAAGCCGAGGTGCTGGCGGCGCGGGTGCGACGCATCAATCCGGGCATCGAGGTCCGGGCTCACCCGGTCCGACTGGATGGCCCGGCCCTGACTGAGGCGGTGGCGGCGGCGGATCTGGTGGTGGACTGTTCCGACAATTTCGCCACCCGTTTTGCTCTGAACCGGGCCTGTGTCGGCGCTCGGGTGCCGCTGGTGTCCGGCGCCGCGATACGGGGTGAGGGGCAGCTGTCGGTGTTCGATGTCCGCCTTGCCCACAGCCCCTGTTACCACTGCCTGTATCCCGAGCAGGGCAACGAGGACCTGACCTGTTCCGAAGCCGGTGTCATCGCCCCGGTGGTGGGCCTGGTCGGTTCCGCCCAGGCGATGGAGGCGATCAAGGTGATCAGCGGTGTCGGTGAGCCGCTGGTGGGGCGTCTGCTGCTGCTCGATGCCTGGCGGATGCAGTGGCGGGAAATGGCCCTGACGCCCGATCCGGGCTGTCCGGTCTGCGCCAGACGCTAGCCGCCCTCGGCTCCGTCCTTCAGGGCCCGGAACCTCGCAATCGCCGCCTGCCGGCTTGCCTTCAGATCCACGATCGGTCCGGGGTAGCCCTTCACCGGCGGGCCGCCCTGCCACGGCTGGTGAATGCGCTTGCTGTCCAGCGCCGCCAGTTCCGGCACCCAGCGGCGGATGAATTCACCGTCTGGATCGAAACGCGCACTCTGGCTGACCGGGTTGAAGATCCGGAAGTAGGGGGCAGCGTCGGTACCGGTGGAGGCGCTCCATTGCCAGCCGCCGTTGTTCGAGGCCAGGAAACCGTCCACCAGCCGTGACATGAACCAGGCCTCGCCGAGACGCCAGTCGATGAACAGGTTCTTGCTCAGGAACATCGCCGTGATCATCCGCAGCCGGTTATGCATCCAGCCGGTGGCGGCGAGCTGGCGCATCGCCGCGTCGACGATGGGGATGCCGGTCTGCCCGGCCTTCCAGGCCTCGAATGCCGGCCCGGTACCGTTCCAGTCCAGGGCTTCCGTTTCCGGCTTGAACGCCCGGTGCATGCTGACCTGGGGGTAGTGGTAGAGAATGTGGATGTAGAAGTCGCGCCAGGCGATTTCGTTGATCCAGCTGTCCACGCCTTCCCGGTTGCCGGCTGTGCGCGCCGCCTGGGCCGCCACCAGGCACTGGCGGCCAGAGAGCACGCCGCTGGCCAGGTAGGGGGACAGCCCGCTGGTGCCGTCGAGGGCCGGGACGTCCCGCCGCGTCTTGTAGTGCCCGGCCGCAGCGTCGAGGAACCGGGCCAGCCGGGCGTGGGCGGCGGCTTCGCCGGTGGCCACCAGGGCCGGGGGCGCCGGGTCGAAACCGTCCGGCACGGCAGCGATGGGCTTCGGTTCCATTGCCTCGGCCCGGGGCCGCGGTGTCGGCAGGACCTGCGGAGGCTGGTGGTCGAGCCATTGCCGCCAGCGTCGCGAGAAGGGCGTGAACACCGTGTAAGGGGTGCCCTGGGCGGTGAGGATCTTGCCCACCGGGGCAACGCTCTGGTCCCGGTACTTGTTTGCCACCACGCCGTCGCGCTCCGCCCGCTGTTTCAGCGCCTTGTCGCGGCGTCGTTCATTGATACCGTACTCCTCGTTGAAATGAATCCGACGAACCCGGTGCTGCCGGGCGTGCTCGATCAGCCGGTCCAGGGCATCGTCAAACCGGTCCGCCCACAGGAAATGCATCGGGATGCCCAGGCGGGCCAGTTGTCGGGCCAGATCGTTGGCATGATCCACCACGAAGCGCACCCGAGCCGGTGACCAGTCATGGGCCTGCCACTGGCCCGGGGTCAGGATGAAGCAGGCACGTACCGGTGCGTTGCCGGCACAGGCGGCGGTGAGGGCGGGGTTGTCCGCCAAGCGGAGGTCGTTGCGAAACCAGACCAGTTCTGTCATGGGCGTATCCGTGTTCGGGGTTGGGGAATACGGGTAATTACCGTGGCTGCACCAATAAAATCACTAACTTGGATATTCGCTGGCGCCGCGCCTTTGGATTATAGTTAACCGATATTTGCCTTCCACGCAGCAGAGGATCGGTACCGAATGGAGCAGGAGTCCGAAGGCCGGCGCAACGGTGTCTGGGCGCAGCCCTACACGCTGGCTTCCGGTGAAACCCAGTATCACGAATTGGGCCATGTCCAGCTCTGGGTGACGTTGCTGGACCTGGAATGGCAGATTCGGGTCCGGTCGATCCAGGCGGAGGGTGATCCCTTCGACTGGACCGAACGGGTCGGCCATGTGCTGCCGGCGCAGGATGTACCGTTGCAACGCTTCATCCGGTCGGACCGTGGTACCGGCACGGTAACCTTCGTGCCGGCTCTGGCGGATCGGCCGACGGTGATCCGGCCGTTTCAGCCGCTGACCATTCCGGCCGGCCACCGGTGCGTGATCTACGTGGGTACCATGGTCTGGATGAAGGTCTGCGCCGGTCCGGCCCGGACGGTGTTGACGGAGATCCCGCTGTCCACGCCGCTGATGACTTGGGTGGGTCGCAACACCATGGAGGGGGAACTGTGCTACACCTCCTCCAGCTTTGCCCGGCTGGTTCTGGAGGCGGTGCCCAAGCGCCCCTGGCGGGCACTGACCCCGGTCACCATCGTCAACCGCCGGACCGAGCCGTTGCTGTTGGAACGGTTCAGCCTGCCGACGCCGTTGCTGCCGCTGTACCTGAATGACAAGGGGCAGCTGTGGACGCCGGGGGTGACGGTGGAGTGCGAGACTGACATGAGCTCGGCGAGCCTGCGGGTGGAGCGGGGCCTGCACCAGGCCGCCGGCGCCTGTGTCGCCGTTGGCGAGGCGCGAGAAAAGATTTCCCGGGGCCGGCTGGTGCGGGCGTTCGACCGGATGTTTGGCTGATGACCCGCGGAGCATGAGGCATGATTGAGGATATCCAGGCTGGCCTGTCCCAGGCACTGACCGACATTCCCTGGGGCCAGTGGCTCAGTGCCCTGTTCCTGCTGCTGCTGGGACTGCTGCTGGCGTCCCTGGCGGGACGCAGCGCCGGCTCGCTGCTGGCCGACCGGGCCTCCCGTCATCAGTCTGCGATGATCCGCCGGCTGGTGTTCTACCTGGTGTTCCTGCTGTTCGCGATGGCCGCGCTGCGGGAAGCGGGGTTCTCCCTGGACGTGGTGCTGGGCGCCGCCGGGATCCTGACGGTGGCGGTGGGGTTTGCGTCCCAGACCTCGGCGTCGAACATGATCAGCGGGTTGTTCCTGCTGATGGAAAAGCCGTTCCAGATTGGGGACTTCATCGAGGTGGACGCCACCATCGGCGAGGTGGTGGGGATCGACCTGCTGAGCGTCAAACTGCGCACGCCGGACAACCTGTATGTGCGGATCCCCAACGAAACCCTGATCAAAACCCAGGTGGTGAACCGCTCCCGGTTCCCGATCCGTCGGCTCGACCTGACGGTGGGCATTGCCTACGCTGAGGATGTGGAGCGGGTCGAGGCCCTGCTGCTGCAGCTGGCCGAGCGGGACGCCATATGCCTGGAAGAACCCCGTCCGTTTGTCCTGGTCACCGACTTTGGGCCTTCGTCCGTGGATCTGCAGTTTTCCTACTGGGTTCCCAAGGACAAGGTGCTGGAAGGGCGCAGCGCCATGATGGTGGCGATAAAGAAAGCGCTGGACCAAGAGGGCATTGAGATTCCATTTCCCCATACCAGTGTGTATGCCGGCACGCACTCGGCGCCGTTCCGGGTCGAACTGCTGTCGCCGATGCACAGAGAAAAGGATGTACCGGATGCAGAAAAACACCAATGACACCAGCAAAACGCCCCCGCCGACGCCGGCTGACCGCAAGGTCGCCCTGGGCTGGCGGGAGTGGGTGGCGCTGCCGGATCTCGGCATCCCCAGAATCAAGGCCAAGGTGGACACCGGCGCCCGCACCTCGTGCCTGCACGCGTTCCGGACCGAACCCTACACCCGGGACGGGGAGCGGCGGGTCCGGTTCTGGGTGCATCCGATCCAGAACAACTTGCATGAGGTGGCCGAGTGCGATGCCCGGGTGCTGGACGAGCGCACTGTCTCGGACTCCGGTGGCCACCGGGAGTTGCGCCTGGTGATCGAAACCACGGTGGTGGTGGGCGACCAGGCTTGGCCCATCGAAATGACGCTGACCAACCGGGACTCCATGCGGTTCCGGATGCTGCTCGGGCGCACGGCCATGGCCGGACGCTCGGTGATCTACCCTGAAGCTTCCTATCTTGCCGGCCAGCCGGTGCTAAGGACTGAATCATGAAAATTGCTGTACTGTCGCGGAACAAGAACCTGTACTCCACCCGTCGCCTGGTGGAAGAGGGGATCAACCGCGGCCACGAGGTGCGGGTGATCGACTGCCTGCACTGTTCCATGAACATTACCTCCGCCAAACCCCAGATCCACTACCACGAGGAAGTGCTGGAGGACTTCGACGTGGTGATTCCCCGGATCGGGGCCTCGGTGACCTTCTACGGCACCGCCGTGCTGCGCCAGTTCGAGATGATGGGGGTGTTCCCGGTGAACGAGTCGGTGGCCATCACCCGGGCCCGGGACAAGCTGCGCTCGCTGCAGCTGCTGGCCCGCAAAGGGTTGGGGATGCCGGTGACCGGCTTCGCCAACAAGCCGGACAACGTGCCGGAACTGCTGCGCATGGTCGGCGGCGCGCCGGTGGTGATCAAACTGCTGCAGGGCACCCAGGGCATCGGTGTGGTGCTGGCGGAAACCCGTAAAGCGGCGGAGAGTGTGATCGAGGCCTTCATGGGACTGAAGGCGGATATCCTGGTGCAGGAGTTCATCAAGGAGGCCGGCGGTTCCGACATTCGCTGCTTCGTGATCGGCGACAAGGTCATTGCCGCCATGAAGAGGCAGGCCCCGGAAGGGGAGTTCCGCTCCAACTTGCACCGGGGCGGTTCGGCCTCGCTGGTGCGGATCACGCCGGAGGAGCGGCGTACCGCCATCGCCGCCGCCAAGGCTATGGGCCTGAACGTGGCCGGGGTGGATCTGCTGCGTTCCAGCCGGGGGCCGCTGGTGATGGAGGTGAATTCTTCGCCGGGCCTCGAAGGCATCGAGAATGCCACCGGCAAGAACGTGGCTGGCATGATCATCAACTGGACCGAAAAAAACCACAAGCCCTGGAAAACCAGAACCAAGGGCAAGGGGTAACGCATGGCCCGCGCGCCGTTTGAAATTGCCGGGGTGCAGGTGCCCCCCGGTACCCGCCGACTGGTGGAGGTGCCGGTGGCCCGGCTCTACACCCACACGCCTCTGCACATCCCGGTGGAGGTGGTGCACGGGCGCCGGGATGGCCCGGTGCTGATGGTGTGCGGCGCCATCCACGGCGACGAGATCAACGGTGTCGAGATCGTGCGCCGGGTACTGACCAACTCGGCCCTGCGCTACCTGCGTGGTACCCTGCTGGCGGTGCCCATCGTCAATGTTTTCGGTTTCGTTCAGCGGACCCGCTACTTGCCGGACCGGCGGGACCTGAACCGCTGTTTCCCCGGCAGTGAATCCGGTTCCCTCGGGGGCCGGATCGCCTACCTGCTGCGCACCCAGATCATGGAAAAGGTGACACACCTGATCGACCTGCACACCGGGGCCATTCACCGCTTCAATCTGCCCCAGATCCGTGCTGAGCTGACCAACCCGGAGACCATCCGCATGGCCGAGGCCTTCGGTGCCCCGATCATCCTCAACGCCAGCCTCCGCGAGGGTAGCCTGCGGGCCTACGCCGACTCCCAGGACATTCCGGTCATCACCTTCGAGGGCGGCGAGGCGTTGCGCTTTGACGAGGTGGTGATCGCCAGCGGGACCAAGGGCGTGATCCGGGTGATGCGGGCGCTGGATATGATCCCGGCCAAGAAAGGCCCGCGGGCCCCCAAGAAGCGTTCCGAAACCGCCGCTAATTCCCAGTGGGTGCGGGCGGACATGGACGGCATCATGCGCCCGGTGGCTAAGCTGGGACACAAGGTCCGTAAGGGCCAGAAGCTGGCGATGATCGCCGACCCCTTCGGCGAGACCGAGGTGGCGGTGATCGCACCCTGTTCCGGGATTGTCATCTGCGTCAACAACCTGCCGCTGGTGAATGAGGGCGAAGCCATCTACCACATTGCCCGGTTCGATGAACTGAGCGAGGCGGAAAAGGTGATGGACTACTTCCTCAGCGAAGTGGAAACGGAAGTCAGCGAGGCGGTGGTGCCGGTCCATCCCTGGGACGAACAGCAAAAATGACGGAACACCGATAGGAGATGCCATGATCTGGGATCAGACGCTGATCGAACTGCCGCCCCTGCCCCGGGGCTTCCACCTGGTGACCAACGAGGTGCTGGCCCAGGCGCCCAGCCTGGCCAACTGCGAAGTGGGGCTGCTGCACCTGTTCATCCAGCATACCTCGGCGTCGCTGGCGGTGAACGAGAACGCCGATCCGGATGTCCGGGGCGACCTCGAGCGCCACTTCAACGTGCTGGTCCCGGAGCAGGCGCCCCACTACGCGCACGTGATGGAAGGGCCGGACGACATGCCGGCGCACATCAAGAGCGTGCTGATCGGCCCCTTCCTGACCTTGCCCGTCAGTCATGGCCATCTGGCCCTGGGGACCTGGCAGGGCATCTATCTGTGCGAGCACCGGGACCGGGCGGATGGCCGCAAGGTTGTGGCGACGCTGCAGGGGCGCTGGTAGCACGCGTGCTTCCTTGACGTAAACGTCAGAGGTGGGCGCCTGCGGTGCCCGTGTGTGGAACTCCACCCATTTGCTGGGCCGGCGTGTGTGAATCCCCACCCATTTGCCCATCGGGCAGCGCCGGCATTTTCATCTAACTCGCTGGATTGTAAGTAATTTCCGAAACTGGTCCGCTCCTTGCTTCCTCTCGGGGCCACCGTGACCCTGACGGTCACGTCAAGCACCCGACAACCAGAATGACAAGGGAGCCTTTCCTATGAAAACCCAAGCTGTGATGGCGGCGGCCATTGCCTCCACGCTCGTAATGTCGACCGCAACCCAGGCCCAGGACCGTTCCGGCTGGCCCGAGAGCTTCACCGTAGGCACCGCCAGCCAGGGCGGAACCTACTTCGCGTACGGCTCCGGCTGGGCCAACTTCGTGGCGGAGAATCTGGGCGTGTCCGGCGGCGCCGAGATCACCGGCGGGCCGATGCAGAACATGGCGCTGGTGCACACCGGGGATCTGATGTTCGGCCTGACGACCCTGGGCCCGGCACGGGAATCCCTGGAAGGCAACAGCCCGCTGGCTCCGGGCATGAAAATGGACAACGTCTGCGCCATGTTCCCGATGTATGAGACGCCGTTCTCCATCACCGCCCTGGCCAGCTCCGGTATTACTTCCATCAGCGACATTCCCGACGGCGCCACCATCGGTTTCGGCCCGGCCGGCTCCACGTCCGACACCTACTTCCCGCGCATGATGGAAACCCTGGGCGTGAAATTCGAGCGCCGCAACGGCAGCTGGTCGGATCTGGGCGGACAGCTGCAGGATGGCCTGATCGACGTGGTGGCCTTTGCCGCCGGCATCCCCATCCCGGCGGTCAGCCAGCTGGAGGTGCAGACCAAGGTCAACATCATCGGCATGACCGACGAGGAAGTGAAGAAGATCACCGAGGCCTTCCCGGTCTCTGAGTTCACCATTCCGGCATCGACCTATCAGTCTCTGGACGCGCCGTCCCGGGTGGTGTCCATGTGGAACTTCGCCATGGTCAACTGTGACGTTCCCGAGAGCTTCGTGTACGAAGTGACCAAGCTGACCATGGAGAACAACGACAAAATGGTCTCCATCCACAAGGCTGCTCGTAACTCGGTGCCCGAGAACTACAGCAAGAACAACGTCCTGCCTTGGCATCCGGGCGCTGCGCGCTGGTTCAACGAACACGGTTACACCATCGACGCGAGCATGATCAAGCAGTAACCGACCCGAGCCGGAGGGCCGCCGAGGGCGGCCCTCCGCCGTGCCGTCGGCCAGGGGCCGACACGGTTTTTCTGTAAACAGGGCTAAACATGACCACTGAACACCCATCCCAAGACCGCCTCGGGCAAACACCGGGAACCCTCATTACCGACGACGACCACATGCTCGCCCACAACGTGGACGAGGAGCCGGTCGAGGCCAACCGCCGGCTGTTTCAGGGCGGTTTGCTGAAATTTGTCGTCCTGCTGGCCATCGCCTATTCGGCGTTTCACCTGTACACCCTGAACATCGCCCCGCTGGAAACCTGGTCGTTCCGTATCGTGCACATCGCTGGGGCACTGGTGCTGGGGTTCATTCTGTTTGCCGGGGCCCGGTTCGTGTCCGCGGACGAGGGCGAGGCCCGGCGCCGCTGGACCACCTGGATCAGCGCCGTGGCCCTGCTGCCGGCGCTGTACGCCCTGTACCAGGGCTTCGCCTTCTATCAGGCGATTCGCGGAGGCGCGATGCGGATCGCGCCGGATCTGGAAACCTGGCACTTCGGCTGGCCGCTGCTGGCGGCGACCGGTACCGGCATCGTCATGTCCTGGTTCCACCGCCGTGACCGTGCCCGTTTCAGCGTGCCGGACCTGGTGCTGGTGGTGACCTCGCTGGCGGTCGCGGTGTATTTCCTGGTGGTGTACAACACCCCCATGCGTATGTCGACAGGGACGTCCTTTGCCCCGGTTGGCATCTCCTTCGCCGCCATCGCCGGCACCGCCCTGATCATGGAGCTGACCCGGCGCGTGGCCGGGCTGGCGCTGGTGGTGATTGGCTTGGTGTTCCTGGCGTATGTCTTCGCCGGCCCCTACCTGCCGGGCTTCCTGGGTTACCCGGGCCTGTCGGTGCAGCGGTTCTTCAGCCAGGTCTATACCGATGCCGGTATTTTGGGGCCGACCACGGCGGTGTCGTCCACCTACATCATTCTGTTCATCATCTTCGCTGCTTTCCTGCAGTCCTCGAAGGTGGGGGACTATTTCGTGAATTTCGCGTTCGCGGCGGCGGGCCGTTCCCGTGGGGGACCGGCCAAGGTGTCCATCTTCGCGTCCGGCCTGATGGGCATGATCAACGGCACCAGCGCCGGCAACGTGGTGTCCACCGGTTCCCTGACCATTCCGCTGATGAAACGGGTGGGCTACAGCAAGCAGTCCGCCGGCGCGGTGGAGGCGGCCGCCTCCACCGGTGGTCAGATCATGCCGCCGATCATGGGCGCGGGTGCCTTCATCATGGCGGAGATCACCGGCATTCCCTACACCGAGATCGCCATCGCGGCCCTGATTCCGGCCATCCTCTACTTCGCCTCGGTCTACTTCATGGTCGACTTCGAGGCCAAGAAGCTGGGCATGCGTGGCATGCGCTCGGACGAGCTGCCGCACTTGGGACGCCTGCTGCGTCAGGTTTACCTGTTCGTGCCGATCATCATTCTGGTGGTGGCCCTGTTCCTGGGCTATTCGGTGATCCGCGCCGGCACCCTGGCGACCGTGTCCGCCGCTGTGGTGAGCTGGATCTCGCCCAATAAGATGGGCTTGAAGTCCATTCTCAAGGCGCTGGAGCAAGCCTCCTACATGTCGATCCAGATCATCGTGGTGTGTGCCGCCGCCGGTGTCATCGTGGGGGTGATTTCCCTGACCGGGGTCGGTGCCCGGTTCTCCTCCCTGCTGCTGGACGTGGCCGCCGCCAGCCACCTGCTGGCGCTGATATTCGCCATGTTCATTTCCATTCTGCTGGGCATGGGCATGCCGACCACCGCAGCTTACGCGGTCGCCGCCTCGGTGGTCGCGCCGGGCCTGGTGCAGCTGGGCATCGAGCCGCTTACCGCCCACTTCTTCGTATTCTATTTTGCCGTGGTGTCGGCCATCACGCCGCCGGTGGCGCTGGCCAGTTACGCGGCGGCCGGCATCTCCGGTGCCAATGCCATGGAAACCTCGGTGGCGTCGTTCCGGATCGGGATTGCGGCCTTTATCGTGCCCTTCATGTTCTTCTACAACAGCGCGTTGCTGATGGAGGCTGGCTGGTTCGAGATCGCCCGTGCCCTGGTCACCGCCACCTTTGGGGTCTACCTGCTGTCCGGTGGGGTGATCGGCTGGTTCGCCCGTGCCCGCGCGCCCTGGCTGATCCGCCTGATGCTGGTGGCCGCCGCGCTGTTGATGATCGAGGGTGGCCTCTGGACCGACCTGGCCGGTCTTGGCCTGACGGTGCTGGCGTATCTCATCCAGCGCCAACGGGGGGCGACCCTGGCGGCGGCCTGAGACGGTGGCCGCCGCCGGCCCGGCCGACGACCGCGTGGGTGCGGTTGCCGTGCCGGGCGCCGGCGTCTAATCTGGCGTTTTTGGGCGGGTAAGGGGTGTCATGACCTACCGGATCGGTGCGAGTGTTCTGTTGCTGCTGACGGTCGCCGCGGCCTGGGTGCTCGGAGGCTGGTTCGGCTACCGCCAGGTGGAACAGCAGAGCCTGGAGGAGTCCTTCCGCTACCGGCAGCTGGTGGCGAATGAACTGAACCGGTACCTGCCCATTCCGGAGCTGATGGCGGAGCATCCGTTGCTGGCCGAGGCGTTGCGCTTTCCGGACAATCCGGAGGTGCTGCTGCGGGCCAACGAGGAAATGCAGCGCATGGCCACCATCGTCGGCAGCTCCGATGTCTACCTTATGGACCGCACCGGCCTGACCATCGCCGCCAACAACTACCGTCAGGAAGACAGTTTCGTTGGCCGCAACTTCAGTTTCCGGCCGTATTTCTATGAAGCCCTGGCCGCCGGGGACTCGGCCATCTACTTTGCCCTGGGGTTGATGTCCGGAGTTCGTGGTCTGTACTTCTCCCACCCGGTTCGTGACGACGCCGGCGAGGTGCTCGGCGTGGTGGCAGTGAAAGTGCTGGTGCACGAGCTGGAGTCCCAGTGGCATCGGCCGGCCGCGCTGCGGGAGGCGGAGATGGTGGTGCTGGACCGGGACGGCGTGAGTTTCCTGGCCAGCCGGCCCCAGTGGCTGTACCGGGATTTCTCCGGCCCCGATTCGCCGCCGCTGTCGCCGGAGGTCCGGCAGCGTTATCCGGACCGGGACCTGACGCCGATGAACCTGCGGCTGTTGCCGCGCCCCTGGGGGGTGTCTGAGCCCTCCGGCAAGATTCGTCTGGAAGACGCGGGGGCGTGGCGGGAGTACCTGGCGGTGCGCACGCCCCTGCCCAGGCTGGACTGGACCTTGCAGGTGATGGTATCCACCCGGTCGGTGCTCTGGACCCGCCTGGGTTTCGTGCTGGCCGGCGGGGTGATTTATGTCGGTGCTTTCCTGGCCTGGCTGTACCTGCGCGAGCGCTACCGACGGGAGGCCGAACTGGCCCTACGGGGCGAGCAACTGGAACGGCGGGTGGCGGAACGCACCGCTGACCTGGAGCGTTCAAACCGGCAGCTGCTGGCGGAAATCCGTGAGCGGGAACGGGCCCAGAGCGAGCTGAGGGAAACCCAGCAGGAGCTGATTCAGGCGGCCAAGCTGGCGGTGCTCGGCCAGATGTCCGCCGGCCTGAACCATGAGATGAACCAACCGATCACCGCGATTCAGGCGTATGCCCGCAACAGCCGACGTTTTCTGGAGAAAGGCGCCCTGGACATGGTTGATGCCAACCTGGCGGAAATCGTCACCCTGTGCGGCAAGATGGCGGAGCTGACCCGTCAGTTCAAGGTCTTTGCCCGCAAGTCCGAAGGGCGCCCGGCGGTGGTGGATCTGCGCATGCCGGTGGACGCGGCCCTAAAAATCATCATGGCTCAAAAGGACAGCGAAGGCATCGATATCCGTTGGCAGCGGCCCGAGCGGCCGGTGCTCTGCCATGGCGACCTGATCCGCATCGAGCAGGTGATGGTCAACCTGCTGGCCAACGCCGTGCAGGCGGTGGAGGGACGGGCGCAGCCGGAGATCACCATCGACATCGGCGAGGAGTCGGGACACTGGCGGTGTCGGGTGCGGGACAACGGTTCCGGGCTGCCGGCGAACACCGAACAGATTTTCGAGCCGTTCTTCACCACCAAGTCGATGAAGCGGGGCCTGGGACTCGGTCTGTCCATTTCCCGCCAGATCGTGGATGCCCTGGGGGGACGGCTGACCGGTCATAACCGCACCGACGGCCCGGGTGCGGAATTTGTATTGATCCTACAGAAGCGTGAGACAGCGGAATGAACGAACCTTCGGTCATCTTTGTGGACGACGACCCCCACATCCTCCAGGCGATGGCCCAGAGCCTCACGCTGGAGGCCCTGCCGGTGGCTTGTTTCGAGGACGCCGCCAGTGCCCTGCGTGTTCTCGGCCCGGAGTTCGAGGGCGTGGTGCTGTGCGATTACAACATGCCCGGCATGGACGGGCTGGACATGCTCCAGCAGGTCCGGGCGGTGGACGACGCCATCCCAGTGATCATCCTGACCGGGCAGGGGGACATCAGCACGGCGGTGACGGCGATGCAGCAGGGGGCCTATGACTTCATCGAAAAGCCTTTTGACCACGACGAGCTGATCGAGCTGCTCCGGCACGCCCTGGAAAAACGCCATCTGGCACTGGAGAACCGCCGTCTGAAGGCCCAGTTGCGGCAGATGGCCAAGCCCGGCCCCCGGATTCTCGGCAACTCGCCGGCGATGCAGCGGGTGCTGGCCACCATTCATCCGATCCTGGAAACCTCCGCCAACATCCTGTTGCACGGCGAGACCGGCTCCGGCAAGGATGCCCTGGCCCGTTACATTCACGAAAACAGCCCCCGCAGCGCCCATAACTTCGTGGCCATCAATTGTGGCGCGGTGCCGGAAAACCTGATTGAGAGCGAGCTGTTTGGCCACGAACCCGGAGCCTTCACCGGCGCCGACAAGCTGCGCATTGGCAAGATCGAGTATGCTCACCAGGGCACGCTGTTTCTGGATGAGGTGGAAAGCATGCCGATGCCGTTGCAGGTGAAGCTGCTGCGGGTACTGGAAGAACGGATGGTGGAACGGCTGGGTAGCAATCAGGTCCGGCCGGTGGATGTGCGCATCATTGCCGCCACCAAGGCCGACCTGAAGCAGCTCAGCGACGAGGGCCGCTTCCGCCAGGATCTCTACTACCGCTTGAACGTGGTGAAGGTGGACATCCCGCCGCTGCGTGAGCGCAAGGAAGATATCCCGCTGCTGTTTCACCACTTCGCGCTGATCGCCGCCGCCCGCTACGACCGGGAAAGCATTCCCCTGGACGCCAGCCAGACGGCGCGGTTGATGCAGCGTTCATGGCCGGGCAACGTGCGGGAGCTGCGCAACCTGGCCGAACGCTACGTGCTGCTGGGCCCGGCGGCCCTGGACGAGAACGAGCCGGCCGGCGCCGGCAACATCTCGGGGCGCCAGACCCTGGCGGAAATGATGGACAGCTTCGAGCGCTCGGCCATCATCAGTGCCCTCAACGCGTGCCACGGCAGCATCAAGGACACCATGGTGCAGCTGGGCATTGCCCGTAAGACCCTGTACGACAAGATGAAGAAACACGGCCTGGACAAGGCCCAGTTCAAGGACTGATCGCGCCTCAGGGCGCGATCTTCCGTTTCAGGGCCCGGGTCAGCGGACGCGGCAGGCTGGGCAGCGAGCGCAGCAGCCAGGGCAGCATCTTGCGCTTCAGCCCGGTCAGTGACTCCGGAATCATCACCTCGATCAGGTGCGGACCGGGCATCGACCAGGCATAGTCCAGCGCTTTCAGCAGGGCGTCGGTGGTGCTCACCCGGGTGCCATGCACGCCCAGACTCCGGGCGAGTTGGGCGTAGTGGGTGACCGGTCGGCTGATGTCGAGCTGGGCCCGGGCCTTGTCGCCGGCGCCTTCGGCTCCCACCCGCTCCAGTTCCACGTTGAGGATGGAGTAGGCGGCGTTGTTGAAGATCACCGTGGTCACGTTCAGGTTTTCCCGGGCCATGGTCCACAGTGCCTGGATGGTGTACATGGCACTGCCGTCGCCGACCAGGGCCAGCACCGGCCGGTCCGGGCAGGCAATGGCGGCGCCCACGGCATTGGGCAGGCCCTGACCGATGGCGCCGCCGGTCAGGGTCAGCAGGTCGTGCCGGGGCGCGCCGGCGGTGAGGGCATTGAGCATCAACCCGGAAGTGATGGCTTCATCCACCAGAATGCAGTGTTCCGGCATCCGGTAGCCAATCGCTTTGCATACCTTCTCGGCGGTCAGCTTGCCACGGGGGCGTGCCGGGCGGGCGGCGGGTTGCCGCGGGGGTTCCGCCGTGCCGGCCCCCAGCGCCTGAACCAGGGCTTCCAGGCTCGCCAGGCTGTCCTGTTCGGGCGTAGCCAGGGTGTGCAGGGTGCAGGTGTCGGGGACCAGGTAACTGGGCTTGCCGGGGTAGGCAAAGAACGACACCGGAGCCTTGGCGTCCACCAGTATCAGCTGATCGAACGCGGACAGCTGCAGGGTCGCCAGTTCCGCCAGGTAGGCGATCCGTTCCACCGGCGGCAGGCCCGCGCCCCGCTCCAGACGGGTGGGGAAGGTCTCGGCGAGCAGGGTCACGCCACAGTGGGCGGCAAGGCGTCCGGCCGCTTCCAACGCCGGCGCCCGCAGGGCCCGGCCACCCAACAACAGGGCGGTCTTGGCGCCGGTACGGATGGCCTCGGCCACGGTCTCGACGGTGGCGCTGTCCGCCGCCGGTGGCTGGGGTTGGGGCAAGGGCGGGCAGGGGGTCGCGCCCTCGCTCCAGGACACATCCGCCGGCAGGATCAGGGTTGCCACCTGGCCGGGCAGGCCACGGGCTGCGGCAATCGCTTCCGCGGCGTCCCGGCACAGGGTTTCCGGGCTGCGGGCGGTACGCACGAACCCCGGGGATACGTTGCGGGCCACGGTTTCGATGTCTGACTGCAGCTGGGCGTCGTATGGAACATGGTCGGTGGCGTGGTCGCCGACGATGTTCAGCACCGGCACCTTGCCCTTGCGGGCATTGTGCAGGTTGGCGAGGCCGTTGCCGAGGCCGCAGCCGAGGTGCAGCAGGGTGGCGGCGGGTTTGTCTGCCATCCTGGCGTAGCCGTCGGCGGCACCGGTGGCGACACCCTCGAACAGGGTCAGGACGGCCCGCATCCTCGGCTCGCTGTCCAGGGCTGCGACAAAGTGCATTTCACTGGTGCCGGGGTTGGTGAAGCAGACATCGATGCCAGCCTCGACCAGCGTGTTCATCAGGGCATGTGCGCCGTTGCTCATGGCTCTCTCCCACGGTTGAAAAAGGTGAGTCGGTGGTTAGCGTCCGGTCAGAATGGAGCGGGCGGCCGCCCGGGCGGTCAGGATGCAGCCTGGCAGGAAGGTGCCTTCCAGCGAGCGCTTGCCGTTGGCGCCGCCACCGCCGAACCCGGCCGCCTCGCCGACGCAGTAGAGCCCGCCGATGGCCTCGCCGGCCGGGTTCAGCACCCGGCTTTGCAAGTCGGTGTGCAGGCCGCCGAGGCTCTTGCGGGTGGTCAGCTGCATGTGGATGGCGATGAAGGGTCCAGCGCCCGGTTTCTGCAGCGGTGCCGGCTTGCAGGTGCGCAGCCGGTCCGGGCCCCACTGGCGGGCGTGCTGGATCATCCGGATCTGGGCGTCGTTGTGCAGTTGCCGGCCTTTGCTGAAGTTGGCGTCGAAGTCATCCACCGTGGCCTGGAGAACGGCCGGGTCGATGTCCAGGGTGCAGGTGAGCGCGTTCATCTTCCGGGCCAGACCCGCTAGGGTGTCGTCCACCAGGAAATGGGGACTTTCCTCACTCATCTGGCGCACCAGCGGCGCGTTGCCCAGCAGCAGTTCCCTGAGAAAACGCAGGAACTGCCGGTCCCGGATCCGGGCGTTGTGTTCGGCCCCGGAAATGGCGAACTCTTTCAAGGCGATGCGCCGGTTCAGCAGATGCCAGGTCCAGGGCTGCTCTTGGGCGGCGACCCGCTGGCACAACCAGTGGGTATCAAAGCCCGTGACCAGTGGCTCGGGGCCAATCCGCTCGCCCCGGTGATTCAGCCAGAGCGCCGACTTGCAGGGAATGGTGGACAGGCCGTGGCCTTCAAAATGGGGAAAGGGATGGGGAAAACCGGCGGCGTAGTTCCACATTTCACCGGCATGGCGGATGCGGGCTTCCAGGTGGTCTTCGGCCCAGTGGTGCAAGGCACCGTCGGCCAGGGGGTGGGCCCCGTTCAGCAGGGTGGCCGGTTGGGGCCGGTCCTTGGGCCAGTTGGCGCGGCATTCCCGGTGGTTGCCGTTGAGGCCCCCCATGGCCAATACCACCACCGGCGCTTTGATGCGCACCTCGCGGCCGCTGGGTTCGTGCACGGCCAGGGCGCCGTGAACCTGGCCCGCCTGGTGCTCCAGGGCGGTCACCCGGTGCTGGTGCAGCAGGGTCAGGCGCCCGCCCGGGTCGGCCCGGTGCAATGCCGTCACCAGGCAACGGACCAGCGCCAGGCCGGTGCCCCAGACAATGTGATAGCGGGGCAGGCTGTTGCCATCGCCGAACCGGCCCCGTTCGACCCAGTTGACTGCCGGCAGGAATTTCAGGCCTTCGGCGCGAAGCCAGTCGTAAACCTCTGGGCGGGAACGTTCGACGTAGTGGCGGGCCCACTGCATCGGCCATGGGTCGGTTGGATCGAGCTCGCCAAAGCGCAGCCAGTCGCGCAGGGCTCGCTCGGGGGTGTCGGGAATCTTCAGACGCTGCTGCAGCGGTGTGCCAACCAGTGCCATGCCGCCGAAGGCCCAGCGTGCCAGCCCGCCGAAACGCTCCGGGCGATCGCGGTCCACGAGGGTGACCGAGCGGCCGGCGCGCAGGGCCTCCAGTGCCGTGACGATGCCGGCAAGTCCGCCCCCGGCGACGACGAGATCTGAGGAAATGAGCTGGCTCATGGTGTGTATCCTGGATCGGTTCTTGTTGTGTTTTTCCAGACCTTAACCCGCTATGATGAGGACGGAATTGACCTTGGAGGCCAAGAAAATTGACATTAGAGGGCCACGGTGTCCATCGGTTGGGTCAATACGGTGATCGACACGGCCCAGAGGCTGGGTGTTGAGCCCGATTCCCTGCTGCGGATGGCAGAGTTGCCGGCGGAGTCCTTGTCGTGGCCGCGCTGGCCCATCGATTTCATCACCCGGCTCTGGCACGCCGCCGAGCGCGGTACCGGCGATCCCGGCTTCGGACTGAAGGTGGGGGCAGGGGTGCGCCCGGCCAGCATGGACGTGGTGGCCTTCGCCATGCAGTCCGCCGCGACACTGCGGGAAGCCATTGCCCTGGTGCAGAAATACCAGCGGTTGATCTCCGACGGTGGCCGCTTCCAGCTGCTGCCGGGAGGTCGAAGCACCTGGCTGGTGTATCACCCGCGCCAGGGGCGGCTGGCGTTCAGCCCCCACCAGATCGAAGCCGTGCTGGCAGCGGTGGTCCGGTTTTCGGACTGGATCACCGGCTGCGGCGTGCGACCGCTGCGGGTGCAGTTCAGCCAGGGGCGGCTGGGGCCGCTGACGGGCTACCGGGCGGTGTTTGCCTGCCCGGTGGAGTTTGAGCAGGCCTTCAGTGGCCTGCTGCTGGCCAACGATGTACTGGACCGCCCGCTGCCCCAGGCCGACCCCAGGCTGGCGGTGCTCCATGAACGGTTCAGCGCCGGCCGCCTGGCGGCACTGGAGCGCGACGGTGCCGAGCTCCAGAATCTGGGTCGCTGGCTGTCCGAGCGCATGGGCCAGGGGGTGCCTCGCCGGGCCGAGGCGGCCCGGGCCCTGGGCATCAGTGAGCGCACGCTGGCTCGCCGGCTGGCGGCCCGGGGGCAGACCTTTCAGGGCCTGGTGGACGAGACCCGGCGAGCCCTGGCGTTGCAGGCGGTGGCGCAAAGCCGGCGCCCGCTGGCGGACATTGCCCAGTTCCTGGGCTTTGCCGAGGTCAGCACCTTCTATCGCGCGTTCCGGCGCTGGACCGGCCTGCCACCGGCCCGTTGGCGTCGGCAGGCCCAGGGCTGACGGTTCCAACTCAGGAGCGAGTTACAGTCCGTATACAAACGATGCAGTTCTCCCGGTGATCCGGTCGGCCGGCTCCGTTATCATTCCAGGCCGTTTCCCCGCCGCCTTGTCGGCGTCCACGGACCGGTAGACAACGGATCGCCATGAACAGACTGACCATTCAAACGCGGGTACTGCTGCTGGCGCTGTTGCCCGTCATTGGCCTGACGGCCTTTCTGACTGTCTATAACCTGAGCCAGGCGCGCGCGATCGGAGAGAACGCCGTCGCCGGTTTCGCCACCGACATGGAGGCGAGCAAGCGTCAGGAACTGAAGAATTACCTGCAGTTGGCCCGCTCGGCCATCGCCCATCTGTACGAACGGCCGGACGCGGCGACGGATCCTGCGGTCCGCGAGGAGGCCATGGCCATCCTGCGACAGATGCGGTTCAACGATTCCGGCGGCACCGGTTACCTGTTCGCCTACGACACCCAGGGTGTCAACGTCATGCATGGGGTCAATCCTGCGCTGGAGGGCAAGAACCTGTGGGATTTTCAGGATCCCAACGGGGTGTACCTGATCCGGGAGCTGGTGCAGGCGGCCCGCGGCGGTGGCGGTTATGTGTCCTATGGCTGGAAGAATGCGGACACCGGCCAGGTGGAGCCCAAACTCGGTTATGCGGAGATGCTGCCCAGGTGGGGACTCATGCTTGGCACCGGCTTCTGGGTCACCGGGCTGGAGAATCAGGTGGCGGCGATGGAGGGCGAAGTGGCGGATGACTTGTCCGACGCGGTGTTTGCCTCGGTGACCACTTCCCTGGTGGCGTTGGCGCTGATCGTACTGCTGGCGTTGCTGGTGGTGCGGGGTATTGTCCGGCCGCTGAGGCGTGTGGTGGCCGCCATGGACGACATCGCCGGCGGCGACGGTGACCTGACCCGGCGCCTGGAGGTTGACGGGTCCGATGAGCTTGGCCAGCTGGCCAAGGCGTTCAATCAGTTTGCCGATCAGGTGCACGGTTTGGTGCGCCATCTGCTGGCCACCGCCCACACCCTGAATGAGTCGGCCACCGATCTGGCCCGGGTGATGGACGAGACCGAGAAGGGCGTGGAACGCCAGACCTCGGAGAGCGATCAGGTGGCCACGGCGATGAACGAGATGACCGCGGCGGCGCAGCAGGTGGCGGGGAATGCCAGCGAGGCCTCGACTGCGGCGGAGAGTGCCAGTGCTCAGGTCGGCGAGGCCCGGGGCATGATCCAGCAGGCCGCCGAGGTGATTGGCGGGCTGTCGGACCAGGTGGCCCAGGGCGTTCAGGTGATTGAACGGTTGGGGGCGGACTCCCGCAAGATCGACCGTGTTCTGGAGGTGATCCGGGACATCGCCGACCAGACCAACCTGCTGGCCCTGAACGCGGCCATCGAGGCGGCCCGGGCCGGGGAGGCCGGCCGTGGTTTCGCGGTGGTGGCGGATGAGGTGAGAACCCTGGCCAGCCGCACCCAGGAAAGCACTCAGGAGATTCAGGGCACCATCGAACGGTTACAGCGGGGCGTGGATGACGCGGTGGCCCTGATCGGCGCGATCAGCGAACGCAGCGAGGCAACGGTGCAGGAAACCCGCCAGGTCATCGAGGCGCTGCAGCGTATCAGCGAGGCGGTGGCGACCATCACCGACATGAATACCCAGATCGCCAGCGCTGCCGAGGAGCAGACTCAGGTGTCGGAGGCGATCAATCAGAATGTGCACAGTATCGTCGCGGTGATTGAACAGAGTGCCCAGGGCACCCGCCGGGCTGGGGAGACCACCAAGCGGTTGCGGGCACTGGCCTCGGAACTCGCGGATCAGGTGGCGCGTTACCGGGTCTGATCAACGGCCGGCGAAGCCGGGCCCTGGGGCCCCGGCGTCGCCGGCTCCGGTTACAGGTTGGCTTCCGCGTATTCGGCCAGGGCCGAGCGGGGAACCCCCTGCAGATGGATGTGGGCGCCGTGGCGGAACCCCTTGAAGCGTTCGGTCATGTAGGTCAGACCTGAGCTGAGGGCGCTCAGATAGGGGGTATCGATCTGCGCCAGGTTGCCCAGGCAGATCACCTTGGAGCCGTTGCCGGCGCGGGTGATGATGGTCTTGATCTGGTGTGGGGTCAGGTTCTGGGACTCGTCGATGATGATCAGGCTGTGCTGGAAACTGCGGCCGCGGATGTAGTTCATCGACTTGAAGTGCAGCGGCACTTTGCTGAGGATGTAGTCGACCGATGCGGTCATGTTCTCGTCGTCCTCGTGCAGTGCCTCCAGGTTATCGACGATGGCGCCGAGCCAGGGCTCCATCTTCTCCGCCTCGGTGCCGGGCAGGAATCCGATGTCCTCGTCCAGACCCTGGGTGGAGCGGGTGGCGATGATGCGCTTGTACATTTTGCTGGCCACGGTCATCTCGATGCAGGCGGCCAGTGCCAGAATGGTCTTGCCGGAGCCGGCTGAGCCGGTCAGGTTCACCAGATGGATGTCCGGGTCCAGCAGCAGATGCAGGGCCATGGCCTGGTAGATGTCCCGGGGCACCAGGCCCCACACCTCTTCGTTCATCAAATCGTGCTGGTGCAAGTCGCGGATGATGACCTGCTCGCTGTCCACGTCCACCACCTTGCCGACGAAGCCCCGCTCGTCGATCAGGAACTCGTTGATGTTGACCTTCGCCAGCACGCCTTCCCGGCGCAGGATGTGCTCGGTGGCGCCTTCCCGCTGAACCGTCTCCACCTTCTCGATGTTGTCCCAGAACGAGTTCTCGAACTCGTGGTACCCCTTGGGCAGCAGGTCGATGTCGTCCAGTAGCTGGTCGTTATGGTAGTCCTGGGCCTCGACACCAAAGCCGCGCGCCTTCAGGCGCATGTTGATGTCCTTGCTGACCAGGATGATGTCCCGTGACTTGTGCCGTTCCTGCAGGGCCGCCAGGGTGTTGATGATCTTGTTGTCATTGAGGTGCTCGGGCAGGGCGTGGGCGCCGGCCCGCTCGGTGCTCATCAGGATCAGCAGCCGGCCCATCGGTTCGGCCTTCTCGCCGCGCACGATCGGCACGCCCTTCTCGATTTCCTTGGGGGTGGCGTCACCCAGGACCTTGTCGATGTTGCGGATGGCCTGGCGGCAGTCCGCCGCCACCGTCTGCTTGCCGGATTTGAGCTTGTCGAGCTCTTCCAGCACGGTCATGGGGATGATGACATCGTGTTCTTCAAAATTCAGGAGGGCGTTGGGGTCGTGGATCAGGACGTTGGTGTCGAGGACGTACATCTTCTTGCGAGCTTGCGGTGCTCTGGGCATAGGTGGGGCTACCTCTCTGGTGGCTCAGTCGTTCTCGGCGCAGCGCTGCGTCAGTTCCCGGTCGGAAATCAGTTTCAGCATGTCATAGGTGGTGATGATACCGGTGATTTTGGACTCCTTGGTGACGAAGATTCGGTGCAGGTGCTCCCGCATCATGATATTGGCGATGTCCCGGACCGGGGTCTGCTCATCGACCGACAGCACGCTGGGGGTCATGATATCCCGGACCTCCACCGGCACTTTGCCCATCTCCTCGAAAATGGCCAAGCGCAGCCGCCGGGCCTCGGCCAGTTCTTCCGGGGTGAGCTCGGCTTCGGTGTCCGGGCTGGTGGCGTTCCAGCGGAATTCGGTGATGTCCTTGAGGGTGACGATGCCCACCACGTCGCCGTGCTCGTCGGTGACGGGACTGCCGGTGATTTCGTTGTCGGTGAGGAAGCGGGCGAGCTGGTTCATGGTCCAGCTTTGGGGAACCGCCTTGATCTGAGGGGTCATGATCTCTCGGGCGAGAACGGTCATGGAGCCTTGCCTGCCTGTGGTGGTCGTCGGTTACTCCAAAGCTTAGCGTGACTTTGCCAGCCCGTCACCTATCAGGTCAGGAGCCGGGGCCGGCGACATCCACCAGGCGGCCGTGGTCATCCCAGACCAGGCGAAAGCCCTGGTAACGGGGCTGGCGGGCCACCCGTTCCAGCGCCTGCATGGAGCGTACGGGAATGTCGATGACCAGAGCGTTCACCAGCCAGCCGGGCAGGGTGCCGTTGGGGTCGGTGTGCTGGATCCATACCATCCGGGTCCGGTCGCCCTCGGGGGTGAAGCGGTAGCGCGTGTCGGACCGGTCCACCCGGGTCCGGCCCTGGGTGTTGGGGCGCTGGTCGGGGGTGGCATTCAGATCCATCACGATGACCCCCGTGTCCCGCTCGCCCCGGGTGCGAATGTGCAGGACGTAGTCCCGGTCCGCGACCGGCCAGGGCATGTCGTTGACCGAGTAAGCGAAGCGGTCGTGGAAATCGCCCGGTCCGAAGGCCTGGGACTCCACGCAGTTGTGGACCCAGGCAACGCAGGACGTGGGATCGATCATGACCGCCATCAGGTTCTCGATCGGCACGTCCAGGGTGGCGACCGCCTTGAAGGCCTCGAACCGGGAGCCCGGCTGTTCGGTGGTATAGACGCGGATGCCGTCGGTCTCCTTGCGCAGGTGCCAGTCGGCGGCCTGCTCGTCGGGCAGGGCCTCGGCCTGTGCGGTGGCGCTGGCCAGAGCCAGCACCAGCAGCGCGCAGATCAGGCCAAAGGCCGGTGCAGCCCAGCCCGTAAAGCCATGGGCTCGGGGATTTCGCATGGGGTACACTCCAGGGAATGTGGTGATGCCGAGTCTAGCACGGTGCCTGGAACGGCAAAGCCACGGTCGCGGGGATTGTGAACCAGGTAGCTGGTGGAACCGGCAATCCCGTCAATTGGCCTGATCTGACGGTGCCTGAAACCTTGAACAAACTGATCGATGCCCAAGGCCGGATTCGTCCCGGTGTATTGTCGCAACCGGTGGATGAAATCAACTATCTGGACTATGACCTGCGTTCGGTGATGGACCGTCCCCGGGGACGCCTGGTCCGGCGCTGGCGGTTCAACCAGTTCCAGTTCGTCAGCGCCATGGCACCGGGCTGGGTATTCGGGCTGGCGGTGGTGGATCTGAAGCTGGTCGGCAACGCCTTTTTCTACCTCTATGATTTCGAAACCGGGGAGCTGCAGCAGCAGTCCCTGCTGCGGCCTCTGGCTTTGGGGACGTATCTGGAGCCCCGGCCCGAACGGGGGGTGGCGCGTTTTCACAAGGGCGATGTGCGGATCCAGGTGACGCCGGTGACGGCGGGTCGGCATGTCTCCGTTGTCGCCCCCGGCGGTATCCGGGTGGACCTGGAATTGCGGGAACCGGTCGAGCCGTTGCGCCTGGTGTGTCCGGCCGGCTACAACGGCTGGGTGTTCACCCGCAAGTCGGCGGGGCTGCCGGTGGAGGGCCAGATTCGCTGGGGCGACCGGATCTGGCGTTGCGATGACGCCACCCGGGGTGCCGTCGACTGGAGCTGCGGCTTCATGCGCCGGGAAACGGCATGGAACTGGGCGTCTCTGGCCGGGGTGCTGGCGGATGGCCGTACGCTGGGACTGAACTTGGCGGCGGGGGTCAACGAAACGGGGATGACGGAGAATGCGCTGTGGCTGGGCGAGCGTCGCCTGAGGCTGGGCGCGGCCCGGTTCGAGTTCGACCGTTACCGGCCGGACAGTGCTTGGCGGGTCTGTACCGAAGACGGTCGCGTCGAGCTGCGGTTTACACCGGCCGGCGTGCGCCGGGAGAAGCTGAACGCCGGCTTGCTGGCATCCAACTTCCGCCAGTACATCGGTACCTTTGAAGGCCAGGTGATTGATGACACGGGCACCGCAATCCCCGTGTCCGGGCTACGGGGACTGATGGAGGACCACTTCGCCCGCTGGTAAGGCCCCGCCTATTCAGGCAGGGTGACGTTGAGCTCCAGGATGGAGCAGTTGTCGTTGCGGTCCACTTCCACCTGGACCATGTCGTCGGAGATCTGCACGTATTTGCGGATCACCGCCAGCAGCTCCTGCTGCAGCTGAGGCAGGTAATCCGGCTGGTCCCGACGGCCCCGTTCGTGGGCGACGATGATCTGCAGCCGCTCCTTGGCGACACTGGCGCTGGAGGTTTTCTTGCTCCGGAAATAGTCGAGGAAACGCATCCCTTAACCCCCCTTGAACATCCGTGAGAAGAACCCCTTCTTCTGGGCTGTCATGAACCGGTGCTCCCGCTCCTCGCCGAGCAGCCGGGCCACGGCGTCGTCGTACGCCTGACCGGCGTCGCTGTCTTCTTCCAGGATCACCGGCACGCCACGGTTGGAGGCGTTGAGCACCACCTGACTCTCGGGGATGACCCCGAGCAGGGGAATGGCCAGGATTTCCTCCACGTCCGCCACCGACAGCATTTCGCCCCGCTGTACCCGGGCCGGGTTGTAGCGGGTCAGCAGCAAGTGCTCCTTGACCGGCTCCTGGCCCATTTCCGCCCGCCGGGACTTGCTCTGGAGAATGCCCAGAATCCGGTCGGAGTCGCGCACCGAGGACACCTCGGGGTTGGTGACCACGATGGCTTCGTCGGCGTAGTAGAGCGCCATCAGCGCGCCATGCTCGATGCCCGCGGGCGAATCGCAGACGATGTACTCGAAGGTTTCAGACAGTTCGTTGATGACCCGTTCCACGCCGTCCTTGGTCAGGGCTTCCTTCTCCCGGGTCTGGGAGGCGGGCAGGATGTACAGGTCCTCCACCCGCTTGTCCCGGATCAGCGCCTGGTTCAGAGTGGCTTCGCCCTGGATGACATTGACGAAGTCGTACACCACCCGGCGTTCGCAGTTCATGATCAGGTCCAGATTGCGCAGACCCACATCGAAGTCGATGACCACGGTCTTGTGACCGCGCTTGGCAAGGCCGGTACTGATCGAGGCGCTGGTCGTGGTCTTGCCAACGCCGCCTTTTCCTGAAGTTACGACAATAATTCTAGCCAAGGTTCAGTTCCTTTGTCGGGATGAGTTCGTCGTCGGTTCACGGTCGTTGTTGTGTGTCGTTATCAGGCCTTGTCCAGTGGCGAGACCACCAGCAGGTCGTCCTTGAGCTGGATGTGCACAGCGCTTTTCCAGCCATTGTCCTGAAGATCTTCGGAGATTTTATAGTGTCCCGCAATGGAGACAAGCTCCGCTTCCAGCGACTGGCAGAAGATCCGGGCGTCCTCGTTGCCGTGGATGCCGGCCAGCGCGCGACCCCGCAGGGGACCATAGACGTGGATATTGCCGCCAGCCAGGATTTCGGCGCCCGCCTGGACCGGGCCGAGTACCACCACGTCGCCCTCCGGAGCATGCACTTGCTGGCCGGACCGGACCGGCTGACTGATGACCCGGGCGGGGGCCGGGGACGGCGCGGTTTCGGCCTCCGGTTCGGCGCGGATGGGCTCGGCTTCGGCCGCACGCTCCCGATGGCTGCTGGCGGGCAGCAAGGGCAGAGAGGCGCCCCGGGCGAGCCGGCGCTGGTCATCGTTGCCGCCGCGCACCCCCATGACGTGGATGTGGTGACGGCGGCAGGTGCCGATGATCTTGAAGAAATCCAGCTCGCTGTCGAGCCCCTCGTATTTTTCCAGGCTGATGATCAGGGGGATGTCCTTGAAGAAACCCGGCGCCTGGCTGATTTTTTCCCGAAGCGTGGCCTCGAAGTCGTGGCTGTCAAAATAGTAGAGTTCCAGAGTGGTCAGGGACAGGCTGGCACTCTTGAGCTGGAAACTGTGTCGAGTTCCCGTGCTGGCGGTTTCGGTCATGAATGGTTCTCTTCTGCCGTGGGGGGCGGGCTCTGGGGATCCTGTTTCGGGCCGTGTTGATAGCGCGCCTTCCATTCCTCGTAGGGCATGCCGTAGATCGCTTCCCGCGCCTGCGGGTCGGAGATCTCCAGCCCCCGCGCCTCGGCCTCCGCCCGGTACCACTTGGACAGGCAGTTGCGACAAAAGCCGGCCAGGTTCATCAGGTCGATGTTCTGGACTTCGGTGTGCTCGCGCAGGTGCTGGACCAGGCGGCGGAACGCCGCGGCTTCAATGGCGATGCGTTCGGATTCCGGAATGGGATTGCTCATGGGGCCCCTCGGGACGATGGTCGTTGTGATCGCTGACGTCCCTGACATTCTCGGGATGTCAGCGTAAGATACAAGTCTGTATAAATGTACAGATGTCGGATGTAAACCCGGACCATGGCCCAGCGCAAGATCATCCATGTCGATTGCGACTGTTTCTACGCGGCGGTAGAGATGCGCGACGACCCGAGTCTGCGTGAGGTACCCCTGGCGGTGGGCGGGCAGGGGCCCCGGGGCGTTGTGACCACCTGCAACTACACGGCCCGCGCCTTCGGCGTGCGCTCGGCCATGCCCGGCGGAGAGGCCCGCCGGCTGTGTCCGGGCCTGGTCATGGTGCCGCCGGACATGGCCAAGTATCGGGCCGTTTCCCGGCAGGTCATGGACATTCTGCGCCAGCTCACCGACCTGGTGGAACCTTTGTCCCTCGACGAAGCCTTTCTCGATGTCACCGACGTCACCGAGCACCACGGCAGCGCCACCCTGATGGCCCGACACCTGCGCGAACGGATCCGTCGGGAGGTGGGGATCACCGTGTCCGCCGGGGTGGCGCCCAACAAGTTCCTGGCCAAGATCGCCAGTGACTGGCGCAAGCCGGATGGGCTGTTCGTGATCACACCAGAGCAGGTGCCGGATTTCGTACGGACCCTGCCGGTGAACAAGATCCATGGGGTGGGTCGGGTCACCGCCGCCAAGCTGGGGGCGCTCGGTGTAGAGACCTGCGGCGACCTGCAGGATCTGGGGGTGGAGGTGCTGCTCGAACGGTTCGGCAAACAGGGCTACCGCCTGTATGAAATGGCCCACGGTCGGGATGACCGGCCGGTGGTGGTGGCCCGGGTGGCCAAGTCGGTCAGCGTCGAGCGCACCTTCTCCCAGGATCTGCCGGACAAAAACGCCTGCGCGGCGGTGCTGCCATCCCTGGTCGCGGACCTGGGGGTGCGGCTGAGCCGGCGGGCCCGGGGACAGGCGATCCACAAGCTGTTCATGAAGGTGCGCTACGGCGATTTCTCGACCCACACCCTGGAGCGGGTACGGGAGTCGGTGACGGCGCCGGAGGTGGAGGATTTCCGGCCGCTGCTGGACCAGCTGGTTACCCGTGAGGGGCGTTCGGTGCGCCTGCTCGGGGTGGGCGTGCGGTTTCGCAACACCGATGCCCCGGTGACCCAGCTGCGTCTGTTTGACTGATCCGGTTCAGGCGGCCACGGTCAGTGCGGGTGCCAGCATGCGCACCGACAGCAGACCAAGGCTGCCACCGATCAGCGCCCCGGCGACCACATCGCTGGGGTAATGCAGGCCGAGCACGACCCGCGAGGCCGCCACCGACAGAGTAAAGGGCAGCACCCACCAGGCCAGTGCCGGCAGGGTACAGGCCAGCATCACCTGAAAACAGACTGCGTGCAGGGTGTGGCCGGATGGGAAACTGTAGCGGTCAAGAGGCGGCGTGCCGCAGTTGATCGCAGGGAAGGAAATGAACGGGCGCTCGCGGATCAGCCAGCGCTTGAGCCCCTTGTAGGTCAGGGTACAGGTGAGCCCGGTCAGCGCCATCAGCAGGGCCAGGGCGGCGCCGTTGCCCGGTGCCAGCACCGGGATCGACAGGATCAGGACGTACCAGAACCAGCCATCGCCCAACCGGGACACCGTCCGGAAGTAGGCCAGCACCGGCCGGAACCGGACCGTGCGGTTCAGTGCCTGGCAGAACAGGTACTCCCGCTGGTCGATCCGGTCAAAAAGTCGAGAGGCTTTGCTTATTGAGGACATGGTACTTCCCCGGAGTGTTCGGTTTGAGCGCCAGATGTTCGAACTGTTCGATCTGGCTGGGCCAGTCCAGGTCCAGCGCGTCCAGGCGGGCCTGGGCCCGGAGTCGGTTGAGCAGGGACGGCTGGTCCGCCAGCCGGAGAGCGCAGTCAACGAAGCCCTCGTCGTCGTCCAGGGGCACCTTCATGCCGTTTTCCTCATGGCGGATGTGCTCGCTGGCGGCGGCGTCGTCGAAGGCGACCACCGCCAGGCCGCTGGCCATGGCTTCCAGTACCACGTTGCCGAAGGTGTCGGTCTTGCTGGGGAACAGGAACAGGTCGCCGGAGGCGTAGTGCCGGGCCAGATCCTCGCCCCGCTGGATGCCGCAGAAAATGTAGTCCCTGTGCCGTTCCCTGAGCTCGCGCTTGAGCGGGCCGTCGCCCACCAGCACGAACCGGGCGTTGGGATGCAGTCCGCGAATGCGCTCGTAGCAGGCCACCGCCATGCGCAGGTTTTTCTCCGCCGCCAGCCGGCCGACGTAGAGCACGGCCCGGTCATTGCCGGTCAGTCCCCAGCTGGCCCGCAGCGCGTTGTCCCGCTTGTGGGGAGAAAAACGGTGACAGTCGACCCCCCGGCTCCACAGCCCGGTTGGTGTGATGCCCATGGCCCGGGTTACCTGCTGCATCTTCGGCGTGGGTACCAGTGTGATGTCGGTGCGGTTGTGGAACCAGCGGCCATAGGCGCACAACAGTTTTTCCAGCATGCCCACGCCGTAGTAGCGGCTGTAGCGATGAAAGTTGGTGTGGAAACCCGAGCTGACCGGGATGCCCAGGCGCCGCGCCGCATTCACCGCCGCCACTCCCAGGGGGCCTTGGGTGGCCACGTACACCGCGTCCGGCCGTTCCCGGCGCCACAGACGGACCAGGCGGGTGGTGGTGGTCAGGCCGAAGCGCAGGTCGGCGTAGCCTGGCAGGGGTAGGCCGGTGACCACGTGCTCATGGCTGAACAGAGACTCGCCGGCCGCCGCCACATACCCCTTGATCTCGTGGCGCTGTCGTGGCCGAATCACCGTCACCCGGTGCTGGCGCTGCATCAGCCCCTGGCACAAATGCCGGAGGGTGTTGGCCACTCCATTGATTTCCGGGGGAAAGGTCTCGGAAACAATGGTAATGTGCTGATGACGCCGACTGGCTGTGGTGAGCTCGGTCACGGTGCTTCCTGTGGTTCCTCGAACATGGCTTCAACTATGGAAATCCGGCATGACAGTTCCGAGACACTCCCGTGACACTTCTCTTACCCGTGCCATTAACCTGACGGAGACGACATGCAAACGCGAAAGCTAGGCAATACCGACATCGACGTGACGCTCATCTGCCTGGGCACCATGACCTGGGGGGAACAGAACACCGAGCAGGATGCCTTCGAGCAGCTGGACTATGCCATCGCCGAGGGCATCAACTTCATTGACGCCGCCGAGATGTACCCGGTGCCACCGAGGCAGGAAACCCAGGGCCGGACCGAGGAGATTCTCGGCAACTGGCTGGCGCGCCGGGGCCGCCGGGACGACCTGGTGATCGCCTCCAAGGTGGCCGGGCCGGGCAATGGCCTGGGGTACCTGCGCCAGGGCCCGAGGCTGACCCGGGAACACATCCGCCAGGCCTGTGAGGACAGCCTCCGGCGCCTGCGCACGGACTACATCGACCTGTATCAGGTGCACTGGCCGGACCGGAACACCAACTTTTTCGGCAAGCTCGGCTATGTGCACCGCGAGGATGAGGACGCCACGCCGATCGAGGAAACCCTCGCGGCCCTCGACGAACTGGTGCGCGAGGGCAAGGTACGCCACATCGGTCTGTCCAACGAAACGCCGTGGGGGCTGGCCGAATACCTTCGCCTGTCCCGGGAGAAGGGGTGGCCCCGGGTGGCGAGTATCCAGAACCCGTACAACCTGCTGAACCGGTCGTTCGAGGTGGGGCTGGCGGAGTTCGCCCATCGCGAACAGGTGGGGCTGCTGGCCTATTCGCCGCTGGCCTTCGGCATGCTGACCGGCAAGTATCTCGGGGGCAAGTGGCCGGAGAAGGGGCGTCTCACCCTGTATGAGCGTTTCAGTCGTTATTCCAGTGAGCGCGCGCTGGACGCCACCCGCGCCTACGTCGAGCTGGCGCGCCAGCATGGCCTGTCGCCGGCCCAGATGGCCCTGGCCTATGTCAACAGCCGCGACTTCGTGACCAGCAATATCATCGGCGCGACCACCATGGAACAGCTGAAGGAAAACGTCGGCTCGGCCCAGGTGACCCTCAGTCCGCAGGTGCTGGAGGCGATTGAGTCGATCCACCAGGAGTTCACCTACCCCTGTCCCTGAGCGGACCGTAAGGGCCGGCCACGGCGGGCTGGCCCGGTTCCCGATGGTTCCGGTTTACAGACGGAAACATCGGGAATCTTTTCTTGACGAAAATCTGCCCAACGTGTGACAAAAAAACGGCGTCATTGTGTGCAATTTCACATCTTTCTGGCCCGCATCCATTAGACTTTAGCCTTACGAGTCCTTACACTTGCCACCTGAAACACGCTTTGGTCCGGAACATGATTATTCGCATCTTCGCCGCACTGCTCGCACTGAACCTGGTTGCCTTCGTGGTGCGGGCGGACGCCGCCGAGCACGAATTCGACCATGCCGACATCGCCCTGAGCGCGGCCCAGGAGGTCAACGAGATCCAGGAGCGGGTTTCTGGTCAATATGAGCAGGACAGTTCCGAAGCCTTCTCCGAAATTGGCTCGCGTCTGCTGAGCCTGACGCTGGTACGCGATCGCCAGAACGAGCGTCACTACGCTTCCGACCCGGCCCAGCCGGACCACGGGATCGCCCTGCTCAACGAAGGGGCCTGCCTCAACCTGAAGTGGAAGTTCTGACCCGTCGCTGCCCGGTTTCCCCTTCCTTTTTCCCCTGCCGGCTCCGGTACCATGCCATAAGCTGACCTGGCGCATTGTCTGGGGTCGCCCGGCATGGGATCATCGCCCCATCGTTTGATCACCGACGCAACAACAAACAAGAAGGAGCTTGGCCATGTCGGAAGCCTGTCAGCGCCTGCGTGACGCCGAGGCCTGTGTGGAGGCCGTGATCCAGAGGGTCGGTCAGCAGATCACCCTGGGCTTGCCGCTGGGACTGGGCAAACCCATCCGTTTCGTCAATGCCCTGTACGAGCGTGCCCGGCAGGACCCGGAACTGCAGCTCCATATCGTGACGGCGCTGTCCCTGCGGCCGCCCGGCGGCCGTTCCTCCCTGGAGCGCCGATTCCTGACGCCGTTCGTGCAACGGCTGTATGGCGACATCCCGGAACTCGCCTATGCCCGGGACGTGGCCCGCGGTGCCCTGCCAGACAACGTCAGGGTTTCGGAGTTTTTCTTCAAGGCCGGTTCCTATCTGAACAATGACACCCAGCAGCGTCACTACATCTGCTCCAACTACACCCATGCGGTCCGGGACCTGCTGGCCCAGGGCGTGAACGTGGTGGCCCAGATGGTGGCTCCGGGCGAGGCGCACGGGGCCCAGGGGCAGGTCAGCCTCAGCTGCAACCCCGATTTGTCCCTCGACCTGATCCCCCTGCTGCGGGAGCGGGAAGCGCGCGGACAGCCGGTGGCGGTGGTGGGCGAGCACAACGCCCAGCTGCCGTTCCTGGGCCGGCACGCGGCGGTGCCTGAAACCACCTTCGACGTGATTCTGGATCAGCCGTCGACGGACTACCCGTTGTTTTCCGCGCCGCAGATGGCGATCAGCCCCGAGGATCACCTGATTGGGTTTTATGCCAGCTGTTTGTTGCGGGATGGCGGCACGCTGCAGGTGGGCATCGGTTCCCTGGGTGCGGCCCTGGTTCACAGCACCATCCTGCGGCACCGCCGGAATGAGCCGTGGCAGGCGGTGTTCAACCACCTGGAGGTGGACCGGCATTTCCCGGTGGTGGCCGAAATCGGCGGCTGCGGGCCGTTCGAGGCGGGCCTGTATGGCTGCAGTGAGATGATGGTGGACGGATTTCTGTACCTGATGGAGGCGGGTGTCCTTACCCGGGAAGTGTTTGACGACGCCGACCTGCAGACGCTGATCAACGACGGCCAGGTTGGCCTGCGGCCCACCCTGGAGGCTCTGGATGCCCTACGCCAGGCGGGGCGGATCGATTCTCCCCTGCGTGCGCGGGATGTCCACTGGCTGGTGGATTGCGGCTTCTTCCGCCCGGAGACCCGGTTCCGGGGTGGTCGCCTGCAGGTGGGGGAGCGGTCGCTGGCGGCCGATCTGGACGACGCGGACAGCCGGCGGCAACTGGCGGACTGGGTGCTGGGGGAGCGTCTGGCCGGAGGCACCGTTATGCATGGCGGCTTCTACGTCGGGCCGGAGCGCTTTTACCAGGCGCTCAGGGATCTGCCCGAAGAGCAACGCCAGCGCATCTGCATGACCAGCGTCAACTTCATCAACCAGCTTTACGACCACCGCTTCGGCGACCAGCGGCTGAAGGTCGCGCAGCGCCAGCACGGCCGATTCATCAACTCAGCCATGATGTATACCCTGAGTGGCGCGGCGGTCTCGGATGGCTTGGAGGACGGCCGGGTGGTCAGCGGGGTGGGTGGGCAGTACAACTTTGTCGCCATGGCGCACGAACTGCCAGGCGCCCGCTCCATCCTGACACTGCGGGCGACCCGGACGTCCCGGGGGCAGACCCTCTCGAACATCGTGTTCAACTACGGCCACTGCACCATTCCCCGTCACCTTCGGGACATTGTTATCACCGAATACGGCATTGCCGATTTGCGCGGGCAGCCGGACGAGCAGGTGTACCTGCGCCTGATCCGCATTGCCGATGCCCGCTTCCAGGAAGCGTTGCTGCGCCAAGCCCAGGCCGCGGGCAAGGTCAGCCGTGCGTTCCGGCTGCCGGAATCCTGGCGCCGGAACACCCCGGAGGCCGTGCGCGCGGCGCTGGCGGCCGGCGGCGCGGAGGACCTGTTCCCGGCCTTCCCGTTCGGCCGTGATTTCACCGACGACGAGCTGGTGTTGGGGAAAGCCCTTAAGGGATTGCAGGCCTCGACCGCGACCTGGCGTGGTAAACTGCGCACCCTCTGGCTGGCGGCCCGGGCCCGGGATGATGGCCGTTACCGGCGCCTGCTGGCCCGGATGGGGCTGGCGTCCGCCCGGACACCGCGGGAAGCCCTCGATCGGCGGCTGGTCATTCACGGGCTGCGGCAGCTCGACATTCAACCGGATACAGACAACTCGGAAGCCTGATGCACGATACCGACACACGACCGGACGTTTTTACCGTCCACTATGTCCTGAAAAACAGACTGGGAGAGCTGGTCGACACCTCCGAGGGCAGCGAGCCGCTGCACTTTCTCTATGGCAGCCCCAACATCATCCAGGGGATCCAGGAGGCGGTGAAAGATCGTCACGTGGGCGACTGTCTGGAGGTGACCATCCCGCCGGAGATGGCCTACGGCGAACACCGGGCGGATCTGGTCCGGAAGGTGCCGCGCTCCCTGTTCGAGGGCGTGGAGGAGCTCCAGGTGGGCATGAAGTTTCAGACCAACACCGGCCGGGAGGCCCAGGTGGTCAAGGTGGTTGGCATCGACGGTAACCTGGTGACCGTCGATGCCAACCACCCCCTGGCGGGTTTCACGCTTTATTTTGATCTGGAGATTGTTGGCCGGCGGCCAGCGACGGAAGAGGAGATAGCCCAGGGGCGTCCTCTGTTCTGAGGTCCGGGGCCTGGGTGTCGTAGCGGCCGGCCTGTATCTGCCTCAGTCCCTCCCGGACGGTGCCGTGGAGCCGCTCCGCCAGCTCGCCGTTGGTCAGCTCGCCGGTGGCCCGGACCGGGGGATGAAAGAGTACATCCACCCGGGACGGAGGCTGCTTCAGCATGCCGAGCAGGTGATGGTGAAAGGCGTCGTCGCCAATGAACGGCAGGATGTGGTCGGGGTGGCCGTCCCGGCGGTAGCCGATGGTCACCGGCTGAATGGGCACGTCCGCATCCCGGGCCGCCTGCAACAGCAGGCCATGGAACGGCAACACGGTCAGGCCGGCACTGGTGGTGCCTTCCGGAAAGAACAATACCGATTCCCCCTGCTGCAGCGTCCGTGCCATGGTGCCTTTCACACGCCGGGCCTGACCGCCTCCCCGCTGGATGAACAGCGTTCCGGCCTGGCGTGCCAGCCAGCCGATCAGTGGCCAGCGGGCCACTTCCGCCTTGGACAAGAAGCGGGCCGGAGCGAGGCTGCCGAGTACGGGAATGTCGCACCAGCTGATGTGGTTACTGACATACAGGGCCGGCTCCGTCGCCGGTGTGCCGTGGTATCGCAGGCTCAGTCCCAGACAACGGCAGGCACCGCGAAAGCAGCGCCCCGCCCAGGGGGTGCGGTCGATACGGCGGCGACAGACGACATCCGCCAGTCGCAGGATTAGGGCGAGCCCGGCCGTGCCGACCAGGAACAGCACAAAGGCGGACAACCGTACCAGTAATCGAATCCAGCCCATAGCGGCCTCCCGGCGTCAGGACGCTTTGCCCATGAAGTGGCGGCTGTAGCGGGCGGAGAGTTTTTCCACCTCCAGCAGCACCAGCAAATCGGCGCAGCGGAACTCCGGATCCCAGCAGGGAGCGCCGCACACCCGGGCACCCAGGCGCATGTAGGCACGGATCAGCGGAGGAACCTCCACGGGCCGGTCCGGAGGCGTCGTCTGGGTGAGGTGCGGCAGCTCGCGCCGTGGCGTCACCCGGAAGGATTCGCCGGCAAGATAGGTTTCCTGAAGGTGGTTGGCGATGCGCCAAGCCCGGTGGCCACCGTCGGACATGCCAATGCTGGCGCAGCCGATCAGATAGTCGATCCGGTGTTGCACCAGGTACTCCGCCAGGGTGGACCACAGCAGGGCGATGGTGGCGCCGTTACGGTGTTCCGGGTGGACGCAGGTGCGGCCGAGTTCCGCCAGAGATCCTGGCAGGCCGGCCAGCGCAGACAGGTCGAATTCGCCCGCGGAATACAATTGATGAACCGACGGGACACGCTCGGCCGGCAGAATCCGGGTGGTGGCCACCAGGGTGCCGGTCCGCTGGTCGGTCACGATGAGGTGGTCGCAGAGCGCGTCGAAGGCGTCCGCGTCCAGGCCCGGGGTACTGGCCCCGAGGTCACTGTCGTACTCGGCGGAGAACACTTGGTAGCGCAGCCTCTGTGCCTGCTCGACCAAGGCGGGATCACGGGTGATCCCGGTGACCAGGGATCGGGCGGTTTGCCGGACGCTCGCGGTTTGTGCAGTCATGGCTCGTTCTCTTTGTGTCCATTTCCGGGCAAGGTTATGAATCGGCTGTGACACCCCGGTGACTGACCGGTGACGAGTTCGTGACAGCCCGGAGGCGGGTGCGCGGGGGAAGAGGCTTGTGTGACGGGGTGTTACGGAGCGGCGGTTCCATGTATATTTCCGAACAGCATGTATAATTGCTGTAACAGCAGGTTGCCTGCTTATCCGGCGAGGTGGCAGCCAGAAACCGGAATAACAACACCAGAGATGGACGGCGTGGAACAGACGAACGAAAGTTGGCGAATTCTCATCGTTGAGGATGACGAACGACTCGCGGAACTGACCCGGGAGTACCTCGAAAGCAACGGCCTGACCGTATCCCTCGAAGCCAATGGCGCGGCGGTGGTGGAGCGCATCCGTAATGAGCAACCGGACTTGGTGGTGCTGGACCTGATGCTGCCGGGCGAGGACGGTCTGTCGATCTGTCGCAAGGTCCGCCCGTTCTACAACGGCCCGATCGTTATGCTCACGGCCCGCACCGACGACCTGGATCAGGTATTGGGCCTGGAAATGGGGGCCGATGACTACATCAGCAAGCCGGTCAAGCCGCGGGTTCTGCTGGCCCGCATCCGGGCGATGCTGCGTCGGGTCTCCGAGGCAGCCCAGGCCGGCGGCGACGACGAGGGGGGCGAGGAGCCGGTTCGTCTTCAGTTCAATGACTTGGTGGTCGATCGTTCCATGCGCGAAGCCTGGCTCAACGACCAGAGCATCGACCTGACCAGTGCCGAATTCGACCTGTTGTGGCTGCTGGCGAGCAACGCCGGACGGGTGCTCAGCCGGGAGGAAATCTTCACGGCGCTGCGGGGCATCGAATACGATGGCCAGGATCGCTCCATCGATGTACGGGTGTCCCGGATCCGTCCCAAGATCGGTGACGATCCGATACATCCACGGCGCATCAAGACCGTTCGCAGCAAAGGCTATCTGTTTGTGAAGGAAGCCTGATCCAGCGGTTTCCGTGGGCGCGGCACCCATGTCCGGGGGGCCGCGCTGTTCCCCAGCCAGGGTCGTCACCATGCCCTTAACCTACCTCCTGAAGCTTTACGCCCGCCTGCTGGCCATCGCCGCTGCCGTCGTCCTGCTGTGTGTTGTTTTGTTCAACGGCCTCAATGCCGTTCGTCACCAGTTCTGGCTGGAGCGCATGCCGGACCCGTTGATGCGCTGGTTGGCATCGGTGCCACTGGCGGAAGAACCGTACCAGTGGCTCTCGGCTTGGTACGGGTTGACGGTGGCCAGCCCCGAGGACCTGGCGTTGCCCCCGGTGCTCCAGGAGCGGCTGGCCTACGGCCAGGTGGTGGCGACCGAAACGCCGGTTGGGGTATGGCTGATGGTGCAGACACCCGCTGGCGATGTCCTGCGGTTGTCGTTCGACGAACCCTACCGGGATGTTGCCAATGTCCTGTCGGAGTTGGTCAGCTGGTATCTGGGGCCGGCGGAGGCGGACCAGCGCGAGTCCCTGGCCCGGCAGCTGGAGCACCACCTCGGGGTCCGCATTCTCTGGCCGGATGACGGCCACGCGCTGCCCGGGGGCGCGGTCTTGCAGCGGGTATCCGAGCAGGGACTGGCGTTGTATCGGGAGTCCCCGGAAGGGCCGCTGAACGCCCTGCTGCAGCTGGACGACGGGGCACTGGTGGGCGTGGCGCTGCCGGCACCGTTTTCGCCCTGGGCCTGGCCCATGGTCCTGCTGCTGTTGCTGGTGGTTGGCGCGGTGCTGTGGCTGGCCCTGTTTCTGGGGGTACGCGAGCTGGACAGCAACCTGCGCAAGGTGGAATCCGTTGCCATGCGCATCGCCCGGGGGGAAATGGGCGCGCGGGTGGACGCCGGTCACGGCACCCTGGTGGAGCGTCTGGCCTCGGCGTTTAACGGCATGGCCGAGCATATCCAGCGGCTGGTCCAGGTCCAGCGGGAAATGATCCACGCCGTTTCCCATGAGCTGAGAACGCCGGTGGCGCGCATCCGGTTTGGTGTTCAGATGATCGAGGATTGCCGGGACGAGGTGGCCCTGAAGAAGCAGCTGGACGGAATCGACGGCGACATCCAGGAGCTGGATGAACTGATTGACGAAATCCTCACTTACGCCCGTCTGGAGCAGGGCGGCCCGGTGTTCTCGTTACGGGAGCACTCGGTCACGGACATCGTCCGGCAGGTGGTTTCGGAGCAGCAAGTGCTCCGGCCCCAGCTGGAGATCGAGGCGGATATCGACGAGGACACCGAGCGGCACGCCCTGTCCGACATTGAACCCCGCTACATCCACCGCGCCATCCAGAACCTGGTGGGCAATGCCGGCCGCTACGCCCGGCATCGGGTCCGGGTCCGGTGCCGGATCGACGACGACAACTGCCGGGTGGACGTGGAGGACGACGGTCCGGGCATCCCGGAGCAGGATTGGGAGAGGGTCTTCACCGCGTTTGCCCGTCTTGACGACAGCCGTACCCGGACATCCGGCGGCTACGGCCTGGGTCTGTCCATCGTGCGCCGAATCCTGTACTGGCATGGCGGGCAGGCATTCGTGTGCCGCAGTGATACTCTTGGGGGCGCCCGCTTCAGTCTGGTCTGGCCACGCCGTAAGCCCGAGGACGCGGTTTTGTGAACCAGGCCTCAGGACCTCACCTGATGTAACAAAGCCGCTACACAACCGCAACGGACGGGGCCGGGGCCATGGCCGATAATCGTTCGGGTAAGGGATGACTTTTGAGGTTGTAGTTCTTACGAACTTTCCTTGTTTCATTCGTCATTTCAAGGGCCGGTTTTCCGGCCCTTTTTTTGTGCGCCCGGCACGGGCGCACTCCTGGAGGTGCAAGTCCTCCCGTGAGCTGGCCACAGCGAACGAAGT
>MDTD01050706.1_pt1 | contig 44456 bp, 45 predicted proteins | sample 811221 | NCBI WGS metagenome assembly MDTD01 (sample SAMN05326646, study PRJNA326480) | marine metagenome | isolation source: seawater | place: Pacific Ocean: South West | collected 2011 | reverse complement strand
CGCGGTAACGCGTGTAGCTGACCAGTACTAATAGCTCAATTGGCTTGATTTATGCACTGAAAAAAATTTTTTAAAATTAAATATAGATATGAAAATAAGCAGCTCCGAAATTTTAAATTTAGCTAAGCAAATTTTAAAAAAACTGTCTAAAGACAAGGATAGCACTGTGTCTAAAGTTCGGGACACAAAAAAATACGTGTTATTAGGTGACGGAGCGAGCTTAGACTCTATGTCATTTGTCAATTTTATTTCAGAGATGGAAAATTTAATTAGTAAAAAAATTAAAAAAGATTTTGTAATAAAAATTGACAAAATACATAGTGTGAACGTCGGAAAGAAAAAGTTATTTCTTGAAGATTTTGCAAAAGTGCTAACAAAGATAATTAATTAATTAGTTAGTTTATTAACAACACTCCCGATTTTTCTAACTTCTCTTAAGCTAAGCTTTGGATAAATAGGTATACTTATAGTTTCATTAAAAAATTTCATTGCGCCAATAAATTTATCTTGTTTTTTTAGTTTAACATATTTTGGTTGTAGAAAAATTGGTATGTAATGTACTTGTGAGAGTATACCTTTTCTATAAAGTTTTTGCATTAAAATATCTCTTTTGATTTTTGAAGATTTTTTAATTTTAATAAAATACAAATGCCATGCATTACTTAATTTAGAATACTTTTGAGGGAATTTTTCAATACACTTGTTGCTTTCGAAAATTTTATTGTAAATTTTTGCAATTTCTACTCTTTTTTTTATAAATAAAGAAACTTTATCTAATTGAGCAAAGCCCAATGCACAATTTAGTTCACTTAATCTAAAATTAAAACTGGGATTTTTAACAACATATCTCCAATTAAAATATCTTTTTGTGCTGCTTTTTCTTTCAATGCCATGATTTCTATGTATCAACATCTGCTTAAAATATTTTTTATTGTTAGTGGTAACCATACCTCCTTCACCTGTTGTTATAGTTTTTTGTGGATGGAAAGAGAAAACACATATATCGGAAAATTTACATGAACCAACTCTACTTTTAGTATTTATATAATTTGCTCCAAGGGCATGGCACGCATCTTCTAATATTTTAAATTTAAATTTCTTTTTCAATTTAAAAAATTCTTTTGCATTTAAAGGGCAACCGCCATTATACATAGTAACAACTAGGTCGATTTTTTTCAGTTTGTTTTTTTTTATGCAATTTAAAAGTCCAGATGGAGTCATTTGACCAGTATTTTCATCTACATCAGCAATAAAAATCTTACAGTCTAAAAAATTAGCCATATTAAAAGCTGCTAAAAAATTGATGGCGGGGATGATTACAACAGAATCTTTTTTTAAATTAAGAGATTTATATGCAATATAAATACCAGCTGTTCCATTTGAACAAGCAACTGAATATTTGCTACCTACAAATTTTTTAAATTTATTTTCAAAATTTATTAAATAGCTACCATTTGTTAAATAATCTGACTGCATAGATTTTTTAACAATTCGAAAATCTTTTTTAAATAGATAATGCCTACTATATGGTGTCATCTTGCTCATTTCTTTAGATGTCCCCTTTCTTTAATGCAGTATTTTTTTTAAGATTTTTCTTTGATTTTTTTCCTAAAATTTTACTAAATAATTTCATATCTAATCCAAATGCAGGTCTTAATTTTCTGAGATTTTTATTAGTAAATTTTTCACCTTTTTTAATATCGTTTACTACATAAATTGATCTTCGATACATTTTATTTTTTATTTCTGACTTATTTCTATAAAAAAATTTCTCACCTCTAAGTTCAAATCCTTTAATAATAGCTTTTTTATATCTTGGTATTTCCTTTGTGGTAATTGAAAATTTCGAGTCCAAACCAAGATTTTTTTTTAAACAAATATGTTTTTCAAATAAATCAGCACCTAAGTATGCTGCAAGTTTTGCTACATCATCATCTATAGAGTGGTCTGATAAACCTATTTTACATTTAAATTTATCTTTTAGAATTTTTATATTTTCTAGATTAAAATCTTTATTATCTGATGGGTACTTGCTAACACAATAAAGGAGAGTAATTTTTTTAGCTCCATTTTTTTTTGCTACATTATATGAGGTCTCAATCTCTTTTAAAGATGCCATTCCAGTAGAAATAATTATCTCTTTTTTTGTCTGCGCAACACGCTTGATCAAGTCCAAATCGTTCATTTCAAAAGAAGCGATTTTATAAAAGGGACAACCTAAACTTTCAAGCAGCTCTACTGCTCTAATTGAAAAAGGTGTGCTAAAGCATCTAATACCTATTTTTTTGGAGTAACTGAAAAGTTTTTTATGCCAAACAAATGGAGTTTCAGCTTGATTATACAAATCCCATAAAAACTTTCCTTTCCATTCGCCAGAATTTATAAAATATTTTTTTGTTTTAGATTTTATAACCATATCATCAGCTTCGAATGTTTGTAATTTAACTGCATCTGCTCCATATTTTTTTGCTTCAAAAATTAATTTTTTTGCAATTTTTAATTTACCAGCGTGGTTGGCTGAAATTTCTGCGACTAAAAAAGGTTTCTTATTTAACATGAGTTTGTAAAAAGTATTTCTAGAGTATAATATATAAAATGTCATTAATAATTAAGTACTTAAAAAATCTCTCTAAAAATGAACCATGTATTATTTAGATTAAATGTTGGAACAAAACTGGGACTTGGACATTTTTTTAGGTGTAAGCACCTCGCATCAGAATTTATTAAAAAAGGATACAAATGTACCTTTCTTATAGATAAAAAACATTATTTTTTCGAGAAATTTAAGGATATTAATTTCAAAATTCTTTATCAAAAAAAAAATTTTTCTAGCGAAGTAAGAGACCTAAAATTAATTGATAAACATTTTGATAGTCGAGTAAAATTTTTTATTTTGGACGATTATAGATTAAAAAACAAATGGATAAAAAATTTTAAAAAAAAATATAAGAATACAAAACTTGTTGTTTTCAACGATAATCATTTAAAAAATTACAAATCTGACTTTACAATAAATGCATCTAAATATCTTGCAGATACAAAGGATAGAATTAATAGTAGCAAACTTTACGGATCAAATTTCTCAATAATAAATCCTAAATTAAAAAAAAAAGTAAGCAAAAATAATTTATTGACAATTTTGATTTACTTTGGTGGAGGTTATGATTATGGCAAAAACTTTTTAGGGATAGTTAAAATACTTAAATCTTTAATTAAATTAAAAAATATAAAAGTAAATTTTATTGTAGGCCCTTTATCAAAAAATATTGATAAGGTAAAAAAAAGAATTTCTTCTAAAAAAATTAATTTTCATGAAAAAATATTTGATTTAACAAAAATATTGTCAAACACAGATTTTTATTTAGGTAGCGCAAGCTCTATCATTTATGAACTAAATTATTTAAAAATACCCTCGGTAATTATGACATTAAATAAAAAACAAAAAAAAATTGATAATCGATTTTTTGAAAATCTTGGTAATTTTTTTATTTTGGATATTAAAGATTTAAAATATCAAAATCTATGTTACTTAATTAATTTAATTTTGATTAATCTAAAGAATATTAATCAAAGTATAAAGGTTAGAAAAATTGATATTGGTAAAAATGGAGCCCAAAATATCTTTAATGCAATTACTAAAAAATCAAAGATAAAAAATTTTAAAAACAAGATTAAGGCACATAAAAATAAAGCTTTATATCAAATTGCAAAAATAGATGATGTCAATGAATTTTTAAATATACGAAATCGAATAAAAAATAGAGAGTCATCATTAACAAGTAATCAAATAGAAAAGATCGACCATTATATTTGGTGGTTAAATAAAAGAATTGATAAGTTTAAATTTACTTCAGAAAACAAAATTAAGATAACGTTGTGGAGAAAAAAAATATTAATAAAAAATAAGTATTTTTATACGGGAGGATGGTCGACGTCTGATAAAGTAAGCATAAACGAAATAATTTTTGCTTATAAGAAACTTTTAGATACTAAAAATTTTAAATGGATCGGAGTAGCTAAAAAAGAAAACCGTTTCTTAACCTGGCTTAATCTAAGATTAGGATTTAATATTTTTAAAGGAAACAATTTTTCATCTCAAATAAAGTCATTCATTAAACTTTATAAAATAAAAAAACCAAAAAATTTAAACTTTTTTATTAATTAAAATTTTATTTTCTGTTCTTTTAGTTGAATTTTGATTATCTTTATACTTTGAAGTTTTGGAACTATTTTATGAGCAAATTGGACTTTAAACTGTCTTTCAATTTCGAGTATAAGCCTCAAATGATTAAGCGAGTCCCATTTTTTAACATTTTGAATTGATAATTTCTCTGAATAATCAGATTTATTTATCTTGAGTATTTTACAAAAAATTTCTTTAAGTTTTGTATTATTATTTGTTTTATCTGGCATTAGTAATTTTCATGATTTTTTCATTTTGTTTTATAATTGGTTTAATAAACTTGTAAAGAATAAACTTATTTTTATATTTTATTTTTTTAAAATTTTTTTCAGCAAATTGATAAAAAAGCCTATTTTTTTCAGATTTATTATATTCAATTAAAATATTGAAATCAGTACCCTCATAATGTTTACAAACATAATCAAGAAAATATTTTTCAATATCTCTGCCTAGAGCTCTACAACTCATTAAAAAGTTTTTAATAATTAAATTATTTTTTGATTTATTAATAAAAATAGCACCTATGGTACCGTAACTGCCAAACTTATCTTCTGCAAAACACTCAAAAATATCTATATTTTTATCTTTAATAATCCTGCTAATCTGTGTTTCGCTTAACCTCAATGTTGTGGAGTTAAATTGGTTTGTTCTTTGCGTTAGCTGAGAAAGCCTAGTGACATTTTTCTTATTATTTCTTTTTATCGTTAACCTTATATTTAAGTTAGCTACATAATCTTTAAAGTCTTTACTATTTTTCTTTTCATTAACTCTTTTTTCTTCTATTTGGTAGAGTTCGTATCTTTTTTTGTCTTCATCAGTTACTCTAGTTTGATTTTTAAATATTGAATTAATATTATTAGTAAAGTTTTTATATTCATCTACTCTTATTACTTCAAGTCGTTTAATTGTTTTTTTTAAACTTTCAATTTCAAATTCGGAGTCGTCAATAAAAATAGTTTGATCTAATGAAATTTTTAGTTTTTTTGATATTTCAATTATATTTTTAAATTTAGGTTTCCAATTAGCACAAATAACAGAAAAATCTTTTGATCTTAAAGACATTTTTTTTTTATTATATTTAAGTGTTTTGATTATATTTTCCCTATCATTTTTTGAAACAATCCCTAGCATCATTCCTTTTTTTTTTAAAAGCGAGAGATTTTTTTGAAACTTTGCGTAATTAATCAGATTATTTCTTATATTTATTTTTTTGAAACCAACTTCGTCTATAATACCATTCCACAAAGTATTATCTGCATCTAGAAGAATTAATTTAATTTCTGATTGATACATACGTATTAACTTTCTAAAAATTATAAATGATAAAATCTTTACCCCGTGGCCGTTAAATGGAAACATAGACTGCGACCAAGATCTTTTTGATAAAATATCTTTAACATTTTCAAACCAATTAATTTCTTTATTAAGATCAATTATTTTTATATTGTCTTTTCTAGAAGATATTTTCGTTAAAACTTTGCCAAAAGATGAAATTTCTACTTTGCTAAACATACCTTTCGAAAAAAAAAATATAAAAATATTTTTTGCCTTTTTTTCTAATAAATTTTCGATAATAATTTTATATTGATTTACTATTTCTTTTTTTAGAATATTTTTATTTACCTTTTTCTTGCCATGAAAAAAAGAGTCTACACTTAAAATTAAAATACAAGCTTTGTATTTTTGGATTTTTTTTTCATCACTATCTAGTAAAGAAGTATATGAATCTTCATATCCAGATATATCGAAAATAGGTTTAATTTTTTTTGTATTAAACTTTTCCTCAATTTCTGAAAAAATTGGCTCAATTGTAAAATTTCTTAAAATTAAAAACTTATCTTTTTGCATTTTTTACAACAGCACAATAACTTATTGCAATTTTCTCCATCTTCCATTTATTCTTTGGTATATTTTCAGAAGGCACCACATACTCTTTAGACACGGTTAAACCGGCTTTTTTGATTATTTTTTTAATATGTTTTACATCTTTGAAATGAAACAGATGATCATGTTGCGCGCAATTAGCACATGTAGTCAAAAATATTGATCCAGTATTACTTAAAAGATTTTTAGATTTTCTCAAAAATTGAACAGGATTTTTTACATGTTCAATTACCTCTCCCATGATAATAAAATCAAACTTTTTTTCATCTTTAAATTTAAGAAAATTTATTTTTTTAAAAGAAATCTTTTTATTGACTCTAATTTTATTAAAAACCTTTCTCAGACCGTTGATGGCACTCTGGCTTACATCAATAATTGCCCCATCTACATTTTTTTGTTTTTGAAGAAGAGCACTTAGCAATCCATGACCAGCTCCTATCTCAAGATAATTTTTTAATTTATTCTTTTTTGGCAAGTTATTAAAATACCAGTTCAAGATTTTAATATGATGCACCCAAAAAATTTGAGTAAGCAATAAACCGATAAGATATGACCTCATTTTTTCTTTTGAACTATAAAAATTCAGGTTATTAATATTTTCTTTGATTGCTCTATATGTAGGGTTTTTCTTAAAGTAGAACTGTTCCATTAAAGTCTCTCTACAGAATGCAACATACGATTTTGCTATTTTCTTATCACTAAATTTGTACAAATTTTTTAGAATATTCAAAATTTTTAAGACAAGAGGGAATATTTCTTTTAAAAATTTTTTTCTGTATCTAATTTTAATAATTTTTTTCCCTAAATTTTTATCCTCTTTATCTATTAGTTTATAGAGCTGATAGATTTTTTTTTGCGAACTTTTAATCAATTGAATATCCACCATTTAAATTTAAATTTGCACCAGTTATATTTTTTGCTTTTTCTGATAGTAAATACAAGGTCAAGTTTACAACATCTTGTGAGGTTGTAAGCTTCCCAGTTAGAGAATTTACTTTATAAAATTCTTTTACGATTTCCGGAATATCTTTAGTAAGTTTGGTGTCTATTATGCCAGGGGAAATACAATTAACTCTAATATTTTTTTCAGAAAATTCTACAGACAAATTTTTTGCAAGGGATATAAGTGTTGATTTAATCAAACTATAAATCATCATTTTTGGCGGGGGCTTACCTACAGCTGCGTCAGAACCCATAATAACTATTGAACTACCTTTTTTAAAGTTTTCCTCCAGTCCCTGCACTAATTTGAAAAGACTTATGAGTTGGAGATTTAATTCTTTATTAAGATCTTTAACATTAATTTTTTTTAAATCTTTAAATAAAATCTTTCCAGCAGGAAGAAAAACAAATTTATCAATGATAAAATTCTTTTTAATAATCTTAATAAAACTATCCAAGTTTTTTTTATTTAAAAGATTTAATTTCTTAGTAATTAAATTTTTTGATTTCTTTGTGAAATTTTGATTTTTTGAATAAAAGGTAGAAATAGTTAAATTATTTAAAGACAATTTTTCAACAATCTTTTTTCCGATTTCAGATGAACCTCCTACCACTAATGAAACTGTTTTTCTTTTTTCAATAATTTTTCTCTTTACAATCTCTTTTTTCTTTAAAAAAAATTTTCTCTCAAATTTTTTAGGATATTTAACTTGCGCATCTGCCTCTAGTACAATTTCGTCATTTTGATTTTTTGCTATGATAGAAAGAAACATAGTTTTTGTCGAAGTAGAAACATTTTCGATAGTAGTTTCAAAATTTATAACATCGTTTAAATAAACTGGTTTATAAAAACTTAAGTTACACCCTGTCCACAGAGCACCATCTCCAGGAATTTTATTTCCGATAATTTTTGATATAAAAGAAGAAGTTAACATTCCTTGAATAACTTTATCTTTAAAGCCCATTTTTTTTGCTACACTGCTTTTGAAATGTATAGAATTATTATCTTTCGTAATCTTTCTAAAATTAGATACATGTTCTTTATTTATTTTAATTTTTTCAAAATATTTTTTCATATTAAAACCATTTCAACAAAGTGCACCCGAAGACAAAACCTGCTCCCACCCCAGAAATTAAAACATAATCACCTTTTTTCACCTTTTTTTTGCTCACGGCATCAGCTAAAGTAATAGCTAAAGATGCATCAGCAGTATTACCATACTTGACCATTGTATTATGAACTTTATCTTTTGATATACCCATTTTTTCAATCAAATATTTTATTAGATTTAAATTTGCTTGGTGAAAAACAAACAGATTTATTTTAGCAATATTTAATTTTGATTTTTTTAGTGTTTTTTCGATGACCAAAGGTTGGTATGTCACAACTTGTTTCCATGTTTCTAATCCGTTCATAGAATACAGAAACTTCAATTTTTCATTTTTATTTGCTTCATTAAATGTTAAATTTGATCCTCCACCAACCAATCTCACATCTTCATAAGCAGATGAATTTCCAATCAAATCAGAAGCAATATAACCGTAATTTTTTGGCACTCTAGCTACTATAGCAGCGCCTGCTCCGTCACCAAAATACATACAATCTTCAGGTTTTTTCCAGTTTAAAAACTTTGACTGTAATGCTGCGCCAATTACTAAAATTTTTTTAATTTTTTTATCTGCGTGAAGTTTTTCTGCAGCTGCACTAATTCCTATTTGAAACCCTGTGCAATTAGCCATCAAATCATAACATCCAGCATTTTTTAGACCTAATAATTGTGAAACTTTGCTAGCTAAAGATGGGAATTTATAGTCTGCTGAAAAAGTGCAGCAAATTATATAATCAATTTCATCTTTTTTTATTTTAGAATTTTTTATTGCTTTAAGTGATGCTTTATAAGACATGTAAGAGCAAGTTTCTTCTTTGTTTGCAAAAAACCTTTGTTTGATGCCAGTTTTTTTATAAATCCAATCTTTCGATGTTTTAGTTTTTCTAGCTACAAATTTATTATCTACCTTTCTTGAAGGGATATATTTACCAGTTCCTATAATTCCACAATTAATCATAATTATTTCAATATGTAAGTTACACAACTTGGAATCGATTTTTCATTAGCTTTAAGCTCATCAAATATAATTCTTTTTTCAATCTTAAAATTAGATTTTTTTACAATATATTCCAAATCACGATAGCCAAAAACTCCTTGCCCAGACAAATCATGAAATAACATATACTCAGGCATAAAAGTGAAATCTTTGTTAAGTGAATAAGTAACTGCATCAGCTTTTACTAGCTCACATAAAATAATTTTTGCTTTAGGAAAATTCTTTTTTAATTTATTTAGAAAATTTATTATAGTAGATTTTGAATTTGAGGAAATTTCTTGAATTAAAAACCACATAGAAATTAATATTTCTTGATTATCTGTAAATTTAATAATCTTTTTTGACCACTTTTCAATTTTTTTTGCATCTTCCTTAATTATCAAATTTTTTATTTTCAATTTTTCTATTTTTTTTTTTGAAATTTTTACAGATTCGCTTGAAAAATCGACACCGCAAATTTTTTTTAGTTTAAGAATTTTCTTTGATAGAATTGCAAAATCTCCATTGCCAACACCTAGATCGATTAATGAAGAAAAATTATTTTCTTTCTTCAAATAATTAAGAGCTGAAAAAAAATATCTCATATGGGTTTTGCCGCTTCCTAAAATATTTTCATCTCTCAATACTTTTATATTATTTTTTTTCTTTAAAATTAAATTATCTAAATTTGAAAAATAATTTTTATACGAGTGGGGGACTAAAAATGATGAATATCTCATAAAAATATCCTTTCCTAATTCAGTAAGAGAAAAAAAATGTTTATTTTTTTTTAAATACCCGATGTTAGTTAAATAATTAAATATGAAGTTTAAATTTTTTTTATTTTTACATATATCAAAATCATTTAATCGAAATTTATCTTTTGATAAAACTTTATAAATAATATTATTCCTTACAATCATTGAAATAATCTGTGTTACAAAAAAACCTCTTAAATTTGAAGCTATCTCCTTTTTAAAATTAGTTTCCATCGACTAACCCAAGATTTATTGTTTGACCAGTTATAGCAGTATTCTTATTATTCATTAATGGTGTAATAATATTTATTAGTTCATTTATTTTTAAAACTTTTTTATAAGTAAGCCCATATTTTGCTTTTTGGATTGTGCTCTCTCCTAACTCTTTAAATGATTTTGAGTTATACATAGAAACACGTAATGTATTAAACGTAATATTCATATTATTTTTATACGAGATTTCTTTTGAAATAACTTTTAAATATTTTTCTACCGCAGCCTTTGAAGATGTATAAAGAGATGTGCCTTCCAAATTTAAAGCTACAGACATTGATGAAATATTTATTATTCTTCCAAATTTCTTTTTCATCATAATTTTTGTTATTTCATTAATTAAATGAATTTGACCAAGGATGTTAGTTTTTGTAACTTCTTCAATAAATTCAAAATTATTTAATAAAGCCGGAAAAGCCGCTGGAGCCATACCCGCATTGTTAATAAAGTAATCAATTTTTTTATATTTTTTATTAATTAAACTTAAAAAATTATTAATTTGAGATTTAGATTTTAAGTTTACATTTTTAAAAAATAAATTCTTCGTATTCTTTATTTTTGTATTCGCTCCAAAACCAACAACAATAAAACCATTTTTCTGATAATATTTGCTGAGATCTTTTCCAAGACCGTTACTACAACCACTTATTAAAATTACTTTTTTTTTCAAATTTTTCTTGACTGTTCAAATTTTGAACTATAATGTTCAATAATTGAACAAATGTCAAATAAGAATTTTAGTCAAGAAGATCTTGAATTATTAAGAAAGATCGCAAAAAAATCAGAGGCAAGCCAAAGAGATTTGGCTAACGAGCTTAATTTGAGTCTCGGAAAACTCAATTATTGTATCAAATCATTAGTACAAAAGGGGTTAGTAAAAATTAATAGATTAAAAGAAACCCCTTCCAAGATTAAATATATTTTAACCCAAGAAGGCATAGCACTACGAACCAAACTCACATTAGATTTTATGAAAAAAAAAATGGCTGAATATGATGAGTTAAAAAGAGAGTTGGAAAATGAAAACAATATGGAGGGAAAATAGATAAATGTGGATAGTGGCTAAGCATAATTACAGTGAATTCAATACTTTGCTTAAAGAGCTAGAAAAAAAGTTGGGAGAAAAAATAAATTTTTATAGACCAAAAATGTTAGTTAGCAATTTACCTCAAAAATATAAATATATTCTTTCAGATTATGTTTTTTTTCATAATAAAAATTTTGATAATTTTCAATTTTTACAACAATTGAAAAACACAAAAGGATTAAAATATTTTTTAAATTTTTATAGAAAAGAACAAGGCTCTATAAAAAATTTTATTGATTTATGCAAAAAACATGAGGATAAGGATCAAAATTTAAAAATTAGTTTTTTTGAAAACTCAAATTTTGATAAGATTAGATTATTAGATGGTCCTTTCAAAAATTTTATATTTTCGATTGTTGACCACACAGGAAAAAATTTAAGACTTAATATTGGAAAACTTAAGCTAACTTTAAATAAAAGGAAAAATAGTACAGCTTTTGTTTTCTAAAAAAAATGATGAAAATAAAATCAAAAAAACTGTTTTTTGGTATGTGCGGAGCTATGAATAATGAATAATCAAAAAATTTTGATAACAGGTGCAACTGGATCTTTTGGTAAGAAAATGATCGATAGAATTATAAAAAAATATCGATTCAAAAGATTGGTAATTTTTTCCAGAGATGAACTTAAACAAAGTTTAATAAGAGAAAAATATTCTGAAGAAAAATATAAAAATTTAAGATTTTTTATCGGAGATATAAGAGATCAGGAAAGAGTTAAAGCAGCATTTAATGAAATTGATGTCGTGATACATGCAGCTGCATTGAAGCAGGTTACTACAGCTGAGTATAATCCTATGGAGTGTATCAAAACAAATATTATAGGTGCGGAAAATGTTATCAAAGCAGCTTTAGCAAACAATGTAAAAAAAGTTGTTGCATTATCAACAGACAAAGCTGTTGATCCTGTAAATCTTTATGGGGCTACGAAACTTGCTGCTGAGAAACTTTTTATTTCTGCAAATAATATATTTGGCAATAAACCTACAAGGTTTTCAGTAGTTCGTTATGGAAACGTGATTGGCTCACGAGGTTCAGTTGTTGAAGTTTTTAATAAAATATTAGCTACAAACAAACCATTTCCAATTACTGATAAAAACATGACTAGATTTTGGATGACAATTGATGAAAGCGTTAATTTGGTTTTAAGGTCGTTAAAATTAATGAATGGCGGAGAAACTTACATTCCTAAAATTCCATCAATCAAAATTTTAGATTTAGCGAAATCCTTTGACCCAGGAAGAAAAATTAATTTTATTGGTATACGACCGGGAGAAAAAATAAATGAGTTTTTATGTTCTTCTTCAACAGCTCATTTAACTTTAGAATTCAAAGACCATTTTTTAATAATGCCTTCCTTTGAGGGAAACATTAAAAAAACAGCTTATATAAAGAATAAAGATGGCGAAAAAGGAAAGTTCGTTTCGAAAGATTTTACATATTCTTCAGATAAAAATGATTTTCTAAAAATATCGGAAATAAAAGAAAGATTAATAAAATAAAAATTAGATGAGAAAACACCCAATAGTAATTTGTGAAATTGCCAATACTCACGGCGGAGATTTAAAGACACTGGTAAAAACAATTAAATCTTTTTCAAGTTTGAACTATCCAAGTTTATCATTAAAATTTCAGGTTTTTTCTGCACAAGGCTTGTCCGTCAAAAACTATCATGCTCACAATCTTTATAAAAAGATTTCTTTCGACGAAGCGAAATGGAAAAAAATATTAAAATTGTCAAAATCTTTGTTTAATGAAGTTTGGATTGATGTTTTTGATGAATTTAGTTTAAAAGTGCTTTATGAAAATCATAAAAATATTGATGGTCTTAAATTACAAGCATCGACTCTAAAAAATGATTTTTTATTAGAAAAAATTAGTAATTTTATCAAAAAAAAACCAAAAAAAATTATTTTAAATATCTCAGGATTTGAAATATTTGAGATTAAACAAATAATTAAAAAATTAAACATTAAAGATGAAAATTTAATAATTCAATTCGGTTTTCAAGATTACCCTACTTTGTTTGCTGACTCAGGTTTAAATAAAATTGTAGTTCTTAAAGAAAATTTTAAAACACAATTTAGTTACGCTGATCATTCAGGCAATGATACACCTGACGCTTTTTCAGCACCTTTATTGGCTTTTAATATGGGATGTGAATACTTAGAGAAACACATTTGTTTAGATTACAAGAAAACAAAATATGATTTATATTCATCTTTAGATATTAAAGATTTTAAATTATTTACATCTAGTTTATTGTCTTATAGCAACCACTTAAATGAAAAAAATTTTATTTCAAAAAAAGAAAAAAAATATTTATATAATTCAATTTTAAAGCCTGTTTCAAAAAAAAATCTCCAGAAAAATTCTTTTGTAACTTTTGACAATTTTGATTTTAAAAGATCGGATAGTAAAGTTAAAAGTTATTGCGATCCTAAAAAATTTTATTTTACAAAAAAAAAAATAAAAAAAGAGGGGATTTTAGACGTTACTAATTTAGAAAGAATTAATATAGGAGTTATTGTAGGAGTTAGAATGAAATCTTCTAGATTAAAAAAAAAGGCAACTTTAAAAATAAATAGAAAAAAATCGATAATGTGTTGTTTAGATAGCGCATCTAAAATCGAAAATATTGACAAATTTATTTTAGCAACATCATACTTAAAAGAGGATGACGAATTAGCAAAAATTAAACACAAAAAATTTGAAGTTTTTAGAGGGGCGCCTGAAAATTTAGTCAAAAGATACTACGATGTAGCAAAAAAAAATAAATTAGATACGATAATTAGAATAACTGGTGACTGCCCATATGTTTCAAAAGAAATAATAAAGATTTTATTAAGATCCCATCTTGAAAATAATGCAGATTATACTTCATGTAAAAAAAGTGCACACGGCACAGCAGCTGAAATATATAGTTTTAAAAGTTTAGAAAAAATTTATAAAAAAGCTAAAAGCTTTGAACATTCTGAATACATGACATGGTATGTGATGAACAACAAAAACCATTTCAAGATAAATCTTGTTAAACTTCCAAACCAATATGTAAGAAATTATAGAATGACTTTAGATTATAAACAGGATTTGATTTTTTTTAATAAATTATATCTAAAACTAGAAAAAAAAAACCTGGAATTAAATTTACAAAATATCTTTAAAATTTTAGATAATGAAAAAAAGATGAATAAGATTAATTCTAATTGTAATTTGATTTGGCAGACAGATAAAAACTTAATCAAAAGACTAAATTTAACGACGAGATTTTAATATGAATTATCAAGAGCAACACTGGAAAAGTAGATTTGGAGAAAAATACACCAAAAGGAATAGAAAAATAAAAAAAAACCTATTCATAAGAAACGTTTTAAATAAAATTGGTAAAATTAAAAGTGTATTTGAATTTGGCACAAATGTTGGAAACAATTTAGATATTATTAAAAAATTTGATGGAAAAATTGAAACAAACGGTATTGAAATTAACAAATACGCATTCAAGATTGCTGAGGGAAAAGGGCATCATGTTATTAATGGTAGTGTTAAAAAAAGGATTAAAATTAAGAAAAAATTTGATTTAGTTTTAACAAGTGGATTGCTGATTCACATCAATCCTAAAGACCTTGACAAAGTTTACAAAAACATCTTTACACTTTCAAGAAAATATATCCTTATTGCAGAATATTTTAGTCAAGATCCCGTTGCTATAAAATATAGAGGGAAAAAAAATTTATTATTTAAAAGAGATTTTGCAAAAGAGCTTAAAAGAAAATTTAAGCTCAAAATCATTGACTACGGTTTTATTTGGTCTGAAGATAAAAAACATAACTTAGATAATTTTAATTGGTTTATTTTAAAAAAATAAATGATTATTCTAATAAAAAAAATCAGAAAATTTATAAATTCTTGGCATTTTCTAAACGAAAAAAAAAATTTTTCTTGTGTGGTTTGTGGAGCAGATGATTTTAATCAAAGAAAATTCTTTAAATCAGATTATATATTTGCCGATATACTTGAAAGCAATCCAATAATAAAAAAATATTTTTTTTCATCATTGAAGATTTTTTTCAAAAACTTACATAAGATAAAATTAAGTGTTCCAAATTTACGTTTTTTATTTTTAGTTTCTTCTTTAACACCACTTATTTTGAGTAAAAACATAAGATCAGTAATTTGTTTTATTGATTACTATAAAATAGGAAAATTTTTTAAATTAGTTTTAGGCAATAAGATTAATCTTATCGGTTTTCAATTTTCTGTTAGAGGATTTCCAACTAAAAGAGATGATATGATAAAACAATTTGATTACTATTATTTATGGGATGTTCTTGATAAAAATTCTGAATATGATGAAAAAAAACTAATTAAATTCGGTTCTTTAAAAAGTTATATCGCCCTTGAAAAGTACAATAAATGGAATTTTTTAGAAAAAGATTTTGAGAAAGTTAACAAAATTATTTTAATTTCATCAGTTGCAGAGAACTATGCTGCCTTTTTTAAAAAATTTTTGACAGATAAAAAACTATCTATAGAGGAAAAATTGAAGATTTTGGTAAATAAATTTGAAAAGAAAGAAATTGATTTTATCAGAGAACAACAGCAAGCTTTTGATTTTTTTAGATTAGCGATTATTTTAAAAGAATACTTGATTAAATCTCAAAAACCACTTGAAATAATTATTAGAGGTACAAACAAAGATCCAAAAAAATTAAACTTTGAAAAAACAATTTTAAAAAAATTATTTGAAAGTAAAAGAATAAAGTCCATAAATCTAGTAGAGAAAAATTTTCTTGAAAGAGTAAATTATGCTTTAGAAAACAAAAATGAGATTTTTGTAACAGATTGCTCAAGTTTTGGAAAAGAAATACTGGCATTAGGTTGCAAGGTAATATTCTATTCCAATATTGGAAATCGTTATGTCCCATTTTATTACGATTACGATACAGTTTTTTGCTCAAACAATATGAATAATAATTTTGAAATTAATATTGAGAAATTAATAAAATTTAAGAAATCAGACTTTGTTAACGAATTAACAAAAGCAAAAAAAACTTTTAGCTCATTTACACCAGATATAAAGAAACTAAATAATTTTTTAAATCAAAGTAATTTATCTGTAATAAAATAATTTATGAATAATATTTTAAAGAAACTTCAAAAATTTGGATTTGCAAAAGGAAATCACCAAATTCTAAATAATGAAGAATTAAAGACTCTGAAAACAAATATCGAGCAAATATCAAAACAACAGGATTTAAAAAAAAATCCTTTTGTAGAAATTTGTGGTCATAATCAAGAATTAGATCGTATTATTGAAAAAATACTTTCAGACAATACAGTTCAAGAAACATTAAAAAGTCTTTTAGGAGAGGATTATATTTTATGGGGTGGAGGCTCCGTAAGAGTGTCTGTGCCTAATGATAAAGGGCTAATTTTACATCAAGACGCTCCAGGTGAGACAGGCTTAATTTTTCTAGTCAATGACCAACCTAAAAGTTCTACAGTTGTTTTAAGTGGCTCACATTTTTTTTCAAGAATTAGTCAAAAGTTAAGCTGGAACAGTCCTAAGATTTTTTATTATTTGAGAAATATTTTAAGCCCATTATCAGGAAAAGCCGGTGAATTTTATTTCTGGTTTTATAAAACCTGGCATGGTCGTTTGCCAAATAAAACAAGTGAGAATTATATATCAATTTTCTTTCCTTTTTTTCCTAAAGGAACGGATAGAGTTCAAATGTTGAAAGAGTGTAATGAAGAAAGAGTAGATAAAGTCTCTTCGAATTATATTAAAAAATTATTGAATAATCATCAATTATCAAAAGAAATTGGTCCTAATAAAGATCTAGAGTGTATGAAAATAGAAAATTTTAACTTTAAAAATATATTTCAAATTTCATTTATTATCTGTTTTTTAAAAATAGTAATTTTTGAAATACTTTTCTTTCCGATAAGAGTTTTAAGAATTTTAAGGAAATGATAAAAAAACATTTTCAATTATTCAAAAATAATAAACCTAAAAGCTTAATTTTAATATTTATTGGTAGTTTGATCGCTGCAATATTTGAAATGGCAAGCATAGGATCATTACCTATATTTGTTGGTTTTATTTCATCACCAGAAATTTTTATTGATAAAATTTCGATTATGGATTTAAAACTACAATTAAAAAATTTAACAACTTTCCAACTTATTTTATATAGCTCTTCAGGTGTTCTATTAATTTTTTTAATTAAAAATTTGTTTTTAGCAGGATTAATCTTTTTTGAAAATAAAACTATCTATAAAATCAAATATGATCTTAGTAAAAAAGTTTATGAATATTATATCTTTTCGGATTACGAGCTCTATTTCAAAACAGATTCTGCGACAGTAAGCAGAAATATTCTGAGCGAGGTAGACAGAGCAATAAATAATTTAATTTATATAATTAAATTTCTGAGAGAAATATTAGTTGTTACAGTAATATTTATTTTGTTACTAATTTCTGATCCAATTATAACAATTAGTTTATCAATTATATTTTCTCTATCAGTGGGTTTATTTTTTATGTTTGTGAGAAAATCCTTAAACTCTTGGGCTAATCAAAACATTATTTTAAGAAAAAATTTACTCCAATACGTCAACGAGGCTTTTGGTTCAATTAAAGACATAAAAATTTTTCAAAAAGAAAAAAAATTTACAGAAAAATTTTCTCAAAATATTCTCCTATCAGCTAAAAATAGTTTTTTTTATCAACTAGTTTTAAACGCACCTAAAATATTTCTAGAGGTTTTATCAATCTCTTTAATTTTAGTCATTACACTATATTTTTTAATTCTTGATAAAAATCTAAACAGTTTTTTACCATTTCTAACATTAATAGTTGTATCTATAATAAGACTTGTACCATCATTTAATACTATTTCACAAAGCATCAGTGTTTATAAATCTAATTGCCCAAGTGTGGAAATAGTATTGAATGAAATAACAAAATCTAATGAAAAAAAATTAGTGAGAGAGAGTTCCGCAGATAGTAACTCTTTAAAAAATGAAGAAAATTTTAAAAGTCTCGAATTAAAAAATATTTCATATATTTATCCATCAGCGAGCTCGGCATCAGTTAAAGAAATATCACTCAAAATAGATAAAAGTCAATCAATTGGAATTACTGGGAAAACTGGTTCAGGAAAAACGACACTATTTTTAATTATGCTTGGACTACTTAAACCAAGTACAGGTTCAATTTTTTTTAATAATAAAGAGCTAAATAAAAATTTAAAAAAATGGAGATCAAAAATAGGTTATATTTCACAAGATATTTTTTTATTAGATGACTCAATAAAAAAAAATATTACTTTTTTTGAGGACGATAATGAATTTGATAAATCGAAATTTCAAAAAGTTTTAGAACATTCAGAGCTCAAAAATTTTATTGATAATTTACCAAACAATTCTGAAACTAAAGTTGGCTCGAATGGAATTAAGTTGTCGGGAGGTCAAAAGCAAAGAATAGGTATTGCTAGGGCTTTATATAAGGATCCTGAAATTCTTTTTTTAGATGAGGCTACTAGTGCTTTAGACAACGAAACTGAGGAAAAGATCATCAAAAATATAAAAGAATTTACTTCAAAAACTATCATCATAATCACTCATCGTTTATCAACTATATCTAATTGTAATAAAATTTTCCTAATCGATGATGGCAAATTAAAAGACCACGGAAAATTTGATTACTTACAAACAAAATACAATCTAAATAATGAGAAGAAAATCAGTAAACACTAAAAATAAAGACAAAGATACACTAGGGATAATAGGCTTAGGGTATGTCGGTTTACCTTTAGCCTTATCTTTTAGTAAAAAAATGCGTGTAGTGGCTTTTGATAAAAAAAAATCAAGGATTAATGAGCTACGAAAAGGACACGATACTAATTATGAAGTTTCAAAAAAAAACTTAAAAGTAAACAATAAACTTTTTTTTACAAATGATGCCAAAAATTTATCTAAATGTAATATATTTATAATTACAGTTCCTACACCTATAAAATTTAATAATTTTCCTGATTTAAACTTATTAAAACAAGCATGTGAAACTGTTGGAAAATTTGTAAAAAAAAATTCAATAGTAATAATTGAGTCTACTACTTATCCAGGATGTACAGAAGATTTTTGCGCACCAATAGTTGAGAGAGTTTCAAAATTAAAATTCAATAAAGATTTTTACTTTGGTTATTCTCCGGAAAGAATTAATCCTGGAGATAAGAAAAACAAACTAGAAAAAGTAGTTAAATTGACTAGCGGCTCAACTAAATTCGTAGCCAATAAGGTTGATAATTTATATAAGAAGATTATTAAAGCTGGCACATTCAAGGTTTCTTCCATAAAAGTGGCTGAGGCTGCAAAAATTATTGAAAATGTTCAAAGATTTGTAAATATTTCTTTAATCAATGAATTAGCTTTAATTTTTGACAGGCTTAATTTAAGTACTCAAGAAGTTTTAGACGCGGCTGGAACTAAGTGGAATTTTATCAAATTTAAACCTGGGTTAATCGGAGGTCATTGTATCGCTGTTGATCCCTATTATTTAAGTTATAAGGCAAATAAGATTAACAGAAAATCTGAAATAATTAATACCGGCTTAAGGCTTCATGAAAAATTATTTCAGTTTATCTGCAATAAACTTATAACCAACTTAAAAGCAATAAAACTAAAGGCTCAAAAAAAAATATTAATTTTAGGCTTAACTTTTAAAGAAAATTGTTACGATTATAGAAATTCACAATCGGTAAATCTAGTTAAATATTTAAAGAAAAAAAATTTCAAAGTAGACGCTTATGATCCATTTATAAATTCTAATAATTTAAGAAATGATTATAAAATTTCTCTTTTAAAAAATGAACCCAAGAAAAATTTTTACGACGGCATTGTTTTAGCTGTTCCACATAATTTTTTTCTTAATTGGGGCCAAAAGAAAATTCAAAGTTTTGGTAAAAAAAACTTTTATTTGATTGATATAAAATCGAAATTAAAAAAAAATAATCATATTTGGCAATTTTGAAATGATTTGTTTTGTCCAGGCAAGAATGAGCTCAAAAAGACTGCCAGGAAAAACTATGCAGATTATAAACGGTCGGCCTTTATTATCATTTGTCATTGATCGATTAAAAAAATCAAAACTAATAAGTAAGGTTGTTATACTTACTTCCGTAAATAAATCTGATGATAAAATAGTAAACTTTTGTAAAAAAAATAATGTTAAATACTTTAGAAGTGAACTTAGTAATGTTTATATGAGATTTTTGAAGGCCATTAATCTCTTTAAAAATAAATCATTTGTAAGAATTACTGCAGATAGCCCAAATATTGATCCTAAATTAATAGATAAATTAATCTTAAAATTTAAAAATAATAACTTTGATATTGTAACAAACTGTAAAGAAAAAACTTTTCCAAAAGGACAATCTGTTGAAATCATAAATTCAAATATTTTTAAAAGTATATTTAAATTTTTAAATAAAAAAAAATATTTTGAACATATAACAACTTATTTTTATAAGAATGAAAAAAACTTCAAAATATGCTCTGTAAAAAACAGAAAAAAATACAGAAAAAAAAACTTAAGCGTGGACAGAATTTCTGACTTAAGAAAATTCTCTAATTTTTTAAAGAAGAGTAAAAATGTAAATATGAGCTGGAAAAAAATATACCTAGAATATTAATAATGAATAAAATTTACGTAGGAATTATAGGTTTAGGAGTAGGCCAAAGACACCTTGAAACTTTCTTGGCTAATAAGAAGTGTTTTGTAAAATATGTTTGTGATTTTGATCAAAAAAAATTGAAGGAATTTAAAAAGAAATATCCAAATATTGAGTTCATGAATAATGATAAAAAAATTTTTAAAGATAAAGAGATTAACTTAATTTCAATTGCTTCATATGATAACTACCACTTCAAACAAATTTTAAGAGCAATTAAATCAAGAAAGAATATATTTGTAGAAAAACCGCTCTGTTTAACAATTAAAGAATATAAAAAAATTAAGCATGAATTAAATAGAAGCAATGTTAAGATTTCATCAAACTATGTTCTCAGAGGAACTTCAAAGTTTAAAAATATAAAGTCAAGAGCTTCAAAATTAGGTAAAATCTTTTATTTAGAAGGTGATTACAATTATGGACGAATTTCTAAGATTACGCATGGTTGGCGTGGAAAAATACCCTTCTACTCGGTTACACTTGGAGGAGGTCTTCATTTAATTGATATAATGCTAATGTTAAATAATTCTGAAGTTGAAAAGGTAATTGCAGTAGGAAATAATATTTCTACAAAAAAAACTAGATTTAATTATTATGACAACGTTACTTCTTTATTAAAATTTAAAAATGGTTCTACTGCAAAAATAAATTCAAATTTTGGTGGCATGACGCCTCATCATCACACTTTTCAAGTTTTTGGAACGAAGGGATCAATTTTATCAAATCTTTTTGGTACCTATTTAATTAGATCAAGATCCAAAAGAACAAAGCCTAAAAAACTAATTTTTCGAAGAAAATTAAATGAGAAAAGAGAGGTATTGGAGAGTTTTATTGATAAAGTTTTGAAAAATAAAAATTGTTTGGTAGAACGTCAAGATATTTTTAAATCTGTAAGCGTAGCTCTTGCAATTGAAAAATCACTTAAAACAAAAATTTGGGAAAAGGTTAAAATTTAAATTTTTATGAATATTCCTTTTGGAAAACCAATTATAAATCAGAAAGAAATTAAACTTGTACAAAAAGTTTTAAAAAGTGGGATTTATGTTCATGGACCTAAATCAAAACAATTCGAACATAACTTTAAAAAATTTTCTAAAGCCAAAAATGCAATTTCTGTTTCTTCTTGTACTGCAGGTATGCATTTATTTTATTTTAGTTTGGGAATAGGTAAAGGAGATGAGGTGATCGTACCAGCTCAAACGCACACCGCAACTGCTCACGCTGTAGAGCTTGCTGGAGCAAAACCTATTTTTGTTGATTGTGATATCTCTTCAGGAAATATTGATACTAAGTTGATTGAAAAGAAAATTACAAAAAAAACTAAAGCTATTTGTGTAGTTCATTATTTAGGAATTCCTGTAAATATGAAAGATATTTTAAAAATTGCAAAAAAAAATAAATTATATGTTTTAGAAGATTGCGCTTTATCAGTTGGAGCATATTATAATAAAGTGCATACAGGTTTAATCGGCGATGCAGGTGTTTTTTCTTTTTACCCGGTAAAACACATGACAACAGCCGAAGGTGGAATGATCATTACAAATAACAATAAACTAGCTAAAACATTAAGATTAAAAAAAGCTTTTGGGATAAATAAATCTTTTAACGAAAGAAAAGTTGCAGGTTCCTACGATGCAGTTGAGCTAGGATTTAATTACAGAATGAGCGAAATACATGCTGCAATTGGGATCGAACAACTTAAAAAATTACCGTTTTTTCTAAAAAAACGAAAAATTAACTTTGAAACTTATAAAAAAAGTTTAAAGAAGATTTATGAAATTAAAATTATTGATAATGAGAGTAAATTTATTAAAAAGAGTTTTTACTGTTTGAATATTTTATTAAAGGATAAATTAAAAAGAAGAAGATCTGAATTAATAAATTTTTTAAAAAAAAAGGGAATAGGATCTAGCATATATTATCCACAGCCTGTCCCAATGATGACGTACTACAAAAAAAAATATGGGTATAAAAAAAATAATTTTAAAAATGCTTTTGAAATAAGTAATTTTTCAATATCTTTACCTGTAGGCCCACATTTAGAAAAGAAAAACTTGATGTATATAATTAAAAATCTAAAAAAATTTATTTATGAAAGAAAATAATTTCGAAAATAAGAATATTGTTCTAATTGGCGGAGCAGGATTTATAGGTCATAATTTGGCTATACATCTAAAAAATAAAGGTGCTAAAGTTTCAATTTTAGATAGTTTAGAAGTTAATAATTTAAATTCAGTAATAGGTAATTCTGACAACCTTCCTTTTCCTGAACTCGCTTTTTCTATAATTCAATCTAGATTAGCATTATTGCGAAAAGAAAATATTAAAATCTTTGTACAAGACGCAAGGGATTATCACAAATTATCAGATTTCCTCAATACAATTAAACCAAATGTAATTATTCAATTGTGCGCAGTCTCGCATGCTAATAAATCTAATAAGGATCCTCATTCTACTTTTGATCATAGTTTTAGAACACTTGAAAATGCTTTAGATAATGCCAAGAAAAGAGTAGAGCATTTTATTTATTTTTCATCTAGCATGGTTTATGGAAATTTTGAGACTAAAGGACTAAAAGAAGACGCATTATGTAAACCTATAGGAATTTACGGAGCTCTTAAATTATCTGGTGAGCATATAATAAAAGCTTATAATCAAGTATTTGATTTACCTTATACAATAATTAGACCTTCGGCTCTTTATGGAGAAAGATGTATAAGCAGAAGAGTAGGTCAAATATTCATAGAAAATGCAATACATAATAAAGATATTGATATTTATGGTGACGATAACGAAAGCTTAGATTTTACTTATATTCAAGATTTAATAATAGGTGTTGAAAATATTCTTAAATATGAAAGCTCAAAAAATGAAACTTTTAATATCACTTTTGGATCAGAAAGAAAAATTATGGATATGGCAAAGATTGTTCAAAAAAATTTTCCGAAAATAACAATAAATACAAAAAAAAGAGATAAACTTATGCCTATAAGAGGAACCTTGTCTGTCGATAAAGCAAAAAAACTAATAAATTACAATCCAAAATGGTCTTTAGAAAAAGGTTATCCGGAATATATCAATTGGTATAAAAATTTTATTAAATAAATGTTTCTTAATAAAAAAAAAATTTTCATTGTTGCAGAAGCTGGGAATAATCACGAAGGCAGCTTAAATGTTGCAAAGAAATTGATAGATAAAGCTGCTGTAGCAGGCGCAGACGCTATAAAGTTCCAGACTTTTAACGTTAAGAATTTTATTAATATAAAAGAAAAAAAAAGAATAAAACAACTTAGTAAATATTCTTTAAAAATTGAGGACTTTAAAAAATTAAGTTCATACGCTAAAAAAAAGAAAATTATTTTTTTTTCAACTCCTTTAGATTTTAAAAGTGCTGAAAATTTAAAAAAAATACAAAAATTATTTAAGATTTCGTCAGGAGATAATAATTATTTCGACCTTATAAAACTTACTTGTAGTTATGGAAAACCAGTTATTGTTTCAACTGGCTTGGCCGATTTAAAATTAGTTAAAAAGATTTATAAAATTTTGAAAAATAGTAAAAAAATTGAATTCTCGAAAAAAAATTTTGCTTTATTACATTGTGTTTCAAGCTATCCAGTCCCATCTGCACAAGCAAATCTTTCATCGATAGGATATATGAAAAAAAATTTTAAAAATATCTCAATTGGTTATTCCGATCATACTATTGGGATGACAGCTTGTTTTGTTGCTGCATCCCTTGGAGCAGACATAATTGAAAAGCATTTTACTTTAGATAATAATTATTCGAAATTTAGAGATCACAAATTGTCTTTAAACCCACAAGATTTTAAAGAGATGGTCACAAAAATAAGAGAAATAGAGATGTTGGTTGGAAAAAAAGAAAAAATTATTCAAAAATGTGAAAAAGAGGGTCTAAAAAGCTCTAGAAGGGGATTAGCATTCATAGGAAATTTAAAGAAAGGACATAAATTAAGATCTAAAGATCTAACAGGATTAAGACCAGAAAAATATTTTTCTGTAGAAAAAAAATCATCATTCATCGGTAAAACTTTAAAAAAAAATGTTTTATCTGGTGAGTTTTTGAGCAAAAGAGAAATATAAAATCAATGAAAAAAATTTTAGGTTTAAATGCTATTGGATTTAACACCTCTGCCTCGCTATTAATCAATGGTAAAATCGTTGGAGCTATTGAAGAGGAGAGATTAAATAGGGAAAAAAGAACAAGAAAATTTCCATTATTATCAATCAATTATCTATTAGGTCAAAATAAAATTAATTTACATGATTTAGACTGTATTTGTGTATCTTGGAATCCCGCAATAAATTTAGAAAAATACCAAAAAAATTTTAACGATAATGTAAGACACTTGCCTGAGATATTATACTCAATTCCTGGAAATTTATTTAAGCTTTCGCCAAGTATTAATGATGAATATATCAAACAGACTTTTAAATATAAAAAAAAGAATATTGATATTTTTTACGTAAATCATCATTTAAGTCATGCCTCTAATTATTTTTTTTCTGGTTTTAAAAATGCCTCAATATTAACCACTGATGCTTTTGGAGAAAAACAATCAAGTGGTATGTACACAGCTCAAAAAAATCAAATTAAAAAAATTTACACTCAGAATTTCCCAAATTCTTTAGGGTCCTTTTACTCGACACTCACAGAATATTGTGGATTTAAACCACAGAATGATGAATGGAAATTAATGGGCGCAGCAGCTTACGGAAGAAAAACTAAATTATATGATAAATTACGAGAGTTAGTAGATTTAAAAAGAGATGGAAGTTTTGAATTAGATCTAAATTATTTCAATTTTTACAATTTTCATAGGCCAAAATACTATAATAAAAAATTAATTAAACATCTTGGAATTAAACCTAACTTAAGCTCCTGGAATTTAAAAAATACTTATTACGACCTAGCATTCGCATCTCAAAAGGTCTTTGAAGAAATATATTTAAATATGATAAATGGTTTATATAAAAAAAATAAGAAAATTAAAAATCTAGTAGTTTCTGGAGGATCTGCTCTCAATAGTTTAGCTAATGGTAAAATATTAAGAAATAGTAAATTTGAAAATTTATTTATACCCCCGGTTCCAGATGATAGTGGGGCAGGACTTGGAGCCGCATGCTTTGCAAACAATGTTATCTTTAAAAAAAAATTATTTCCTATGAAAAACAATTATCTTGGACCCGAATTTTCGGATGATGAAATTGAGAAAACTTTAAAACTTTACAAAATAAAATTTAGAAAAATCAAAAATGTTTGCGCTGTTGCAGCAAAATCAATAAGAGACAAAAAAATTATTGGTTGGTTTCAGGGAAAACTGGAATTTGGAGACAGAGCTTTAGGAAACAGGTCAATTTTAGCAGATGCTAGAGATAAAAAAATGAAAGATAAAATAAATGATTGTGTTAAATATAGAGAAAAATTTAGACCCTTCGCTCCAGCTATCCTCGAAGAATATTGTTCTAAATATTTTAAAAATTATGAGAAAAGTTTTTTTATGGAAAAAGCTTTACAAATAAAAGATATTTTTCAAAAAAAAATTCCAGCTGTTGTACATAACGATGGAACAGGAAGATTACAATCAGTTAAAAAAGAGAACAATTTGAGATTTTATAATTTAATTAATGAGTATAGAAAACTAACGGGAGTACCACTTGTGCTTAATACTAGTTTAAATTACCAGGGCGATCCAATTGTATGTAAGCCAGAAGATGCAATAAAAACATTTTATTTGTCCGGGCTTGACCTCCTTTACATTAATAACTTTGAGCTTTATAAGTAAAAAATGAAAAAAATGAAAGAAAAGCAAGGATCGATGTTAAATTCAAAAAAACAATTCGATCTTAATAAACATAGAGCAGAATATTTTGAAAACTCATTCGGTAATTCAATAAATAAAATTAATTCTTTGACAAGGTTTATGAATCGTCAAGATGTAGCTAAACTATTGGCTCAGAGAGAACTCCTTGTAAAGACAAAGGGAACCTTAGGAGATATTATTGAAGCAGGAGTATATTTTGGTTCAGGTTTAATGGGATGGGGTTTGTTATTAGCAACTTTGGAACCTTATAACTATCAATGTAAAGTAGTCGGTTTTGATACATTTAAAGGAACTCAAGGTGTTTCTAAACACGACAAAACTAATAAAAGATACAATAGAATCAATGGAGAGTATAAAGCAGAAACTTATGATGATTTATTAAAATCTATTAAGCTATTCAATATTGACAGGCCCGTTAATCATATTGATAAAATTAAACTCATTAAAGGCGATTGTGCAAAAACATCAAAATATTATATTAAAGATAATCCAGAGTGCAATGTTAGAATTCTTCATTTAAGTATGAACATCTATAAACCTACGGCAAAAATGCTAGAAGTATTTTTACCCAGAATGTCAAAGGGTTCATTGGTTGTAATAGACGGTTTAAACCATGCTACTGCAGGATGCTACAGAGCCTTAAAAGAAAAAATTAACTTAAATAAAATTCATTTAAAAAATATAGATTACTTTCCTAATTACACTTATTTTGAAGTTTAATTAATTTCAATGAATTGTAAAATTTGTACTGGCAAGACTAAGAAAATTATCACTTTTGAAAAAGGTCACTTAAATGAAAACTTATTTGGCCTGGAAAATAAAAAATTTAAAAGATCAATCTTCCATTGTAAAAATTGTGGTCATTATATCAATAAACATAAATATTCAGATTTTATGAAAAAAGTTTACGAAAAAGATTACTCAAAATATTCTTATGGAAAAGTTTTAGAGAAATTTAGAAGTATCCAAAATTTACCAAATAAAAAATCCTCAAATTTTTTTCGATGTAAATTCATTAATGAAAATATTAAAAGGAAAAACAATAATTATATTTTAGATATAGGAGCTGGGTTTGGAATCTTTGCTTACTCTATGAAAAAAAAAGGATGGAATGTTGTTGCTCTTGAAATAAATAAAGAATTAAATAATTTTATCTCTAAGAAATTGAAGATAAAGACTATTGGGCTGGACATAATTAAAAAAAAATTTCACAAAAATCTAAGATTTTCTATGATCACTTTAAACAAAGTTTTAGAACATTTTACATATTTAGACGCAAAAAAAGTTTTAAATAAAATTAAATACATCTTAAGACCTGATGGATTTATTTATATAGAGGTGCCAGATGGAGAAGCTGCAGCTAAAAAAGGTTTACACAGACAAGAGTTCTTCTTAGAACATCATAATATTTTCAGTAAAAAATCTATTAAAATTTTTCTTGAAAAACTCAATTTGAAAATTCATAAGATTAAAAAATTAAAAGAAATTAATGGCAAATATACTTTGAGAATAATCGCACAAAATAATGATTAAAAATAAATATCAAAAGTTTAATAAACATTACGTAAGAAAAAATAAAAAAATTTTAGTAAAAGATTACTTTAAATATACTTTTCGAATTATATCAAAAAAATATAAGAAAAATGATACATTTTCTTTAATGGATGCAGGTTGCGCATCTGGTTTTTTAATCGATTACCTGTCATCAAAATTTAGGAAAGCCAGTTTTGCAGGTTTGGACTTTTCTAATGAATTGATAAAATTAGCAAAAAAAGATTACTCGTTTGCAAATTTTTATGTTCGTAATCTACTAAAAAATAAATTTGAAAATACAGGTAAAAAATATGACGTAGTAACATGCGTTGGTACGCTTCATGCTTTTGATAATATAGGAACACCTTTAAAAAATTTATTTAAATTGACGAAAAAAGGTGGAAAAATAATAATTTTTACATTGGTAAATAAATATGATGTTAATGTAATTTCAAGATACCAAAAAAATTACGGTGATGATGATAATTGGTATACTGCGTTTAATAATTTTTCAAAACCCTATTGGATAAAAAAGATAAAAAAAACAAATAAAAATTGCAAAATAAAATTTATAAGTTTCTCTCTAGCAAAACCATTAAAAAAAAGAAAAGATCCAATGAGATCCTGGACAATTAATTACGGTAATCTAAAAAATCAACTTACTGTAGGTACTAGTCAATTACTTAATTATAATTTTATTGAAATAAGTAATAAATAAATGAAATCGCTAATAGTTGTCGATAGTATTAACGGCGTAAGACGTAATAATAGTCTTTTTGATAGAAAGAATACGGATATTGTATCTTTAGATTTTATAGCTTCTGAATTCCTTAAAACGAATTTTAAAGTAAGCTCTACTAATATTTTTGATTATTACAAAAAAAGTGAGAGAATGAAAATTTTCTCAAGATCAGTAAAATCACTTATACTTTTACTTAAAAAGTTAGATAGAAAATATAGTAAAAAAATTTCAAGTATTATCGGAGTTAAAAAAATGAATGTTTATCAACCATTATTTTTAAATATTCTTTTTTATGAATTTTTTACAATTTATTACTTTAGAATTGTTTTTAAAAAAATTTTATCAAAAAATAAATACAATAAAATCTATTTTATAAAAGACAGTTCTCAAAATTTTTCAAAAGTATTTAAATTAGAAGATCAAATTAGTCATATATTAAAAAAATCAAGTCCAACTGAATTTATTATTCTTGAGAAAAATGAAAAAAATTTTCTTAAAAATATTTATTTACTTTTTAAAAAATTAATACCCAACTACAAAAAAATTTTTAGTATTATAAGCAATTTTACTGAGTTAGCACATTTAAGTGTGAAAAATTTTAAAAGTAAAAAAAATTGTTTATTTTTTTTTAAAGAATATATTTCTGAAAAAACAGTATTGAAAAATGATTATAAAATTTTTAATATGAAAAAAATTTCAAATATTAAAAATTCCGAAATCGCACTAAGCAAAGCTAATACTTTTTTTGAAAAAATTCTTAATAACAAAAATAATGATGAAAATTTTGTTAATTTGTATTTCCAAAAAAATCTTAATTTATATTTAAATCCTTTAATTAATTTTTTGATTTTTTTTAAAAAAAGAAATTTAGATTTTGTTTATTGGGCCAGCCCAGTGGTAAATATATTTGGATATAATTTAATAATAGAGTATTTGATTAAAAAAAAAATAAAAATTATTGGAAGACAACATGGTGCCAATTATATTGATTGTATCTCTCCTGTTCAGCATTTTGAAATGGACTTTAATCGATGTAATAATTGGTTATCCTTTGCAGCTGATGAAAAAGTATTTAAAAAAACTTATCTAAATAAAAAAAAATTTTGCAAAATTATTCCAGCTGGAAAAATAAGTAAAATTAACTCACTTAAAAGTAGAAAAGAAATAGATATTTTATTTCCGATACAGTCCCTAAATGATTACGTTAACTCACGCCCAATTGAAAAAGAGCTATATATAAACCATAAACTAATTCTTAAAACTTTAGATAAGAGAAAAAATAAAAGTGTTTTTGTAAAGCCGGGCTTGGGAATGAAAAATAGTATTTCTGAAGATTATTTATTTAATAAATTTAAAAATATTAAATTTAATAGAAGTTATTCTTTGAGTAAATTTCTTAATATCTATAGGCCTAATCTAATAATCCTAGATTGGTATAGCACTCCGCTATACGAAATTCTCGAGCTAGATACCGATATATTTATGGTAAATGAGACTGTAGAGAAAATTTCAAACCATGCAAAAAAGCTGTTAAAGAAAAGAGTTCATCTTTTTGATAATATTAAAAATTTGATAGGTGCTTTAGATAAGTACGATACGAAAAAAATTAAAAAATTAAGAGATAACTCTTTTTATAAAACTTATGTAAATAAAGGTGATTTTCAAGATTCATTAGAAACAATTATTTAGAAATAGATTTCTTTCATGTGTGGATTTATTGGGGTATTTGGAAAAGCTGATAATAGAGTAAAAGAATTCGGTAATACGATTCTTCATAGAGGCCCAGATATGCAAAAATATACTTCTGGGGCAGATTGGGCTGTTCAATTTAACAGATTAGCTATTTTAGATTTATCAATAGAGGGCATGCAACCCTTTAGATTTGAAGGTGTTGAGGTATTTATTAATGGAGAAATTTACAATTATTTGGAACTTTTAAGAGAACATAAAAATGAATTTCAAAATAAGACTTCCTGCGATGCTGAAATAGTCCCTTTTTTATTTAGAAAGTATGGGATGAATTTTTTGAACAAGATCAATGGAATGTTTTCAATGGTAATTATTGATCATGATAATAAAAAAAATTATTTAATTAAAGATAGATACGGAAAGAAGCCACTTTTTTTTTCAAATTTTAAAGGGTGCCTTTACTTTAGCTCAGAACTAAAATCTTTAAAAAGTTTACTTAATTCTGAGATAGATAGGACCAATATAAATATAAATTTAATAAGTAATTTTATAATACCTCCTATTACCCCATTCAAAAATTTATTCAGTTTAATGCCCGGTCATTTTATAGAGTGGAAAAATAATGAATTTAAGAAAATAAATTGGTATAAGCCTAAAATTGAAGAGTCAAATATAAATAATAAAAATGTTAAAGAAGTTTTTGAAAAATTAACAAACAACTCGATTGACCTGAGACTACGAAGCGACGTCCCAATTGGTGTTTTTCTAAGTGGTGGGCTTGACTCTAATTTTATCTTAAAAAAAACTTTTTCAAAAAATAAAGATATCACTGCTCTTATATGTAAAATTGCAGATAAAGAAAAAATCAACAAAAACATAATTGATAACACTAATCCAGAGAAGGTCTGCAAAGAGTTGAGATGCAAATCTAAAATTATAAATTTTGACTATTCATATTTAAATCAAAACTTAATTAAAATTATAAAAGCACATGATGAACTTATTACAAACTCTGGAGTTTTAATTTTTTATGCTTTATCTGAAGAAGCAAAAAAAAATAATATCAAGGTTGTCCTAACAGGAGCAGGAGGAGATGAATTAGCTGGCGGATATTACTGGCAAAAAAAATTAAATTATGTACCTAATCTTTTTTATGATAAAGATTTCAAATCTCTTAATCTTTTAGAAAAGTTAATTAAACTAGTTTTTTTTAAAAAAAATAAATATCTATTAAAAATTTATAAACTCTATCAATTAATATTTAAACCTGAAAATTATCATATAGAAACCCATGGTTCAAATTTAAGAGCTTTTTTGGGAGAAGAATACTTTAAGTCAGAAAAAAAAATTAAAGACCTATATAAAAGTTTTTACAATATATCTGAAAATGTGTTTAAAAGAAAAAAAAGGAAAGAGTTAATTGATTATAATAATACTTTTTTAACTATCTCAACGCAAAATTTTATATTTGATATGATGACTATGGCTCATTCTATAGAAAATAGATCTCCCTTTTTAGATTTTCAATTATTTGAATTTATGAACTCATTGCCAAAAAAAATTAGAAATAAAGATGGTCTAAAATCTCTCTACAAGAGTCTTTTAAAAGAATATTTACCTGAGTATGTTGTCAAAAGTCAAAAATCTGGACCTAATTTACCACTACAATTCTGGTTTAATTCAAGACCAGATGTAAAGAAAAAAGTTTTTCTATTTATCAAAAAAAATTCACACTATATAGAAAAAAATATTTCAAACGAATTAGCAATTAATATTAAAAATGACAAAATTTTTAAATTCGATAAAAATTTCGAAATTACTTTCAAATTACTTTGTTTAATTATATGGTTAAAAATTAACAATGATGATTCTTTTAACACTATCAATATTTCGTTGGAAGAATTTTTAGAACAATAAACAAGTTTAGTAAAATGATACTAGGATTAATACCTTCAAGATTGAATTCATCTAGGTTGAAAGAAAAACCATTATTAGAAATTGATGGACTTCCAATTATAGTGCACACGCTTAAACGTGCTTTATTATCAAAAAAACTTGATAAAGTGATAGTTTGCACTGACCATAAAAAAATTTACGACGTGGTAAAAGACCACGGAGGAGACGCAATGATAACCTCGCCTAAACATATTAATGGAACTGAAAGAATTGCTGAGGTATCAAAAAAATTTAAATCAAAATTAATTGTTGATATACAAGGAGATGAACCTTTAGTTGATCCTAGGGATATAGATAAAGTAATTGATTTTCATTTAAGGAATAATCAGTTTGATATTGTGGTACCCTCCATGATAACTAACAATCCTGAAAGAAATAGTTTAGTAAAAGTTTTATTCAACGAAAAAGGTAAAGTTCTTTATTTTTCTAGAGCTTCAGTACCTTACAATTTTAAAAACAAAAAAATTGAATATTTTAAAGATTTATCAATTGTTTCATTTAAGCGAAAAGCATTACTAGAATTTTCAAAATTTAAAATAGGAAAACTTGAAAAAATAGAGGGAATAGAGCTTTTAAGATCTTTGGAAAACAATCAATTAATTGGAACTTTTGTATCAAAAAGTACAAGTTTTTCTGTTGACGTAAATGATGATTTACTTAAAGCAATTAATGCAATGCCAAAAAATCCAATAAGAAAAAAATATTAGTGAAAAAAAAAATAATTTTTCTTTTTGATCTTGATGGTGTTTTAATTGACTCAAAAAAAAATATGAAATTGTCCTGGCAAGAATTGACAAAAAGATACAAATTAAAAGTACCTTTTAGTAATTATTTTTCATTAATAGGTTCTCCATTTTTGAAAATTTTGAGCAAACTTAAAATAGATAAAGAACTTCACAGTGCACTAGAAAAAGAATATAAAAAAAACTCAATTAAAAATATTAAATTAATCAAACTTCAGAAGGGTGTAAAAAAGACATTTTTGAAATTAAAATTAAAAAAGAAAATAATTGGAATATTAACTTCTAAAGAAAAAAGTAGAACTTTAAAAATATTAAAAATACATAAAATTAAAGTAGATGTTGTATTATGTCCTATTAAAAATTTGATTGGCAAGCCAAATCCGTTTCAAATCAACGAGTTATCAAAAAAAACTCGAGTTTCAAAAAAGAATATAGTTTACATTGGAGATATGGCTGTCGATAGGCAGACAGCTAAAAATGCCAAAATTGATTATATACACGCAAAATACGGATATACAAAAAAAATAAAAAGCAAATATTCAATAAATAAAATTGATGATATTATCGTAAACAATCTAGGTATAAATTAAATAAATAGGATGAAATTCTTAGATAAAAATATTAAAAGAAAATCAAAAATTGTAAGCGATACATTACAATATGTAAAAGATAGTAAAATTCCTCTACCTTCAGTAGTTGAAATAAGTGACTCAGGAACATGTAACAGGTCCTGCATTTTTTGTCCAAGGAGTGATCCAGAGTGGATTAGTAAATTCGATAAAAAAGAATTTATAAAGACAGAACTGCATGAGAAAATTTGCAAAGAACTTTCCGAATATAATTACAAAGGGATTGTAGTTTATTCAGGTTTTAATGAACCTATGTTAAATAAAAAATGTTACGAAAATATAGCGAGAACAAGAAAATACTTACCTGAAGCAAAGATCGAGCTAATAACTAATGGAGATGTACTCAATCTCAAAAATATAAAAAGACTATTCGAGTCTGGATTATCTACGCTTTTAATAAGTGTTTATGACGGACCAGAAGATTTAGAGAAATTTAAAAAAATGTGCGTTGAAGCAAAACTAGAGTCACACCAATTTGTAATTAGAAACAGATACCTTCCACCAGAAAAAGATTTTGGTATAACAATTAGTAACAGAGGTGGATTGATGGAAAATGCTGGACACTCAATAAAATCATTAAAAAAATCAATTAGTGAGCCATGCTATTATCCTTCGTACAATTTTTTTATAGATTACAATGGAGATGTTTTGATGTGCTCGCACGATTGGGGTAAAAAAAATATTCTTGGAAATCTAAATGAAACTACAATTATGAATATTTGGCTTTCTGATAACGCGAGAAAATCTAGATCTAATCTAGCCAATTCTGATAGAGGATTTAGTCCATGCAACGTTTGCGATGTAAAGGGAAGTTTAATAGGTGAGTCCCATGCAAAAGCGTGGCAAAATTTAAAATAATATTATGAAAAAAATCCTTATATTAGGCGCAAGCTCAGATATCGGTGCTGAACTTACAAAATATTTTTTAGTAAGAAATTACAAAGTAGTTGCCCACCACAATAAAAATAATAAAGAATTAAAAAAGTTAAGAAGTAAGAACTTACAATTATTTAAATTTGATTTGACAAAAATTAAAGATTTTGAAAAATTTGTTAAAAAGAGTAATATTTTTAAAGATGTTGATATCTTCATCAGCTTGACCGGTTATCTTAAAATAAAAAAAATTTCCCAAATAAAATCAAAAGATTTTATTGATCATTTTAATGTGAATTATTTGTCAAATTTTGTAGTTACACAGAAAATTACTCATTCTATGAAAAAAAGAAATTGGGGTAGAATTCTTTATGCGTCTAGTATTGGTACGAAATTTGGAGGGTCAGAAAATTCTTTTGTTTACTCTCTATCTAAGTATATGAATGAATTTTTTCCAAGACCTTTAAGGAACTTGACTAAATATAATATTCTTATAAATACTTTGAAAATTGGATTGACCAATACTAAATTAAATAAAATCGATAAAAATAAAAATATGAAAAAAAGGATAAAATTAATACCTTTAGCTAGAATGGCGACAATTAAAGAAGTTGTAAAATATATATATTTTTTGTCTACTAATGAAAATACACTTATCTCAAATGAAGTGATAAATATATCTGGAGGCGAATAGATGAATAAAAAGAACCGTGATTATCTTAATTTCAAAAAAAAAGGCTATGTCCTAATAAATAATTTACTTAACAAAAAAGAACTTAAGTTTATTTCAAATAGACTAATATATTTAGGAAAAAAACAAAAAGATGGAAGAGGGTTAAGTGAACCTGGAACCAAAAAATCTTTAATACACTCATTGCACAAAGACGAAATTTTAAAAAAAATTGTGGAAGAGAAACAGTGGTTTAAAAAAATTAGTTGTAATTTACTAAATTGCAAAAATATTTTCACTTGGAATGCTAAATCAAATTTAAAGCATAAGTGGATTGGATCAGTAGAATATTACCATCAAGATTATATTTACTGGAAAGGATTAGGTTTTAAATCTAGTAATATGTTGAATTGTATGATTTTTGTTGATGACCATAGTCACCTCAATGCAGGTTTGTGGGTCTTTCCGGGAACACATAAAAAAATGTATAAGCATGAAAAATTTCTAAATATTAATTCACTTCAAAAATATTTTGTACCACCTAAAGTTTTAAGCAAAATTAACAAAACTTATCCAGCTGTATCGATTAAAGCAAAAGCAGGTAGTTGCCTTTTTTTCCATAGCAAATTAATACATGGTTCATCACATAATATCTCTCCTTCTGATAGAAAAATATTATTGTATGATATTTCAAGTTTAAAAGATTATAGAAGTGCAAAAAAAGATAAAATTCAATCATTTAATAGAAAATCAAGAATTAAATATGAGTTGAAGCAATTAAAGAAAAGAATTGACCTTCTCAATTAATGAAGTTTAATTTTAAACATCCAATAATAAATAGGATAAGAAAACCTAATAGTTCGATTTATAATGTCCTTAGATTAAATAGAGCAGAATATGGACATTCATACAAATTAAGTAAAAAAAAAAAAGACTCAGATCATTATGGGTATTACCCAGATATCTCAACACTTATGCATGATTTAAGAGGATATCTTAAAGTTAGTGATAAAAATTTTTTAGTTGGTTTAGGAGCAGAAAGTATCATCAAAGATGTTTTGTTTTTTTTTAGTAAACAAAAAAAAAGAATAGGATTTCTCACACCTAATTATTTTATGTACAATATTTATTCCAAACTTTATGGCTATAAAATATTTAATTTAAAAATAAACCCTGAGTTACCTCAGAATTTAAATACAGGTGATTTAAAAAGATTCATTAGTAAGAATTTGATAGACATTTTTTTGCTAGTGAACCCTTCGCATCCTTTTGAAAAAAATTGGTCAATTAGTGAAATAAAAGATTTACTTAATTTTTGCAAAAAAAAAAATAAAATTTTAATAATTGACGAGGTGTATCAAGGCCTTGGTTCAGTTTCTTCAAAAAAATTTATTGAGAAATTTGATAACCTTATCATTATTGGTTCCTTATCAAAAAATATAGGATTGCCTGCATTGAGAGTAGGTTACTTGATGGCTTCTAAGAAACTCATAAAATATATGGAAAGTTTTAGACTTGCTATAGAATTACCTTATCATAGCATTAAATTATCCTCTGAATATTTAAAAAATAAAAAATTAATTATGAAAATTAAAAAAAATATTGTCGATGCTCGTAAATTTGCTCATCGCGAGTTTAAAAAAAGGGGGATACCTGCTTTTGGATACTTTGGTAATTCAGTTACATTTAAAGTAAAAAATAATTTTTCTGCGAAAAAAATCGGAAATTTTTTAAAAAAAAGAAAAATAATTATTAATTATAATTATCAAAAACCATTTGAAAACTTTTTAAATATTACCACTGCAAATATAAACAATCTAAAGATTTTTTTTTCAAAATTAGATCAAATAAAAAATATATAATTTAGATTTTTCAAAGATAATGGTTTTTGATACTACTACAAGTACAAGTAAATTTAATGAAGAATTAAAAAAACTTTATTATAATAATGCTTTATTATTACGAAAAGATTTTTGTAAATGGATTGATGAAATAGGATTAAAAAATAATTTAGACTGGTGGATTTCAAACCCTGCCTCAAGAAATTATAATCATAGCAACTTATTTCATGTTTTTTGTTTAATTGAAACACTAAAGCAAGCTCAACCAATCTTAAATATGAGTGAAATTATCGTAGAAAATCAAATTATTAAAGATATTTTAATAAATCAATTAAAAATTAAATCTAATGTAAAATTAAAAAAAAAAAAATATTTTCCAATTATAAAAAATTTTTTACTTATAGCGAAACATTACCTATTTTATTCAATAATATTTATATTTTCTAAACTAGGAAAAGAAAAAAAAATTTCAAATAAATTAAATTTAGTTTTAATCGATACCTTTCTAGAGGACTCAAATTTAAGCAATAATAGATTTTATAGTAACAATTTCCTAAATATAGCGTTTAAAAGAAAAAATATTTTTTTTGTGCCTTCTTTTTATTTAGGAATGGGATTACTTCAAACAATTAAAAAAATTATAAATTGTAAAAAGAATAATAATTTTCTATTAAAAGAAAGCTTTCTCGGAATTAAAGATTTACTAAAATCATTATTTTTAACTTTTAGAAGGAAAAAATTAAACGCTTCTTTCTCTTCACTCAAAAATATCGATTATTCAAGTTTATTGAATAAAGAACTTAATTCGAATATAAATTTATCAAGTCAAATTTTAGGATGGCAAAACTATTTATTTTTTAAAAATATTAAGCAACAAAATTTTAAGATAAAAAAAAGTATTAATTGGTTTGAAAATCAATCTCAGGACAAAGGCTGGAATCTTGGAGTGCGAACCTTTTTCCCAAAAGCAAAAAGTTATGGCTATCAGGGATTTACTTGCTTCCCACAATATATGTGTCTGAGTCCAACTCAATTAGAATATTCTGCTAAAGTAATACCAGAGGAAATTTTATCTATTGGAAAAATGTTTAACAATACCAAGAAAGAATTTTGCAAAAGCTTAAAAGTAAAGACGGCCCCAGCATTAAACTTTCAATATTTATATAAAAAAAAAAATAAACGAACAAAACAGCCAAATGAAATACTTCTGATTTTAAGTGGTTTTTTACAAGATGATATTAATATTATTAATTGGGTAATAAACTCAGGTATTTATAAAGAGGTGAAGGAAATTTACATTAAAGAACATCCTATACTTAAAGTTGATAAAATCAAAAAATATTTAAAATATTTGCCAAAAAATTTTATTGTTACAAAAAAAAATTTTTGGAACTCGGTTGAAACTTCTAAATATTTGATTTGTTCAGGCGCAACCTCTGCAATTACTGAGCTAGTTGTTTCCGGAAGGCAGTGCATCATACCAAGATTAAATCCCCATGATGGTGAAATTTTAAAAAGAATCAATATATCTCATAACTATGTTGTTTTAGACAATCCATTAAAATTGCGTTATTTTCTAATTGAACAAAAAATAGTAAAATATAATAAAGAGTTATATTTTACCAAATTAACAAAAAAAAATATAAAGTTATTTTTATAGGAATTTAAAATGGAAAATTTGTATTTTAACAAAAATAAAGTAAAAATAATTGATAATTTCTTGTCTGAAGAAGATTTTCAGGAATTATTAAATTTGGATATAGAAAAAAATACCCCTAAAAAATTTAATATTTATCATAATGAAATTGATGAAAATGGTGTAATAAGTTCAACAATTGATAAAAAATTAATTGAAAGACTTCACAAAAATTATCATGCTAAAGCGATTGCTATTTTAAACGAAATTAATAAAGATAAAGCAGAATTATACGATTATTCAGATTTTACAATTATTGTTACAGATAAAGATAGCAAGTTTCCAATACACGATGATACTCCTAATAAATTATTATCTGGTGTCATATATTTGTCTCCTGAAAAAAATTTCGGTACCTTTTTTTATGATGATAAAAAGGGATCAAACAAAATTCATACTGAATGGCAAAAAAATAGGGGTGTATTTTTTTCAAGAAAAGAGCGAGAGACTTGGCATTCTTACCAAAGTGATGGAGTAAATAACAGAGTTGTTTTGGTTTATAACTTAATGACAAGAAGAATTAAAAAGGTTTATCAAATTGAAAAAAAAAATTATTTTTTAGGAAACTTAAGGTGGAAAATAAATCCTTATCTATACCAATATTTTAAATTTATCCTTTAACAAACTGCTTTTTTATAAAATCAATATGATTAAAAAATATTTAAATCATGCAAATTATTGCATTAAGTCTTTTTTGACTCACCCAAATCAAACTTCCAGAGAACTAATCACAGATATTAGAAAAGATAAAACTGCATATAAATTTAAATCAAATATAAAGTTTGTATGGTGCGCAGGTTTACCAAAATCTGGAACTACACTTATAGAAAAAATCTTTGAAAGTTTACCATATATAAATTTAAAATATTCTGTAAAACGAATTTATTTTCCCAATAAGCTAGATCATGTTCATGGAATATCTGACTCCATGTTCTCTAATATGCCTAAAAATAAATTTACTTTTTTAAAGACCCATAGTCCTTATAAAGAAATTTACGAAAAAATAGCTTTAAAAAATAATGCCAAAATAATTATTTCTTTAAGAGATCTTCGTGACGTAATGATAAGTAGATATTATCATGTAATTTCTGAAAGAACTCATAGACATCATGATCTTTTAAAAGATTTAAATTTTGAAGAAGGTTTTATAAAATCTCTAGGTCTTACAGATTTAGAAGGGCTACCAGTAATCGAAGAATATTATAATTGGATTTATAACTGGTTAACAGTCGCAAAAAACAAAAATTATCTTGTTTTGTGGTTTGAAGATTACAAAATTGATAAATTAAAATACATTCAGAGTATACTTGATTACATAAATTTTAATGAATATTCGCCAGAACAAATATTAAACGAAACTCAAAAAAAAACAGAAAAATCTAAAAAGCTGGATTTATCCTCAGGTTTAAAAAAATATGGAAGAGAAAGAAGTACTTTTCGCTCAGGTCAAATTAATCAGTGGAAAAAACTTTTTAATTCAAATATAAATAAGGAGTTCAAGTCTAAATTGCCAAACAAACTTGAACTTGTTCAGAAATATTAATAATGAAAATTGTAATTTTATGTGGGGGGCTGGGATCCAGGCTGGGTGAACTTACTAAAAAAATTCCAAAACCGATGGTAAAAATTGGAAAAATTCCATTAGTTGAACATATCATGAATTTTTATAACAGTTATGGTTTTAACGACTTTATATTAGCAGGCGGATATAAATACGATGTAATTTTCAAATATTTTAAAAATCAAAAAAAATTTAAAAATGTTAAAGTGATAAATACGGGAAAAAATACTCTTACTGGTTTAAGAATATTGAAGTTAAAAAAATATCTTATTAATCAAGAGAATTTTATGCTTACTTACGGAGATGGTTTATCCGATCAAAATTTGAATAAATTGATTAAATTTCATTTTAAACATAAAAAAATTGCGACTTTAACAGCAGTAAGACCCCCAGTAAGGTTTGGAGAATTAGAATTAAGTCGCTCATCAGTTAAAAAATTTGCTGAAAAACCTCAAGCCAAAAGCGGTTGGATTAATGGGGGTTTTTTTGTTTTTAACAAAAAAATTTTTAATTATTTGCTAAAAAGAAACGAAATGCTAGAGAAGGGTCCAATTGAAAGGTTAGTAAAAAAAAGAAATTTAGTTGCATTTAAACATCATGGTTTTTGGCAATGTATGGATACAATGAGAGATAAAGAACTTTTAGAGAAAAAAATCAAAAGGGTAACCAAAATTTAAAGTGGAAAATTTAACCAAATTTTATAAGAATAAAAAAATTTTAATCACTGGTGTCACAGGCTTTAAAGGAGCTTGGTTAGCTAAATGGTTAATTGAATTAAAAGCTAATGTTATTGGAATAGGCAATAATCCAAATCAAAATAAAAAATTATTTTACGAATTGAAACTTCATAAAAAAGTTAAGACAAAAATATTCGATGTAAGAGATTTTAAAAAATTAAAAAAATTAGTAATTAATGAAAAACCCTCTATTATTTTTCATTTAGCAGCACAACCATTGATATATGAGTCTTATCAATATCCATACAAAACTGTCGACACAAACATAAGAGGAACTTTAAACATTCTTGAAATTTCAAGACTACAACAATGTGTAAAATCTTTAGTAATTGTAACCTCTGACAAATGTTATGAAAGTAATAATTCTCCAGTTGGGTTTAAAGAAAACGATCGCCTTGGAGGAGTAGATCCTTATAGTGCATCGAAAGCCAGTGCGGAAATAATTTCAAGAGCTTATAGAAAAAGTTTTTTTAACGTCAAAAAAAAAATGGGTATTTCAACAGGAAGAGCTGGCAATGTCATTGGTGGAGGAGATTGGTCAACAAAGAGACTTATACCAGATTGTATTAGATCAATTATGAAAAACAAAACTATTATGTTGAGAAATCCAAATTTTAATAGGCCTTGGCAACATGTATTAGAGCCGTTAAAGGGTTATTTAATTTTGGCAAAAAAACAATTTATTAACCCTAAAAAATATTCAAGTGCTTGGAATTTTGGCACAAACCCAAATTCCTTGACGGATGTTAAAACTATTACGGAATATTTAATTAAGTACTGGGGATCAGGCAAATTAAAAGTTAGAAAAAAAAATTTTTATGAACAAGTAAATTTACAACTGAATATTAGAAAAGCGAAAAAAATATTAAATTGGAAACCTACTTACAATATTGAAAAAAGTGTAAAAATTACAACTGAATGGTACTACAGAGTTTTAAAATTAAAAGAGAATGTAAACAAGGTTACCTCCGATCAAATTTTAAATTATATGAAAGATAGTAAGATTAAATAAATGAATATACCCGGAATTAAAATATTTAAAAAAAAAATTATAAAAGGAAAAAAGGGTAACATTTTAAAATATATTTCAAAAAAAGATAAATTTATAAAAAGTTTTGGTGAAATATACTTTAGTTATATAAAACAAAAACAAATAAAAGGATGGAACTATCATAAAAGAAAAAATTGTTTTCTTATTTGCATAAGCGGCTCTGTAAAAGTGCATTTGATAGATGGCCGAAGTAATCTAAAAACTTTTAATAATGAAAAAATCATTTTTCTTAATAAAGATCTACCAAGGGTATTAAAAATACCTCCAAAAATCTGGTTTTCTATGTCTGCTAAAAAAGAAACTATTTTAAGTAATTTTTTAGAGACACCTCATGAGAAAAAAGAGTCTATTAAGAAAAATAAGGTTAAAAACTATTTTATTAAAAATTAAATGCCTTTTTTTTCAGTTGTAATTCCAACCTTCAATCAAAGTAATTTTTTAGACAATGCAATTAAGTCAGTTTTAGATCAATCTTTTGAAGATTTTGAAATAATTATAATCGATAATTTTTCAACAGATGAAACAAAAAAGATTGTCGAAAAAAACAATTCTCATAAGATTATTTACAAAAAATTTAATAATGACGGTGTGATCGGAGCGTCGAGGAATTTAGGAATAGAAACGTCTAGAGGTGAATGGATTGCTTTCTTAGACTCTGATGACAGATGGTATAAAGAAAGATTAAAAATTTTATTCAATGAAATTAAGTCGAATAAAAATTTTGACGTTTTTTGTACTAATGAACAGATTATTAATATTTCAAATAAAGCAAAAAAAATTTGGAAATATGGACCATTTAAGAATAATTTTTATAAACATCTTGTTAGTGATGGCAATTGTTTATCTACATCAGCGTCAGTTGTTAGAAAAAAAATATTAATCGACAACAAAATAGAATTTAGCGAGAATAAAAATTTTGTAACTGCAGAGGATTATGATTTTTTTCTTAAGATTGCTTTTTATAAACACAAATTTAAATTCATAGATCAAGTTTTAGGGGAACATTCAATTCATGGATCAAGTATGTCTAGTAATTTTCAGTTACATCAAGATGCTGTAAATTCAGTTATTAATAAACATACAAACATTATTTATAAAGACAGTATATTCAAAAAAATTTTTTTATTAAGAAACAAGTTTACCATTTATATCAATGAACTAAAATATTTTCTATTAAAAGAAAAAAATTACTTAAAAACTTTGTATCTAATTTTGATTTTATCTTTAATTTATCCTGACAAATTATTAAAATTTTTTATAAAGAAAATAAAAATTCATGTAATAGATAAGTAATCAAAATTATGTCAAAAAAAATCTTAATAATGGGATTACCTGGTGCGGGCAAAACCACACTTGCAAAAAAACTTGCTTTTTTAATAAAAGCAGAATGGTTAAATGCTGACGATATAAGAAAAAAATATAATGATTGGGATTTTTCAAATGAAGGAAGATTAAGACAAGCAAAAAGGATGGCAGATCTTGCTGAAAAATATAAAAAAAGTGGTAGATATGTTGTAGCAGATTTTGTTTGCCCAACACCTGAAACTAGAAAATTATTTAACCCGGATTTTGTTGTTTGGGTGGATACTATAGAAAAAGGAAGATTTGAAGATACAAATAAAATGTTTATTCCTCCAGATAAATATGATGTAAAAGTAACAGAAAAAAACGCAGACTTATGGTCAGGCAAAATAAAAGAAATTTTAATGGGCATGTAGTTCAGTGGTAGAACGCTACGTTGACATCGTAGAGGTCATAAGTTCAATTCTTATCATGCCCACCAAAAAACAAGTCTTTTTGCCCCAAATCAGATCTTTACATTAATTTTCCAAAACATTATAAACACTTGCCTGGTAATTTTTGCGAAGGGGCCACACCCGATTCCATTCCGAACTCGGAAGTTAAGTCCTTCAGCGCCGATGGTACTTTGTCTTAAGATAT
>MDTD01024874.1_pt1 | contig 44498 bp, 43 predicted proteins | sample 811221 | NCBI WGS metagenome assembly MDTD01 (sample SAMN05326646, study PRJNA326480) | marine metagenome | isolation source: seawater | place: Pacific Ocean: South West | collected 2011 | reverse complement strand
ATGATGATGATGATGATGATGATGATGATGATGATGATGATGATGATGATGATGATGATGATGATGATAATAATACTGGATTAATTATAGGTGTTACAGCTGGTGTTTTATTAATTATTGGTATAGTAATTATTATTTTAAAAAAAAAATATAAAATTAATAAAAAAATAATCTAAAAATTATCGAATTTTAATAAATTATTTTCTAAATATTATTATATAAAATGTCATTCACCTCATGTTTAAATAATGCAGCCTGTCCTGAGGCAACACATATTCTCTTACACAAAACTCCTGTCTCTCAAGCGTTTTTAAGGAATAAAAATATTGAATGCGTTAAAATAGCTCCTAAAGTGGAATCTTTAAAGGGTAGAATGTTTGAAAGCACAAATATTCAAACAATCGAATTCCAATCCCCCTCATCATCAAAATTAACAGAAGTCAAATCATATGCTTTCAGAGACTGTTCCGAACTTAATAATGTAGTATTGCCAGATAGTTTAAAGAAACTTGAGGATCACGCCTTTATGAACACCAAAAATCTCACTACTATATTTATCCCTGGAGGTGTTGAAATGGAAGCAAAAGTATTCTCCGGGGCCTCTCCATTAAAAAATATAGTTACCCCACAAGGGATTGGAATGATTACAGCACATACGGTACCAGATGGTGGTTATAATATTGTTAATGGAGAATTTGTAGCGGGAAAACCTAATGGTCAACCAACTTGTGGAACACAACCGGCGGGTGTAGCACCAACAACAACTGCAAAACCAACACCAACAACTGGAGGTAGTGATAGTGATAGTGGAAGTAACGTTGGTTTAATTATTGGTGTTGTAGTAGGTCTTTTATTATTAATTGTTGTTCCAATTTTATTACAAAAGTTTGGAGTAATTAATGTTTCATTTTTAAGAAATTTACTTGGACAAGAAAATTCATCAGAACAATTACTAGGCAATAAAAATTAAATTTAAGAAGCATATTGTAATGTATGTTCTCTTGCATTAATATCATGTTGTTTTTTATTTGTTTTTAATAATTTAGCAATATATGGAACTAATGGGTCATCTGGATTTGGTTCAGCTAATAATGAACAAATACTCATAAGAAGCTTATTTACTGTTAAAGCAGGAGACCAATTATTTTTTAGAATATCTAAACAAATACCTCCCCGAGAATTAATATTACAATGATAAATAGGTGTTGTAAAATATACAATTGGTGGTTTATATGGATATTCTTCAGTAAATTCTATATTTAGATTAAAAATACCACCTTCATATGGTGTATCTTTTGGTCCAAAAATAGTTGCTTGCCATTTTTTCATATCATTATCCGCAGGACCAGCACTACAATTTTCAACTGGTTCATTTGTCATAATACTTAATTCTTTATTTAATCTTTGTAATAGCATATAATTATATTAATAATTAATATAATTATATTTTTAAATTATATTAATAATTTTAATCATTAAAATAATATTTATAAAATTCATAACATTTAAACCCTAATTCATATTCATCTATATTATCACTACTTTCAAAATCACCATCAAACATGTAATATTCAAATAGGTAATTATTATTGACTGTTGAAATATAAATAGATTCATTATTATTATTTACTGAAATTTCTATTTTCCCATTATTTTTTACATAATCATAAATATATTCATAATCAGTGTCATAATTAATATAATAAATACTATTCATATCTTTGTATGTATTTTCAGTTTCTACAATAAATTGTTTATTTTTAATAAAAATAGTAAAATCGGTCACTTCCATTATTTATAATAATAAATTTATTTTTAAATTTATAATATTTTATTTATATAAAAAATATAAACAATTTTAGCTATATCATAAAATTCAATATTATTTGAATTTATCATTTTTGTAAAATATTCTGATTTATATAATTTTAAACCAAATTTAGAGGTTAAAAAAAAATAACGCATTTCTTTTTCCATGGTAATTTCAATATATTCATTATCAACTAAAAAATCTCTTAATTCTCTATAATATTTATCATAATCGAGCACCAATATCTCATTATTTCCACTTACAACAAATTTATCTTCGTTAAATTTTATAATATAAGACATCTATCATATGTTATAAAATTTTTTAATATAATTAATTTAAATTAAAAATTAATTTTAATCAACTTCTTCAACAGAAGATTCATTTGGTGGTGGTCCTGTTGGTGGTGGACCATCTGGTGGACCACCTGGCATACTACCTTCTGCCCCAGTCGGCATATTTGCTTGATATGCTTTTTGAACTAGTGGCATGAGTTGACCTTCTACTTCTTTCATTCGTGTATCATATTCTTCAGCAGTTCTATCACCATCACCTTCTTCTTCAAGCCAATCTAGTGTTGATTGAGTTACGGTGTCAATTGTAGTCATATCATCACCGAGTACTTCTTTCATTTGCTCGTTATCTAAAACTGTAGATCTTAATGAATAGCAATAATTTTCAAGTTTACCACGTGATTCTACTCTAGCTCGTACCTTTTCATCAGCCTCTTTAAATTGTTCAGCTTCCCCAACCATTCTATCAATATCTTCCTTACTTAGACGATTACTTTCATTCTTAATTGTAATTTTTTCAGCTTTACCTGTTGATTTTTCAACTGCATTTACACTTAGAATACCATTTGCATCAACATCATATGTAATTTCAATTTGTGGTTGACCACGTGGCATTGGTGGAATACCATTTAGTTGAAATTCTCCAAGCTTGTTATTATCTGCTGTCATTGGACGCTCTCCTTCATATACTTGAACAGTAACACCTGGCTGGTTATCTACCGCAGTACTGAATGTTTGTGTTTTCTTTGCAGGAATTGATGTTCCACGTGGAATTAGGACAGTCATCATACTTCCAGCAGTTTCAACACCAAGACTTAATGGTGTTACATCAAGTAGAAGAAGCCCGTCGGTTACTTCATCAGTTACACCCGAAAGAACTGCTGCTTGGACAGCAGCACCATATGCAACTGCTTCATCTGGGTTAACACTTTTACAGAGTTCTTTTCCATTAAAGAAATCACTTAGCATCTTTTGAAGTTTTGGAATACGACTAGTACCACCAACAAGAACTACATCATGAACCATACTCTTATCAATCTTTGCATCACGAAGAACTTGTTCCACTGGTTCAAAACATTTCTTAAATAGTGGTGCTGAAATATTTTCAAATTTAGCACGTGTTAGAGTTGTATTAAAATCAACCCCTTCAAAAAGACTGTCAACTTCTACAGTTGCTGTTGATGATGAAGATAGTGTACGTTTTGCTCTTTCTGAAGCAGTACGAAGACGACGAACTGAACGTTTGTTATCCATCATATCTAGTTTATGTTTACGTTTAAATTCTTGAGCAAAATGTTGAACTAGAAGATTATCAAAATCAGAACCACCTAGATGAGTATCACCCGCCGTAGCCTTGACTTCAAAAATACCATCATCAATTGTAAGTAGTGAAACATCAAATGTACCGCCACCAATATCATAAATTAGAACATTACGTTCACCACTGTGACTCTTATCTAGACCATAAGAAAGAGCCGCCGCAGTTGGTTCGTTAATAATACGAAGTGGGTTAAGACCTGCAATTAGAGCTGCATCTTTTGTAGCTTGACGTTGTGCATCATTAAAATATGCTGGGACAGTAATAACAGCATCCTTTACGCTTGAACCAAGATAGTTTTCTGCAGTTTCCTTAAGACGTGTAAGAATCATAGCACTGATTTCTTCCGGTGTGAAAGTTTTTCTTTCTCCAAGATATTCTACTTGAACTTTTGGTTTATTAGATTCATTAACAATAGTATAAGTTAGTGATTTCATATCTTCTTGTAGTGAACTATCATTAAAATCACGTCCTACCAAACGCTTTGCATCATATACTGTATTTGTTGGATTTTGAGAACTTGCTGTTTTAGCACTGTCTCCAATAAGACGTTCTTTATCTGTAAAAGAAACATAAGACGGGGTAGTTCTATTACCCTGATCATTGGCAATTATTTCTACTTTGCCATTTTGATAAACTCCGACACAGGAGTATGTTGTACCAAGATCGATACCGATTGCAACCATTTTATATTAAAATATATATAATGAATAAACTTTAAATATATATTAATATTTTTCCCAAATTTATTTTATTAAATTAATACCATCTATTGTATCATTTTTATTATTATATAGAACTAATTTAATTTCATCTTTCTTTTTATTAATAAATTTATTATCATCTTCCATTTTATTAATAACATCACATATAACCTCTTTTGTTTTACCGTCTAAATTATCTAAATGAATATCATAGAATTCTTCCAAATCACCCATCCTATAATATATTATATCGTCTATTAAATCATCCTTCTTCTTTGCAATAAAACGTTTTTTTTCTTTATCATACATGTATGCTATATTATTTTGTAAATTTGTTATAATTACATTATTAAATTCAGGAAATTTTTCATTACAGTGAATATAATCAATTAAATAATTTAAACTTTTGTATTTTTTATTTAAAACTTTAAGTTGTTCTTTTTCACTTAATGTATTAACTAAATCTTCTTGTCCCAACTGAACTATATTAAATGTACAATTATTGTATTCATTATTATTTATTAATTGATTTTGTATTTTATTAAATGTTTGATGATGCATTTTGCATTGTTTATTCATAACATCTAATAATTGATCTTTTAAATTTTTTATTTCTTCATCATATTCTTTATATTTATTTTTTAATTCTTCATTTTCTTTTTTTAATAATAAATTTTCATTTTCTATGTTTTTTTTGGCTTTACATGTTTTGGTATGCCTCTTCAAATTATCAGAGCGTGAAAATAATTTGAAACAGTATGGACATTCAAGTTTTGAAATATCTACATTTTTTGAGGTTTTTTGAGGAAGAAATGAGGATTTCTGAGGAACGATTGAGGAAATTTGAGTTATTCTTGAGGTTTTCCTACATTTTTCAGGATGAAATTTTCGATTATGATTCCCCAAACTGTTTATACTCTTATAATTTTTGTTACATATTTCACATCTAAATAATTTTATATTATTTTCCATTATATTACACTATATTTTATTCTTTAGATTCATTTTTTTAAAATGGATTTTATACATTTTTATACATTTTTTACACTTTTTAAAGGGAGAGAGAGAGATATTATTTTTAAAAGGTTCAAAAAATTAAATAAAAAAATTGATATATTTATATTATAATATTAATTTATTACAATATAATGCTAACTTTTATTCTATTTACTAGTCTTTTTACAGTTGTTCATTCATCTTCTCATCCATTTTCAAATCCATTTTTTGATTGGCCTATAGATATTAATATTACAATGAATAAATTTGATTCGGTTAATTGTACATCATCGATAAATGATTCAACCTCATTCATTTTAAATTGTGATGATATAGTTTATTATAACAATTATCGACAATGTTGTTATAATGAATTAAATAAATTATCACCATTTGAACATCCAGAATTTAATATTTGTTATACAGGAGAATATAACAAGTCACATGATATATATTTTAATTACGAGTGTTCAGATACCAATGTTTTTGATTACACTCTAGCAAATGTATCTATGATTGTATTTTTTATTACAATTTTTGGATTAATCGTATTCATCTTTATTCGTATTGCACATCTAATGTGTGGACATAAGAGTAGACATGGATATGACACAATTAATTAATTTAACTAAATTTAAAATGGAAACATAACTGCACCCATACCACTATCTATTTTAAAAATATTATAATTTACAGCATATACTTTTATTTTATTTGATGAACCAGGTCCAATACTTATAGTGCTACCATCTCTATGATATATTTCATTTGTACTTTCTGCTAATTTTATAGTTAGTGATATTTCATCTAATTCCGAAAAATTACACGAACCTGTATTTTCACCTTTACCTAATCCAAAATTAAACGTATAAATATTATGTTCTAATTTATTTCTATAAGTTTCATAATTTTGAACCAAATGCCAATATTTATAATCTTTTTCTGATACTCTATCATTACCGTTAAATTGCATACTTGCTTTATCTAATAAATGTTTACGAGGTATTTGTAACCATAACATTTCTGTAAAATCACTTGTACTAGATGGCAAATATTCAGGTTTTCCAGAATAATTAAATATCTCTCCTAAATTTTCATTATCAATAGATTGAAAAACGTATATTAATTCTTTTATAGGATTATTAAAATTTAAAAATATTTTTTGATTATTTAATATTGATTGTTCTTGATATTGGACTTGCTGAATTAAAATTTCATGTTTATTTTCTAAAAAATATTTTCTTTCAGAATCATCTAAAAATACATAATTACAATCTAATCTTAACCCTGTTAAATTTTTTTTTGCTATAATATTATTTGTATGTTTATAAAAAAGTTTACTTGTTTTACTTTCAGAGTCTGACACGTTATCAGTTATAGTTGATAAAACAAAATATAAATCATCCCATTTTCTTAATTTAATTTCTATTTCAATATCATGATAATTTAAAGCATATATTGGTAATGCTTTTGATATATCATTACAAAAGAAAAATTTTAAAGGAACATAAACATATTGTTTAGAAATTTTAGTACTTGGGATAATTAAATTATTTTCATGACCAATCATACATAATTTACTCCATGTTTTATCATATAAATCTGTATGAAATTGCATAAACTCACCTGTTTGTTCATCTATTTTTTGTCCACCGACTCTTAATATTATTTTTTCAATAGCTATATTACCTATATAATCTTGCCATTTTATTCTTAAATTAGAAGTTGCAATAGATTCGGATAGTCCATCAATATCTTCAACTGATATTTGTGGTAACTCGAATGATAAATACATATTAGATAATAAATCACCATATCTAGTTATTTTAAATGTTACCGTATCACCCCATGATGGTGAATTTTCTGGATATAAACTTACGGTTGAATCAGAATAATTTGAAATTTTTTTTATTTCACTTTTAAACATTGATTTTTTAATTTCTACTTCATTTGAATCTTCATATAAATATTTATCTATTTCTCCTTTTGCTATTAATTGTATTAATGAACCTCTAGTAGCAGACATTATATTATAATATAATATAATATTTTATTTAAATATATTACATTATAATATGAATAAAATTAATTATTTTTTTATATTATTGATTATCATACTATTATGTGTATTATTATTTGATATTCGTAAATATTATTATACAAAATATAAAATTATTGATACATATTTTCCAAGAAAAAAAATTATTTTTGAAACAGACCAAACTATAGAATTACCAAATGTAAATAGAGAAAATTTTATACCTAAAATTATATATAGAACTCATTACTCTAAAGAATCTATAAAACCATATGAGAAAGTATTAGAACATACAAAAAATATTCTTCCAAATTATGAAACAAAAATATTTTATGATGAAGATTGTAATAAATATATAAGAAAAAATTTTTCTTCAAGAATTTATAAAGCATTTACTTCTATAAGTAATGATTATGGTCCTGCAAAAGCTGATTTTTTTAGATATTTAGTAATTTATAAGGAAGGTGGAATTTATTTAGATATAAAATCAGCTCCAATAAAAAATATAGATCATATTATTAATAATCTTAATGGTAAAATGGCAATTTCAAATTGGACTAAAATATATTTAAAATACTTACCTTTTTCAATTTCTAATACAAGATATTGGGCGGCATTTACACAAAATCCATATGGTGAATATCAAAATTGGTATATAATATCAGGTAAAGGTAATCCATTACTTGGAGAAATAATTAAAAATATGGTTACTAATATTGAAATTGGTGTTAAAAATAAAGAATTATATTCATATGGTAAGATTTCAGTATTATGTTTAACAGGTCCTCTTATGATGACTACAGTAATTGAAAAATATAAAAATAAAAATGATTATAAATGTTTTAATCCAAATCTTGACAATCATTTAATTTATCAGTTTATTAACCATAAATCAATAGAAAAAAATAATCATTATACAAAGAATAAAAATAAATGTGTTTTAGTATAATTATAACCAAGGGAAATCATAATATCTTGTTTTAAAAACTTTTTCATTATCTTCATTAAATATAAATGTACATAAATTATATCTATCTAATTTATTTTCACAATGTGATTTATCTAATTTTTTTTCAATAAATAAATAATATTTATTCTCATTTAACCCAATTTTTAATTTTTTTCTATTTATAATTTTTTTTACTGTATGATAAAATTGCTTAGTAATTAAAAGATAATCTTTTTTTAATTTTTTATCATCGGTATTCATAATTTTATATATTAATTTTTTAAATATATTTTTATTAGGAGGTGTGTAAATAATTCCTTGATAAATAGAAGGAAATCGAGTCATTGATAAAACTGTATATATAATATCTTTATTTGTAAAAATATCTGAAATAGGTTTTATTAAAACTGTTTTAATATCTAAATATAATCCACCATATATGTATAAATAACAATATCTAAATAAATCAGCTTTGTGAGCACCTTTTTTTAAATTTTTAAATCTATTAACTATTTTTTTAGTGTAATATGTTTCTAAAAATTTAAGGCAGTCATCATCATTATATATGATATGATTATATCCAGGTGCGTACTTTTTAATATTATCATATACCTTATTTGGAATTTTAGATTTATCAAAATAAGTTTGTATAATTGTATTTTTATAATTAAAATTAATATCATTTTCTTCATTATTTTTTTTTATTATTTTATAATTTTCTTTTAAAATCTCATTATATCTACATTTTTTTTTATTCCTTTTATAAAAAAATAATAATATGATTAAAATTACAATTAGGTAAAATATTACTTTTTCTGACATAATTAATATTATTAATATATTTTAGAAAATAAATTAATAATATATTAATAATATATTTTCTAAAATATATTAATAATATCACATTGTAAATACATGACCACACTCTAAACAGGTTATAAATAAAGTAGCTGGTTCATCACCTGCTTTTACTTGTTTTTCAATAACAGATGTTTTATGTTTTTTACATTTTTTACATTCGAAAGTAGAAGTCGAACCCTTATCTTTTAATCTCATTTCTTCTACTTCTTTTTTTTTTATAATATCTTTAAATTTATCTGGATTTAATTCAGCTTGTTTCATAAAAGCAATTTTTTTTGGATCAATATTTCCTTTTTTAATTGCTTGAATAATAAACATTAAATTTTTAGTACTTAATAAATTTAATATTTCATCTGATTTTGAATCATAAATATTCTCTAATAAAAATGGTGTTCCATTATCATCTGCATATTTTTGACTAAATATGTAAATACTTTGTTCAATATCTTTAGCATGTTCATTTCCAACATTTTTACTTAATTGTTTAAATATATTATTTCTTTTATTTTTATTTATCATATAAATAACATATAAATTAATCATAAAATAATTTTAAATAAAATTTTTTTATGATTGTTTTTGGATGTCCCCAAGCCTTGTGTGTGCTAATGCGCCTCTGCCCAGAAGAGGTGGTGTGTGACGCCCTGAACCATCCGCGCAGGAAGGTCTGCTGTCCTAAGCTCTACCGCCATGCCGAGCTCCTCCATGACCTCGCGTCGTGCTGCGTCGATGAGCGGCTCACCGTGCTTCGGTGCTCCGCTAACGCATAGCTGAGTATCAAGGATGACGCCATTCTTGTCTGGGTAGGCCGCCCCAGTCCAGTAACCACCAGCGTTGATAGCAGCCCGAATCTCCTGATCGAATGGGCCTGCAGCCTTTGAGACCCCCACCGTTGCCTCCCTGAACTCACTCGTGTGCTCAATGTGGAACTGTGTGGTAATCTCGCTAGTGCAGGCGTAGCGACCCTTTTTTTGGTTTCGGTTAGGCTTCTCTCCCCTGAGAACGGCGCTGGTCAGGATGGGGGCACACTTCCCTCCCGTATCCGTTGGGTCACCGCTCCTCTTGCGGGCGCGCAACGAGTCTTGCTCCATGAGCCTGACGGCAATCCAGATCTTGAGAGACTTGTTGTCCGACCGCGGCATAACCGGCATGTCCCGGGGCTCGCGGACGCAAGGAGGGAAGTCCTTGGTGACCGGGAGGGATCGTCGGTGCGGGGGGACGTAGAGCGTAGCGGGCGTGGCTGGCGTGGCGGGGTGGGCAGGAGTGGTCGCAGTGTCCAACTCCCTACCCGGGATGAAATTCATGTTCGCTAAAACAGGCATTTCGAATAGTTTTTTTATTATGTAAATAATAGTAGTAAATAAATTCAATTTTTTAGGATAAAAATATGTATAAAAGTATATATTAATATTAATTAATGGAAAAACCCGATTATGAAATAGAACAATTTTGGTTAGGATTAAAAGATAGTATGATAAATTTTTATACTAATAAAACATTAAAAAGACCTATACATAAATGGTCAAAATATTTAAATATATTACAAAAAAAAGAAAAATATGAAGATATAGAAATAAATATTAGAAATTATATATCATTATACGGTATTGATTTAATGAGACATATGGATTTTTATCATTTTGGTATTTTAAAAACAAATATAAAAAGATGGAATAATATTTCATATCATTATGGTTTTAATAATGAAGAAACAAAAAAATATTATAATATTATTTTTTTATTAATTGATATTTATGAAAAATTATATAATAAATTATCAGAAGATGATTTTACAGAATTCTCAACTGAAATTGAATTATTAATAATTTATGAAGATTTTAATAGCCTGATTGATATATGTGTTAAATATAAATTAGAATCAATTATTGATAAATTATCAAATTATATTGATGTTTTAAAAATACTTAATACTAAATATAATTTAAATTTAAAACATTATATTAGTGGTAAAAAACTTTTTAAACTTATTGATTTGCATGATAAATAAATTATTTTTACATATAGAAAAATTTATTTATCAATAATAGTAGTTTTAAATAACATTCCTGTAACTAAATATGGGTCACAATTTGAACTTGGTCTTCTATCTTCAAAATATCCACATTTATTTTTAACAGTGTCGTTCCCTCTTCTTATAGAACATCCGCGATTTGCTAAATCATCTGTAAATTTATCGTAAAATGCAGTCTCGTGTTCTCCTGTCATTCTTTCATGATTATTTTCCCCATATACATTCATATGTTCCATATGTTTTTTTGATAATTTTTCTATAGCTTTATCAATAAAATGTAAACCATTATTTACATCATTGCCTTCTCTCATATCTTTGGTACTATAATTTGCATGACAACCACTTCCATTCCAATTACCTTTAACCGGCTTAGGTTCAAAATCAACTATTACATTATAACTTTCACAAACTCTATGTAATAAATATCTAGCTACCCATAAATGATCTCCTTGTTCTATACCAACACATGGTCCTATTTGAAATTCCCATTGCCCCGGTGCTACTTCCGCATTAATACCAGAAATTTTTATTCCAGCTTTAACACACATACTTAAATGTTCCTCGGCTATATTTCTACCAAATGCATTTCCTGTTCCTACACTACAATAATATTGTCCTTGTTCTTTAGGTTCTCCATTCGGTGGAAACCCTAATGGTTTATTTGTAACTGGGTTAATTAAAAAATATTCTTGCTCTAAACCAAACCATGGTTCTTCATCTAATTTAGAATTAAAAATATCATTTGCCCAATGTCTAAAATTATTTTCAAGAGGTGTATTATCTGGATAATAAGTATCGCAAAGAACCATTTTATTATTACTTCCTCTAAAAGGATCTTTAAAAAGAGCTCTTGGTTTTAAAATAATTTCTGAATCAACACCAGATGCTTGTCCTGTAGAACTTCCATCAAAATTCCAATCTGATAACTGACTAATATCAGTTATATGTTTATTGTAAACCCTAGTTTTACTTCTTAATTCTCTATTTCCACCTAACCAAATATATTCAACTAAACAATTCATTGATATTTATTATATCTTTTTTTTTATATGTATAAAAAAAATATATATTATAATATATAATGGGTAAATTAGCTTATATGTATATATCAGCTGCTCTATTTGTAGGAAGTATATATGTATCTTTAGCAAATAATAAAAAATATATAAAAACTTTAAATGAAAAAGAAATGGAAATGAGAAAAAAAGTAGTAAAAGAAAGAAGTAGAATTTATCTTATAGCAAATATAAGTGCATTTCTTTTAGTAACATTATTAATGTTTAATAATGTAACACTTAAAAATAAAAAAAATAATGCATGGTTTTATGCAGCAATTTATTTTCTAACTGAATACTTTGTTTACATGTTATTACCAAAGAGACATTGGATGCTTCATTCTGTAGAAAATAAACAAGATGCTATAGATTGGTTAAATAAATATAAAATGATGAGTAGAAATTATCATATTGGTATGTTATTAGGAATATTGGCAGTTGGTATATTTAGTTATAATTATACTGACAGTGATAATTTAGAATATAATATTTACGTCATGTAAAGTAATTATTCATTATCCGTAGAATACATCGAATATGGTGAATCTTCTCTATATCTTTCATTATTATGCGAATTAATTATATCAATTGCATCACTATCATTTCCACCTCTACAAAGAGGACATTTTGCATATTGATTTCCACTTATTAATTTTTTGATACACTTTTTGTGAAACATATGATTGCAATTATCTAATTTAACTACATTTTTATCTAATGGTTCTAGACAGATACTGCATTCCATATCTGGTTCAGTATTACAAGATTCGTATAATAATTTTTTATTTAAAATTTTATATTGCATATCAACTTTACCAACGCAAGATTGACTATACATTACATAATAGTATTCATTCTCCCAATGCGTAGAGAAAATTAGAATACCCAAATTACTCATTCTCTTTAAATATTCTAAATGATTATTTAATTCAATTTTAGCATTAGCGATGTTTTTTTTAATATCTGGTGTAGATTTAGATGATTTCACTCCCATACCTAGTTAAATATATATTTTATAAAAAAATATTTTCAATTTTTGTTCATATAAAAATACTAGTTTTTATATTAGAATTTAAACATGTACCCACATTCCATACATTCTACGTAAGTTGTGGCTGGTTCATCACCACTTCTTGTTTGTTTCTGAGTAACCTGACATCTACGTTCTCCGCATTTTTTACATTTAAATGCATCACTGGTTGCTTGATTATTTCTACGATATTCTTCTAGTTCTCTTTTTTCTAAAATTTGTTTATATTTATCTGGCTCTATATCTTCCTGATTCATATAACATATTTTAGCGGGGTCAATAATTTTATTTTTTATTGAATCTTTTAAATAATCACTCTTTGTCATAATTTCATTGAAAAAAGAAATTTTTGTTTGAATAATTTCATCGAGTAAGAAAATGCAATTATTATTTTCGGCGTATTCATTACAATAATTGTATAAATTGTCTACAAATATAGTAGAATTTTTTTTCCCTAATATTTTTGAAAATAGTTTATAGTTATTTTCTTTATCGGACATTTAAATAATAATTATAATTATTATTTAAATTAATATAAATCAATTTTTTATGATTGCCATTCATTGTGATTAAGTGGTAGTTCACTATTATTAATAAAAGATAATATTTCTAATATCATATCATTAAAATTATTATTATTCATTGGTTTTAAATTTCCATTATTATGAGAATAATAACATTTACTAAGTTCATTAATATTTTGATTAAAATTAATAGTACTAATTCCAAACATATAAATAATATAATTTGGATTTTTCTTTATATGTATTAATTCATATGTATCTTCAACATAATCATTGTCTAAATAGTAAGCAAAATTAGTTTTTCTTGGTTGAAAAAAAGGAGCATATATCGGTTTATAACCAATAAATTTATTCATATTAAAATTTAAATTTTCTACATTTTTAAATCCATAAAGATTTCTCCAATATTCCGTATCACATGAATACTTGAATAATTCGGTAATTTCTTTTTTATTTAAGATAATTCCAAATCCACGCATTCGATACTTATTAATAATTTCCATTGGAGTTGTTGCACTTGAAAAATATGTATAATGCATATTTATCATTGTCATATAGGATGTAATACATGACGGTGTCATATATACATTATCTCCATTATAATATGCTCTAACACAAGGCAAATGAAATTTAGATACAACGTTCATAAAATCATTTCCACTAATCATAAATAATTCAAGTTCTCTACATAAATATTTACTTTTAATTCTTGCTTTTATATTAAATCTAATGGTAATATCATCATAATTTTCTTTTTCATGATCATATAGAATAATATTTACTTTAGATTTATCAAATTCTTTTACTAAATCTAATTTATCTTCATCTAGATTCAGAGATTCTAAATATTTATCATGTTCTTTAATAATAAATGGTAGTATTTTTTCAATAATTTCATCTGAATTAATATTATTTTTAACATAGTCATAATCATGCTCAGATAAATTATTATCAATAAAATTTTTAGTAAGATATACGTAAATATTCTTATTATAGTTTATATCTAAAAACAAATATTCAAAGTAAGTTTTAATATTATCAGTCATTTTTTTGAATATATTTTGTGTTATATTTAGAAATTCATTAATTTCATTTGTTTTTATCATAACATCAATATCAGAATCACAATAATATTCTGAATAATATCTATAATCATTATCAAATTTCATTCTAAGTGGATTATTTTTTTGAAGACATGCTGGCATAATACTTCCTGTTACCGCCATCTTATTTTGTTTAAAATCAATTCCATTAAAAATATCAAAAACACCAGAACCAGAAATGAATGTATTCATATTATTTTTAAACTTTTCAAGTTCAACAATACCTAAATAATTATTCTTATGAATATATGCTGTGTGTTCCAATCCATAAATATTATTTTTTAATGATTTTTGATTAATTGGAATAGCAATATATGGATTTAAATTATTACTATTTTCTCCAAAATATGGTAACTTACTAGCAGTATTAATATCAAATACTATCTCATCATCAGTATTCAAATAACCTTCTTTTTCCCTCTCGTCCATATAAAATCTAGTCCAAGCATATTTAAAATTACTAATAAATTCTATTTTTTGTTTATTAGAACTAGAAAATGATGAAAATAAATCAGTATTTAAAATATTAAGCATATATTTATTATTTAAAATATGATGACAAAAATCTTTTGATTTAAATAGTTTTAAGAAAAGTGTAAATATTAATTTTTTTATTTGTTTAATATTGCTAATATCATTATCTATTATAAATTTATCTAATTTATTTTTAAAAAATTCAAAAACTGAATTAATCTCATCATTTGTAAAACCTGAACCATCTTTTGAATAAAAATATTTATTATTAAATGTACTTTCTTCTTCATTAACCATCATTTTATTAATCTTTTTATCTAAAAGCTCATTAAAATAGTCAGCTGATTTATTTATTTTTGTCATTGCAGATGCTATAATTCCTGATTTCTTATCTTTAATCGGAACAAACTCGAACATTCTAGAATTAAAATATTTATTAATATTAATATTACAATTTCTATATATCTTCCAATATTCATCAATTTGTAAATTTTCAATAATTTTTAAAATATTATTAATTTCTCGATTTGAAAAATTATATTTCAAATTATCTTTTATAATAATTTCATTATAGAATTTTTCAAATGTATTAATATTTTCTGTTATATTATCAATATGATTTTGAATATGTAGAAATGAAATATTAAAAATAGGAAGAATTAAAATTTTATCAGGCAGATTATAACCAAAATAATTTGAATCTTTTATTAATTCTGAATCCATAATAATAATATTTGGTTTTAATACTTCATTATATATCAAAGAAATATTAGATTCATATAAGGTAAACATTTTAGTAATATTTTTAAATTCTTGATAATCTATATTTCCTTCCAGTATTTTTTGATAATCAATATTATTATTAAATTTACAAAAAATATATACCTTTTTAAAATGCGTTCTTAAATTTCTATTTGTGAATTCAAATGTTTCATCATCAAATGTATATTTAGAATTTTTTATAATAAATGGGTTCTTTAACATTTCAGTCATAATAGTTATTTTATATATATAAATTATTATTAAATCAATTTTTTTATTATTAATGAAGTATCATCTAGTTGTTCACCCCCTGATACATCAATATAATCTTTGTTATCCATTTCTACGATAATATCTTTAAAGTATTCATTATCAATATCAAAATACATACGAAGATTAATATTTACTTCATCGTAAAGTTTATTTAATGTTATATGTGTATTTGAATCATATTTTTTAATAATACTATTAATGTTGGACATTATAATTTCTTTTCTTTCTAGGCTTACTTCTCTACGAACAACTTCTTCAATATCCTCTATATTTGAAGTTTCATTTGATAACTTGATTAAATCCAAATCTCCTCCATCATAATTTTTATTAATTTGAAATTTACCATAAAGTGTATTATTTGTAAATTCTAAAATTTCATTTTCAAGTAATTGTTTGAAAATAAAATTGAGATAATCCTTTTTATAATATTTTAATTCATTTTGAAAGTTATTTGGTTCATTAATAATTTCATAATGAATTGGTAACATTCTAATATTATAAGTACCAGTATTTGTTTTAAATTCAGTTATAACTTCTCCTAAATGTAAAAAGAATTGAACATAATGAGATACTGTAGATTTTGGGAAAGGTTTCAAAAAATCATATCTAATTTCTTCATATCCGTTATCATAATTAAAATTCCACACGGGTTTGGATATATAGATAGTTGATAAATTCCTATACTTATAATCATTATTTATTGTATTATTAATATCATTCATAACTTTCATATACTTGTACAAAATATTTTTTGGTAAAATAGATGTCATTAATTCATATTCTTTATTTTCATATGATTTATCAAAATTTTCAAAATAAATATATCTCTTCATTAAAAATACAGTAATATCTGCAAGAATTAAATCTTGATTAAATTTTAAATTTTTAATAAATTGATAATTATTTTCATTTGAAATATTATTTATAATATTATTATTAATTTTATTTGTAATAAACTTTATATTTTCTTCATTGATTAATCCTTTATTAATTTCAATAAAATTATCAATAATAATATTTTTATTTGCGATTTTCATACAAACCAGTACATTCATAAAATCATACAATTGACTAAAATTATTTGGTCTAAAAAATAGTAATGATTCTTGAAAGTTTTTTTTACATTTTTCATCTTGAATATATTTTAAAATTTCATCAAATTTAGTGAAATTTATTTGAAAATATTTTAAAAAATTTACGTCTTCTGTAATTATAGAATTACATATACGTGTTTTAACAATTTCAATTAGTTCAAGAAAAACTTCATTTGATAAATAATTATATTTTTTATTCATTATTAGATAATAATTGATACAATTATCTAATTCCCATAACATTTCTAAATTTTTATCTGGTAAATTTTCAACAATAAACTTTGATATTTTTGAATTTAAATTATTTGTAACTTCCTCATTTTTGTTAAATTTATTAAATGTAATTAAAAAGTTTTTAATAGATTTTCTATCATTAATATATGATGAAATTAATTTATCAATACTAGGATTAGATAAAATTATATTAGTAATTAATTCATCTTCATCTGGAAATTCATTATTACATATTGACTTTATAAAATTAAATTTTATTTTAGTTTCATTTACAAAATTAATAATATTGTCCATATTAGTTTTACCTAAACGTAACATTTTTGAAAATACTGTTTTATGTTTGCGAAGGTGATTTTTTAATAGATAATTTATTTCATTAATTGATAAATTTTGATTTTTAATCAAGTCATGATGGCAAATATAATTATCATTTAGATAATTCTCAATATAATTTTTCTTTTTAATATCTGAATCAAATCGCGTATTTGATAAAATTCCAAATTTATCAATCAAACTAGTCATATTAAATATATTAATATTATATTAAATATTAATATAATCAATTTTTTATTAATCAGTAATATATGGTATATATCTTGGTTTATCAAAGTTATATATTTTAACATTATAAGTTTCTCCATCCATATGATTAATTATTGTTTTACCATCATGTATTTCTTCTTTAGTATCTAGTGGAAATTTATAATCTAAACCCCCACTATCTCTCCCTCCAATATAATATTCCCAATCAGGTGAACCGGGATAAACTCTTCTACCAAACAATTGATATTTTTTATCAACCCCTTCTTTATATAATAATCCAACTACCTGATAATTTTCTGGCTCTCCTCTTGTATGTTCATTTATTTTCATAACCTTCTTTATTTTAAAATAATTACGAGCGTCATGACGTTGTTCAGGAGGATATAATTTATCATCTATAACTCTTCTATCTCTGTATTCTAATCTTTTTTCTAAAATTGCATTATCTATTTCTCTTTGAGATGTATTACTATCAGTATTAACTTCTATTTTTTTTACTTTTTTTTTTTTATTGCTGTAAAATTACTTATAGTATCATTATTTTTAAATAAAAAACAAAGTATATATATTATAAGTAACATATTTAATATATCAAATACATTCATATTCATATTATAAATAAATTAGAATAATATTTATAATAAAGTAATTAAATTTCTTTTAGTATATAGTAAACAATTAATTTATCATCCTTGTCTTTTGTCATTTGTTTAGTCATTGGATATATAAAATCAAAATTATCTTTTAATAAATAACTAATTATAGCAAGATGAATATCTAATTGTAAACTATCATTTAATAAAAATCTAGAATTAACTAGTTGTGTTTTGATAAATAAAAATTCTATATCTACTTTTTCGGGATTTAATTTTATACCATAATCTAATAATTTCTTTGCGTATAAAATATGATTGTATGAATATGATGGTACAAGCCAGCTCCATATCCATATTTTTTTTGAATAATCAAATATACCTAAAACATTAAATTTAAATTTTCTATTTAAATTATTAAATTCCAACGTTGCACTTTCTTTTTTATATATATATTCTTTAGTATTAATTATTTCTTTAAAATTTTCATTTTTAATATCATAATTCAATAATGCTTTTTTAACAAGTTGCTTTAAACTATTTTCGCTCATATGTAAGTTATTATATGATAATAGATATATTTATATATAAAATATCTATTTTATTATAATAATGAATGTTAATTTTGATTCTAAACATTATATAAAATCAACAATTGTTGTAACTGCTTTGGCTGCTATTTCTTCCGAATTATTATCTAGTTTATCTACACATATTCTAATACCTTTAATTGATAGTGATTGTAATAAAGATGGTAAACCTGATTTAAAACATAACTTAAAAAACAAAAAAATGAGAATTGGTAAAAAAGTTTTATATACAGGGGAGTTTTTATATACCTTAATTAAATTTATTTTAATATTAATATTTTTACTTTTATTACGTAAATTTTTATAAATTATTAATAAAAATAATATAATTATTTATAATGTCAGGGATTTCTTTTAATTCCGTATATTTTATTGAATTATATAATAAATTTTGTAATTATTTATTACCTAAACCAAATGTAAGAGTAACTTATAAAAGAAAAACTTTTAATCATCATAATATATATAAAAACTTATATTGTGATATCTTAACTGATAAAAAAAATAATAATACAGATTATAAAAACATTCATGAAAATAAATTTAGAAATTGTTTAAAAGATATAGATAATCAAAATAGTATAATTTATTGGATTTATAAAAATAATATAAAAAACTTATTAAATTATAAAATAGTAGTTCTTGATTTTCAAACAATATATGATTATAAAAATAGAAAAGAATTAAATATGCAATATTTAAAATATTTAAGTAAATATTTACTTTGTAATAAAATTATTTTTTGTATTATATCTGAAATTAATCCAATATATTTTCCTAAATTAAATTATTTTAATCCTATTAATTTAGTAACCCCATATCATTATAAAAGTAGAACATTTGGCGGTGTTGTAAAAATAGGAATAAATAAATATGGGGATAAAAGTGTTCAAGTCGGTGTAAATAAAATTATAAATGATATAATGAATCAATATGGATGTAATGAACAAGAATTAGTTTATATAAATTCCAAAAAAATAGCCAAAATAAATACAATAATTATATAATAAATTATATAATAATATTATTATTTAAATCATCTGATATAAAATTATTTTGATTATCAGATTGAATTTCTTCAACTTTCTTTTTTTGTTTATAAATAATTATTAATGTTACTTTACCAAGTAATTTTATTACTTTAACCATAAGAGATAATAAACCCCCGATAACACCTATTATTGCGAATGTAGATATTTGGTCATCTTGATTATCATAAAATCTTGATTTTATATAATCAGCAGTTAATGCAATTACTACTGATATTATAAATTGTTGAAATAAAATAAATCTTGTTTTAAATTTATCAGAATTTTCAATATCATATATTATTTTTTTTTTCTCTTCGTTATTATCTAATTTTAATTGTTTATTTAAATCTTCAAAATATATTGGTCGAGAATAAATAAATCTAGATATTACTGGAAAATTCCATGTTAAAATTAACAATGATGTAAATATGGAAAAAAAAATATAGTAATAGTTTCTATACACTTCTATAAATAGAAGGCACGGAAATAATATAATTGAAGGTATAAAAAATATTTTATAATAAAAAAAATTTCCAAAAAAATGTTTCAGAGATAGATCGTATTCATCTTCCATTATTCATATATTAAAATTAAATCTTTGAAACATTATATTTATTTAAAAAAAATTTATATTAACTATTAGATATATAACAATGAGTAAAAAAAAAACAATATTGCTCAAATTGTAATAAATATGGACATTCAAATAAAGAATGTAACGAACCAATAACATCAGCGGGAATAATCTGTTTAGATATTCATGATAATTTAAAAAATATTATGTTAAAAAATGATGTTGATATAATATCAGATGATATTGCCCTTTTTAATTATCAAAGATTATCAAATATAAATAAGATAAAAAAATATAAAGATAAAATTCGTTTTTTACTTGTCCAAAGAAAACATTCATTAAATTATATTAATTTTTTAAGAGGTATATATGATGAAAATGATTATAATCAACTAAAAAAAATTTTTAGTTTAATGAGCAATAATGAAATAGAAACTATCAAAAATAATAATTTTGATTATTTATGGAATAACTTATGGAATAAAACTGCTAAGAAAAAAATATATCAAAAAGAATATAATGAATCAAAAAAAAAATTTATAAAAATAGAAAAATTAGGATATATTAATAAATTATTTAATATAGGTTCAGAATATAATAGCCCAGAATGGGAATTTCCAAAAGGGAGAAAAAATGTAAATGAGAGTAATTATGAATGTGCTATTAGAGAATTCTATGAGGAAACAGGTATAGATAAGGATAATTATTATTTATTAAATAATGTAAATAGTATTCATGATGATTTTATTGGTACAAATAATATGAATTATAAACATATTTTTTATTTGAGTATAATTAAAAATAAAGATATTGTTAATTACTACAATTCTAATATAAAAAGTCAAAATGAGATTAGTGATATACAGTGGTATACATGGGCAGATGCATTAAGAATATTTAGACCTTATTATTTAAATAAAGTAAATATAATAAATAAGTTATTTTTATTTTTTATAAATTTATGTGAGGATAATAATATTTTATTAAATAATAATATTTAAAAAAAACATATGTTAATTAGTAATGAGTATAACATATAATGATATTATATCAATATTATGTAATAATAATAATAATAAATTTTCAACACAATTAAATATTATGAAGTTTGTTGATCAATTTAGTTGTTTTAAAAATATTTTTACAAATGAATTTTATAGATATGGTATTCATATTTATGATAATGAATATAAAAATATATCATTTTTATCATCGGTACTTTATTGTATAGATGATAATTATAATTACATCGATAAAACTATTTTATTTGATAAAATAAAAGAAATATCTAATAATTTAGAAAATATTTTTGATATTGTTAATAAATTAAATGTAAATATTATTGTTTTTGATTTTAAAAATGAAAAAATTAAAACTATTTATGATGGAGATTATTTTAATCCATACAAAGAAACTATTTTTTTAGCTAATTATGAAAAATATTGGGAACCAATTTGTTGTAAAGAACATAAATTATTTAATATAACTTTATCAAAATGTAATATATTAAAAAATAAAATATTAAATAGTGATATTATTTATATTGATAATACTAAAATATATGTTTTGAATGATAATTTAAATGAAATTTTAGAAGATAAGTTTGGTATAATTGAAAGTAATGATGAATCTTTTACAACTAAAAATACAATATATAGTAACTTGACTAAAAATAAGCTAAATAAAATGAATAAAAATGATATTTTACAAATAATTGATGATTTAAATATAGAGATAAGTTCCTTAAAAAAACCAACAAAAACTACTTTAATAGAATTAATACTAAATAATTAATCGTTTATATCATATGATTTTATATAATAATATTAATAGATGTTTCAATATTTTAATCCTATTAATATTATTAAATATATTATTTTTTTACATATATTTCATAAATTTATTACCTATTTCCCAGAGATAATAAAATATAATAATGATATTAAATTTAATATGTATCGTTCTTTGGTATGTTTTATTTTGACTATTTTATCATTTTATTATTTATTTAAACATTGTAAAATGGGATTCGCATTTCCTTATGAATATCATACCAGAGATTTTCAAGAATTACAAGAAATATTTATAGCATATATTTTATATGATCTTTTTATTATGATAAAAATGAAATGTAAAAGAAAAGAGTTATATTTTCATCATATTTTTGTATTTATAATGTGGTTTATGTATAATAATAAAGGATATGCCGGATGGTTGGTGGTAGTAATTATTTTTGCAGAGATTTTATCGATTGTATCCGGAATAGATAGAATAGCAATGGACGAAGGAGATATGATAGAAAGTATGATATATAAAAAATTTAGGAAAAATGTAATTAAATTTATTAGATTACCAATATGGATATTTGTATTTTTATTTACCACAAAATATATTGGTAGATTACCTTCATATATAACATATTTAGGATATATTATGGTATTTGTTATGATAAATTTAGATATTTATTGGGAAAAAAAGTGCGATAAGGTTATTGATAAATATAAATCTATATAAATATATATGTCAACTGGACCTGATACATGGGGACCACATGGTTGGAAATTTATTCATTTTATTGCTTTGGGGTATCCTAATAATCCAAGCGAACAGGATAAAGTAAAATATAAAAATTTTTTTTATTTACTTGGCGATGTCATTCCTTGTATTGTTTGTGCTAATCACTATAAAAAAAATTTAGAAAAAATAAATATTGACAATTATTTACACTCAAAAAATACTTTATTACACTGGACAATTTTAATGCACAATGAAGTAAATATATCAAATGGTAAACCTACTTATACATTTGAAGAAGGTATGAAAATGATAGTTGATGGACAAGGACCAATATATTGCAATGAAGACTTTTCTAATACTGATTCAAATAATGTTAATGAATCTAATAATATGATTAATTCAAATAATTATATACTAATTTTATTTTTAGTATCAATAATAATCATATTAATTTTGTATATATATAAAAGAAATTTAACATAAATATTTTATATGAGTAAAAAACCAAATGTTAAAGAATTAAGAAATGTAATTGAAAGAATAAAAAATATTAATATTAAAATTTATTCTAAAACACTAGAAGAAAAAGAAGATTATTTTTTTAAGAATCATTATGAAGATATAATGAAACACTATCCATTTCTTGTATCCCAAATATGTTCTGGAAAAGATTTAGATAAACTTGAATATATGTTAAATAGTTTAGAACAAGTTGAAAATGGTAATTCTTCAAAAGATGAGATGGATAAAGTAGTAGGAGAAAGATTAGCAGATGAATATATTAAACCTCTAGATAAACCAATTGATTCGTCTAAAGATTCATCTAAAGATGAGAATAACAATTAAAGTAATGAATTAGTAAATAATTTTAATTCAGACGATACATATTCTAATCTACTATTTAAAATAGAATTAGAAGCCATCTTTTCATTATAAAAATAATTTTTCCAAAATTTATGTGCATTATCTTGATTATTCTTATAATTATGATAATCCTCACCAAAATAATTATTATTCTTAATAAATGTAACAATTTTATTAATAGTAATCTGTTGTTTATTAATTAGTTCAATATTAACAAATTTCATTGTATTTAAAAATGTTTGTGGTATATTTAATTTTGAAATAATACCATCAATAAATTTATCAGTATTCATTTTATCTAATATTTCCGTAAGATATTTTAATTCTTTTACAATATCTTTTTGATTAAATTTAAAATTTTTACAAACGATATATTTTTCATCATCACTATCCAATGAAGTAAATGGTTTATAAACATAAGTATTTTCATAAAACATACTCAAGATATAAATCATTTTTACACTAGTTTCTGTAAATGTATCAAACATTTTTAGAACAAAATTACCTCCTTTATTTTGAACACTAAGTGCCGCAACAATTTCTCCAAAAATTAAAATGTAAGATTCTTGTTCCTTAAAATTTTCATCATAGATATATTTACTACCATCTGCAGTTACTAAATCAGCTAAATTATTATCTTTTACCATGTCTTTTTTAAAGTTTTTAATTGTTTTTGAATCAGTAATGTCACCATTATCTTTTCCAGTATATTTATCAGCTACACTTTTAACAGATGTTTTATGTGGACTATAAATATCGGAATACTCTTTTTTCATTCTAGCTAAAAATTGTTTATTCATATCTTCAACTTTATCTTCTTTTTCTGGCTTTAATGTAACACTATAAATTTTATCATTTTTAATATCAAAATATTTTTTTCGAAAATCGATAAAACTTTCTACAAATGAACCCGGTCCTTCTGCTATTGCACCATATATAATTTTATCCATACTTGCAAGATCAAATAATGATAACATTTCCCACATTTTGTAATATCCACCAGTTAAAGTATCTTTTATTTTTAATTCATCTGGGTCAAAATTATTTACAATATTATAAAATTTTTTTTTTGTTTCAAGATTATTTGTAATATTCATTGCAGACTTTGTACGATGTTGAAATGAATGAAACCCTAGACTAAATATAGGTTGGGAATAAGAATTAGCTATTTTAACATCATTCTTATGAGTTTTGATAATATTAGAAATATTATCTTTTGATTTAGGTAATTGAAAAACCGATGGTTTTAAATCTAGTAATTTAAAATCTGTATTTAATTCGGACATTAATTAATAATATAATATATTTATAAATATTTATATTATTAAAAATCAATTTTTAATATTCTTATTTAGATACTTTGCAAGTTACTAAAATCTTCTACCTCATTAACAAATACTGGTTGACTCGTCCAATGTGATGTATTCATTTTTTTTAAATCACCACCATAATCTTTATTTTGTTCTAATTGATTTTCAATATCTTGAGTTATTCTAATACCATGTTTGTATATACCTTTTTTCATATCAATATTACCAGTATAATGTGATAATGCTTTCCATAAATGTGGAGTACCAGTATAATTTTCTAATCTAGCCCATCCACTATGCTTACCTATGTTTTTAATTGGTTTATCGTTAAGAATAGAATCTATAACTGAATTAAATGCCATTCTAATAACTGGATGATTAGGTCTAGCACATATGGTTGCATTTGTTGATGGTGCTTTTAATCCCCAAATATGCCAGCCCCTCCCATGTATTAATTCATCATTTTCTCTAATTAAATTAGAAAATGGTTTAGCATTTTTTCTTAATATTTTATCGACATCAATGTATATACCTCCTTCTTTTAATATTACAGCTAATCTCCAGATATCTGCTTTTCCGGCACCTGGATTAATTTTATTATAAGCTTTTAATACATCATCATTAAAATTATTTTTCATATAATTATAACAATCATCATTATCAAAAAATCTGTATTCAAAATCTGGATTCTTTTTTTTTAATTTTTTAATTGCATTAGATGAACTTTTAGGTAAATTTTTGGTTTTATGAGTTTGCCATATTATTTTTGGTATTTTTATTTTTTTATTTGAAATATAATTAAAAGTATCAATATCATTCATATTATAATTAGTTATTATAATTACTAATATAACTATAATAAATAGTATAAGTAATTTCATCATATTAAATTATAGAAAATAAAAATTGATTTAATAACAATTAAAAAATAATTATAATATAATATAATGTCTGAAGTATTATTAAATAATGTTTTAATGAATAATAATGAAAAAATAAAAGAAAGTATGAAAAATATATTAAAATTATTTCAAAGGAGAGGATATTTTAATACTAGTAATGAAGATAAAATTGAAAAGATGACAAATGATATTAAAATGAATAGTAAAACAAATTTATCAGATGGTGATACTAAAATTAGTGTATATTACAAAGATATTGATTTGAAAAATATTTCTTCCGGGTCAGAAGTAGATGAATTTTTATCAAAAAATACCGAATTTATTAAGTTTGTAATTTTAAAAGAATTTAGTAAAAAAGTTTATAAACAAGTAAATGAGTATAAGAATAGTTATATATTTCATATTTTTGAAATGTTAGAAGATATTCCAAGTAAAAATATAGTACCCGAACACCATTTATTATCAGATAATGATAAAGAGGAATTAAAAAAAGTTTATGATATTTCTTTTTTCCCTAAAATTTATAATACCGATATGATGTCAAGATATTACGGTGCAAAAGTTGGAGATATTTTTAGAATTAAACGATTAAATCTTAATAGTGGAATTAGTACATATTATAGAAGAGTAGTTACGGATTCAAATATTTTATTTCTTTAAAAATTATTATAATATTATAATTATAATAATATATTATAATTATAATGGAACAAAATAACATTTTTAATTTAATATTGGAAAATAAAGTAGATGACTTTTTTAATCTAATAAAAAATAATAGCGATATTGATTTAGATATACATGACAGTAAAAATATATACTTGATTCAATATATTATAAATTTAAATAGAATAGATATATTAGAACATATATTTAATAATTTTGATATAAGAATAGATATTCTTGATAATGATGGAAGAAATTTATTATATTATCCAATAAAATTTAATTTTACTAAAGTAATAGACTTAATTATTGAAAAAAATAAAAAAACAATAGGTATTGATATTTTAGATATTAGAGATAAAATGGGATTTACATCAATTCATTATTGTTGTATATTTAATAATTTTGATACTTTAAGAAAATTATATAAATATGGAAGTGATATTTTAATTAGTAATAATAGTAATGATAATTTATTTGATTTATGCTTAAAATATAAAAGAAATAATTTTTTATTATATTTATTTGATAATGAATTTAAAAAAGGAAATTATAATTTTATTAATTCAAAAAATGAAAATATATTCTATAATGCCTTAGTATATGAAAATACTGAAATTATCAATTATCTTATTAAATTTAAAGAATATATTCAAAAAATAATGAATCATAGAGAACCAGAATTTGGTTTAACTATATTACACCAAATGGTTATTACTAATAATAATAAATATATTAATAAATTAATTGAATATGGTATTGATATTAATATATCAGATAATTATGGTAATTATCCATATCACTATGCTATTTTAGAAAATAATCTTGATTTTTTAAAGATATTGCTAAATGGTAATCATAAAATAAATTACAATAATACAAATATTAATGGTGAAACCATTTTACATTTATTTTTAACTAATGTTGATGATAATATTTTGGATAAAGAAGATATGAAGAATATTCTTTTAAAATTAATTGAAAATACAAATTTAAATATTCAAACAAATGATGGAATCACCTGCTTGCATTTAATTATTGAGAAGAATTTTTTAGTTGATAAAGATATTATTAAAATATTAGAAAGTGGTAAAAAAGAATTAAATATATTTATTAGTGATAGTGAAAATGTAAATGGATTAGAAAGAATAAATAAAAATAAAGATTATATTGAAATAATTGTTAATAGTTATTTTAATAGATTAAAATTAATTAAACAAGATTTAAATATAGATTGGGAAAAATATTGTGCAGAAAATGATGTTAATAATGTCATGAAATCATTAAATAAAAGAACCGGTGATGTAGAAACATTATGTAAGGATAAAATTAGGAAAACAATTTTAGAAGATAAAAATTCAGTTCCGCGATATGAAGATTTAAATTTAAGTTTTGATAATGATATTGTAATGAATAATAATTGTTTTTATACAGGTTCAACATTAGATATTATTTTTGGATTAGTATATTTAAGTAAATTTCCAAATGTTAATTTTATACTATCATATCCATTATCTGAAAATACTAAATTAAATGAATATTATAAAAAAATAGGTAATTATAAACCAAATAAATTTGAATTTAATAATATTGAAATATTATGGTCATATCAAAAATTAATTTTAATTGAAAATTTTGATTCTCTTTTAATTGATACAATTAATAAAAATAAACGATTTATTGTAATACCACTTGGTATAGAATTAGCAGAAGGTTCACATGCAAATATAATAATTATAGATAAAGAAAATAAAACAATAGAAAGATTTGAACCAAATGGATTAAATGAACCGAGAAATTTTTCATATAACAAAAACTTACTTGATAATTTATTAAAAAATAAATTTCAACAATTATTGGAACAATTTAAATATATGGAACCAAAAGATTATTTACCAACTGTCGGTTTTCAAATGTTAGAAATAATAAATGAAGATAAATGTAAAATGATAGGAGACCCAAATGGATACTGTGCAGTATGGTGTGTATTTTATGCAAAATATAGATTAGAAAATCCTGACGTTAAACAAAATAAATTAGTTTATAAAATAATAAATAATATTAAATTACAAAATAAGAGTTTTAAATCAGTAATAAGAAATTTTAGTAAAAATATATCAAGTTTACGAGATAATTTTTTAAAAAAATATAAGATAGATATAAATGATTGGATGAATTCAAATTATAATCCAGAAATATTAAAAAATGTAGAACAAGATTTAATGGATATGTTTAACTAATTGTAAGTAAAAGAAAATAATTCATAATCTCCTGAATATATCTTATCATTATCGATATTTTTAAGTTCATTTAATATTTTCTTTTTGATATCAATACCCTTTTCATTTTTAAAATCAATATCAATTATAGTATTTTTAGTTGGTTTTGGTGGTACTGGTACGGGTGGTACTGGTGGTGGTTCTGGTTTTGGTACTGTATCTCTACCACCTACTGGTACGGGTGGTACGGGTGGTACGGGTGGTACGGGTTGTACTGATTCAGTTTTAACTGGTTCAGGTTTAACTGGTGGTTTATCATTATATTGTCCAAGATAACCACATTTTCTTCTAACTAGATATAGTAATTCTCCAAGAAGTTTAACTAATTTATTTGAATCAGAAAATTTAATATTTTTATTAAAAGTAACTCCTAATTTTGAATTAAGTTTTTTACTCTTATATCTTAGAATATTATAAATATGATTACTATATCCATCATTAATCTCAATTAGTGGACAAATAGAATAATTCCTATAATTTCTATTTATAAATATTTTATTTCTACCATTAATAATATTATAATCTTCAAACTCTTTAATATGATTTATACTTGTAGATTTTAATTCAAGTTCATAAATATTATCAGTATTTGTTAACTTTTTGAATTCTTTTTCATCAATCTTATTTTCTTTAAAATTTAGTTTTTCACCATATTTAAAATATCGTATAGTACCATTTATTTGTTTAATATATATTTCATCAATATTATTGTTATTGATTAAACAATATAATTTATGAGTAATCATTCTCTTTTTACATTGATTATTTGTAAAAAATATATTGTAATCATTATGATAATTAATTTCATGTTTAATATCATCATTAATAGCAACAGAGATATTAATTTTATTTTTATAAATGTATTCACCGTATCTTAATGATAAAATATCAATAATAGAATTAATATATGTATCAGATTTCGAAGATAGTCCATATTGAGTATACATATCATTTTTATTAAATTTAGCAACATCTGTTAAATCCTTTAAAATGATAGTTGAACCTTTTTCAAAAAATTTATGTTTTTGAGTATAAGAATCATCATTAATTTCACTAAATTTATCATATTCATAACTTTCATGTGGATTAACTTTTAGACACATAGAATCAAAATCAAAATTAATTTCATAATATTTAATTTCTCCATCCTCATGTTTAACTCGAGATACAACACTAAAATCATTACAACATGAAATAGCGGCTTGTTTCATGCCCGTTCCAAATTCTGATGTTTGGTTATCATCTTTTTGATGAGCATCTTTAAAATGAGCCATGTTAAATGGATTACTTTCACCGCTTTTTAAAATATTTACAAACCCATCATTGCTATCATCACTAATTGTAATGGATTTTAGATTATCATCTTTATCAAATAACAAATTAATTACAATATTGTCTGATATATAAACAGCATTATCAATAATATCACTTAGTGCTTGAAATATATCATATGACGATGCTCTAATTTGTCTAATTCTATTTTTAAAATGAGGTGTATCTACTATTGGTTTTTTAACTGTCTTACCTAAAGTATTCATGAATGTTAATAATTATTAAATAATAATTATTAACATCAATTTTTTTGAATGAAAATTCTTATAGAATAAAATTATCATCTTCTTCCTCCTCTTTATCTTCATTAATAATACTACCAAAATATGTTTCTTTTTCACTAGTCTTGGCAAAATCATTTAGAATTCCAATACTCTTAATTTGCGTATCGTTTTGATTAATTTTAATTTTATCAATGATAACTTTAACATAATCATCTGTTTTTAAAATTTGGTCTTTTTTAATATGTGTAATATTATTTGTTATATTCCAAATATTTGTATCAATATTCTCTTTTGGAACAAAAATAATAATAGGACCATTTGATAGAATAATTAATTCACTATTAATATTATGAATTTTTGCAACAATCATAGTATTTTCAATGGGTAAACACATTCTACAAAGATAATCTATTTTATAATTAGCAGCACCTAAAAAATTTTCAGTAATTAAATTACCTTCATAATATTTATCAATTGAATGAACCTTATCAATGTATCCATGTTTATTACATTTATTTTCTACTTTTTGTTTTACAATTAATTCCATATTAGATAAAATATCACTATTCATATGTTGAGGTAAAACTTGAATGGTCGTATATTGAATAGTATTTTTATAAGGAGATAATAGTTTAGCCATTATATATTTATAATATATTTTTTTAATTATAAATATCAATTTTTTATAATTAAAAAAATAGTAAGAATAAATGTTTATTTTATTTTTTTATTTTTTTATTTTTATTATACACTCTCTACACAGAGGACAATTAGAGTCATGTTTACTATTTTGTTGCGTTTTTATCCATTCCATTAGACATTCCTGGTGAAACACATGACCACAATGTAAGCTTATATATTGTTGTTTATTATTTATTTCTTCTAGACAAATACAGCAATTTGTTTCTTCTGATAAATTATTAGTATTTATTTTTTTAATAAAAACTGGATTAACAATACTTTCTACAATTATTTTTGGATTATTTCTGACAGTATAGCATTTTAAATATTTTTTAATTATTTTATCATAAATACAATAACATATAGCAACAAACATAATACCTATAGTAGGACCAATTACTACTAAGCCTATTATATATTCTTCAAGATGCGAAGTATCGGTATTTGTATTATTAGTAAAATTACCCATAGAATAATTAGATGACAATTCCATTACGAATTAAATTAATTAAATAATTAATAATTAATTCAATTTTTAAATTAATTTTTTATAAAAACATGAAAATGTTTAATTTTTGCTACACTCTTATTATTAGATAAATTTTCAAAATAAATATATTCATTATTTTTAAATTTACTTCTAACAATATTATTTATAATTTTATTTTCATTAATACTAGATGTTACTTTTTTAAAATATTCATTATCAAACCATATTACATAATGATAACAATTATCTTCAATATCATACGGAAAAGTATTTTCAATAAAATTAACGTTCACTTTATTTAAAAATTTCTCACAAATATAATCATTCAAATTTATATTTTTTTCTTTAATATCATTCATAAATTCTTCATATTTTAATTGTATTTGCTGATTCCTTGATATTTTATCAGTTGGTGGATTGCGATGGAGAGTAACTAATCTTTCCCATGGAAACATTACCATTTATCTATTTATTATTATAATTATTTTATCAATTTTTATAATATTTTAATCTATATGAGATCTCCCCTTATCGCCTTTCCATTCTCCATTTGGTCTATCGATATTATTATTTCTATGTATCACACTATCTAATATAATCGATTCTAATCCTACATTATTCATTTCATATTTTAAACTGGATATATCTTTTGGAAAACAAGTACCACCAAATCCAAATTTACCTTCTGGTCCAGGGACTTTAGTATGCGAATGAGTTAATCTTTCATCATTACATGCTATATTTATAAAATTATCATAATTAATATTTTTTTTTTTACAAAACTGATATATTTCATTACAAAATGATACTTTAGTTGCAAGGAAACTATTTCTAAATGTTTTTATCATTTCGGCTTCTTTTGTTGTTACAAAAGAAATTTTATTATAATTTATTTTTTTATTATTAAAAGATAAGTTAATTAATTCAAATACTTTTTCTTTAAAAATATTATCATTATCAGCTCCTTTTAAACCAAATATCCACTCCTTATTATTTCTAAAATCATCTAAATAATTCATTTCAGTTAAAAATTCAGGCATAAAATAACAATTTAATTCTTCACAAGTACCAACTGGTACTGTGGATCTTAAGACTATAAAATTATTATATTTAATATTATTTAAATCATTTATTACATTTTTTACAATATTTAAATGACAAGAACCATTATTTGACATTGGTGTGGGGACAGATATAAATATTATATCACAATTAATCATATCAATTAATTTTAAATTTTTAGGTTTACATAAATCTGGATTTATATCAAAAATATTTACTTCAATATCTTTACAATAAAATTCACTTGTTGCTTTACCAACAAAGCCATTTCCAATAATACCAATCTTCATATATATATATTTATTATAAATTAATTATTTTACATAAATCTCGATTATAATATTTGGAATTTCGTTATTTTTATCATCCATTAGAATTAGTTGAACTGTGGTATCAGTTGTATATTCACGAATACATGAAATTAAGTTATCATCTTTATCACCACCAAGCATCTCACTATATATAATACTTGATTCATAACATATAGTTTCAATATTAATACTTAGTTTTTCATTGAAGTAATTGATAAAATCATTAATTGTACTTTCTTCGTTTGCTTTAAAATCTAATTTATCCCACTGGTTAAATTCTTTATCTCCAATTTTAGTAATCCTTGCATCCATTGGGTCAGCACCGATAAATGTATTATCAGATAGATTTACAAAATAAGATTTATAATCTTCAATACTATTCTTGTTCATAATAAATTTCATTAATTCAATCGAAATTAATCCAACAATTGTACTTGTAGTTGTAGCAACTGCTGGGATAATCTTACCTGCAATACCTTTTGTCTGAAACTCAGACGCTGGTTCAATATTATATAATTCTGCTCTACAATTGGATGCACTTGTAATCCATTTAACATGCCAATTAGTATCATCATCTTTTTCAAATGTTTCAGGGAAATAATGTTCTTTAAAATATATTTCAGATAAAAGTACGTTTTCTGTACTTTCTATTTTCATTTCCTTTAGTTCCTTGTCGTCCTTTGCAATCTTTTTACTTTCATCCGGTACAAATTTAGGGATAACAAAATCAAGGCAAACTTGCATCATATCTTCTCGACTAAAATCTTGTCCAATTAATCCATAAATATTAACAAGAATTCTCGTAGTACTCTCTAGAAAATCAAGAACATTAGAACCATAATAATGAGTATATGTTTTAGGGCAACGTTTTCCATTACTCCAAAAAATATCTCCGTTAACCATATGATCTTCAGGATAACAATATAGAAGTTGATTAATTTCATTATGATAATTTTTATCAAATAGTTCTTTTGCAATGTATAGACAATCAGTCCAATCTTCTACTTGTGTATTACAAAACATATTAATATCTTCAATAGCTTGATTTTTATCGAATTGTGATAGTGATTTAAGATAAGCCCGATTATCACGGTATTTGATTATATATCTAAATGCTCGTTCAAAGATTTCAAAATAATCTCGTGCCCAATGAATTGTATGTTCAATCTTATTTGGGAAATTTTTAATAGTACATACTGGAAAACTATCACTTTCGGATGGGTCATTTGAATCACTATAAGTTTCAGTCAAATAAGGAATAACGGGTTGTGTATTACCTTTCATTCCCATCGTACCACTTTCAAATAATGGAAGACCTCGGTCATAACAAATACCATCAACAAATCTTCGGGCTGTAAGATTATCTAAAGCATTAACAATTATATTTTTATCCTGAAATAATTCATTAACGCTATCCATATTATCTTTCCCTAGTTTTCGAGGAAATGCTTTAACATTCATACTATTATCTTTGTTCTTGATATAATTACATGCTACATAACTTTTAGACTCCTTCACATCTTTATTTCTAAATAGGAATTGGCGACTAAGATTTGAAATTTCAATATGGTCTGGGTCTGTAACATCTATATTTTTGATACCCATCATCATAAGATTTTTAAGCCATTCGCATCCGAGAGCACCACACCCAACCATAAGTAGATTTAAATTTTGTGGATTATAATCACTGAAATTTATATCCTTAATATTATCATCGTGGAATTCGAACCATTGGGATATGGGTGTGTACTTAAATGTAATAAGTTTAATTACTTCTGCTGAAACAACACCTCCAATAACACTAATAATTGGATAGCAATCATTTTTATGATATTCAGTTTGAATAAGATTATCAATAATACTATTACTCTTATCAATATCAAAGCTCATCATTTTACGTTCCGATGATTCCCAAATACTTTCATGAGTTACTACCAAAAAGGGATGTTGTTTTTTAACAAAACCATTTATAAATTGCACTGGTTCAACCAAATCTACTTGAAATGAATCTTTTTGTGAATTAAATACATGGAATTCTTTTCCAATTAAATACTCACAAGAACCTTGTAGATTATTAAATGTAATAACATCATTATTAGAATATCCATGATTTTCAACATAAATGGTTGTATCTACGATACGGTCAACTTTTTTACTTTCATATACCATATCATTTGGTTGTTTAACAAAATGATTATCTCCGGCATCCACAAATACACAACCACTATAATTATTATCCCAACCAAATACCATCTTACAATTTCTATCTCGGAGTGATTTAAATTCATCATCATTATTAATTTTTTCATAAGTGTGATTTGTAACAACAATTACAGAACCATCTTTAACTTCACTATAAGTTTCAAATGTATCAAAATTAATTGATGGATTCAAATCTTTTACATATTCTTTAATTTGAGAAATATAATTATCTTTATTTGTATCAATATAAAATGATTTTTCCATTTCAAAATCTTTATCTTGGCAACTACAGATGAAAATATTCTGAACACCAGTTAGAACAAGATTCTTGATAATTTCTAATGCAAGTTCGTGATATGGAGATACAATATATACATTTCCATTTTTCAAATAATTAACAGCTTCGATGCCATATGTACGAGTCTGTCTGTCATATTGTTCGTTAAGAGAGGTTACTTCTTCAAGCGACATAATAAAATATTATAATAATAATATAATAATATTTTATATCAATTTTTTATTGTATAGATATTACCAAGGGATGTTTTCTTTATTGAAAACCAAATTATCTTTCAAATAATTAACAAATAGCCATAAATTATATTCTATTTCATCTAATGTATTATATTTATGTTTCATTTTATCTAATTCATATTTAACATACTTGTTATATTCTGGATGATTATAATGATACATTGTATCTGGGTGTAAATTAAATTTATAGATTCCTTCTTTCGTAGGCATTATCATTAGATTAAAATTACCATTTATATCATAATTAGTAATTTTAATAACTTCGTGATTTCTATGTTGTTTTGGAATTACATGATGGTCATTTACATATCCCATATAATTTTTATTTTTTTTAAACGCTTTTCTATCCCAACCTCTATATCTAAATATGGAATTAGGATTTATTTTCATCTAATTAATCATATAAATTATAGTTATTTAATTATTCTATTTTATTTCAAATTTACCTATTATAGGATAATTTAAATTTTATCATATATAGAAAGAGTTTCCTTTATAATTTTTTCTAATTTTAAAAATTTCCAACATTCTTCAAAATTCAAAGATAATTTTTTAAATTGTCTATTATCAAATCTGTCTGTCAATTTACCTCGCCATAATTTTTTTTTTAATTCTTGAATTTTACTCTCTAAATCACTTTTTTTACGAGGATTTTTTTCTTTTTCTAATAGTTTATTAAGTTTTTTTATTTCCTCCTCAATTTTTTCATCTATTTTTTTCTTACACCAGTCACGCATTTCTGTTGTGTTTATTTTATTTATATCACCTAAATATCTATCAAACTCTGTTGCTCTTAATGTTCTTACAATTTTTTTTATCATATCTATTTTTATTTTCTTACTAATATCAAATAAATCTAATAATTTTTTTATATCACCATTATTTATCATACCAGAAAAACTACCCCTACAATGGTCCAAATAATGACCAACTATAATAATAACATAATATATAAAGAATTGTAAAAAATTATTATCTGCTTGATTTACTGTTAAATCATCTATAGTTTTATATTTAATGCCAATGCCATCACTACTATATTCCCAATGATAAGATACACCCCTTGCTAATTCAATAATTTTATCATAATTAACTACTCCTTGAAAACATCTTTCCATTAAAATTTTATAAATTATAGAAGAAGCAATTTGATGTGGACTAAGCTTTGAATTCATTAAATTATCATTATCTAAACCTGGATATATTTTTTTATAATAGTCTTTACTTAATTCACATAAAACACTATTTGAACTTGCTTCATCTATTCTCATAATAGATTCAAATATTGTAGATAACATTAACATAATAAAAAATTCTTTTGGTTTAAATATTTCTTTTTGATGAGGTTCTAAGGATTTAAATTTTTCACTTTCTAATATAATTTTTATTATATGAATACCAAATAATAATGACCTCATATGATTTAATCCACCGTGATTACGTCTTGGTTCTGGGAAGCGTTGACCAGGATAATTAATTTTGGAAATATTTTCAAAAATATTTCTACAAAATTCTTTCATATAATTGTAAACATAATTATCATCATTTATTTGACTAGGAACAAATTTATTTAATTTTATTTTATTTAAATTTTTTTCATATTCTTTAAACTTTCTAAGCGCACTTATTGTGTAAGAAGTACTTTTACATTTTATAATTTCACCTTTCCTTGGTAATAATCTAACAAACTCTGTACCTATTGGTAAATGGTGTACTGCTGGTCCCGCTGCTGGACCTGCTCCTGGTCCCGCTGCTGGTCCCGCTGCTGGTCCCGCTGCTGTCCCTGCTCCTGGTCCCGCTGCTGGTCCCGCTGCTGGTCCCGCTGCTGTCCCTGCTCCTGGTCCCGCTGGTTGTATTAATTTTAATGATTGTTCATACAAAGGTATATCAGCTGGGTCCCATACAAATAAAAATATTTTTATTCCTAATGGATGTAAAAATTTCATAATATAATCTATATAATTTTTTGCATAATCTGGATTTGAAACTTTTTTATTTCTATATACACCATAAGATATTAATGGAAGTAATAAAGTTTTTTCTTTATAATTATCGATTTTTTTAATTTCTATAGAAATATTTTCTATTGTGGATTTAATTGCATTTTTATACAGATTAGCCTCACTAAATTCGGGTTTTTTACCATTTGGTCCTACGGCATGAATTAAATTTACATAGTTTGTAATACGAGTATCTTTAGATATTCTTGCTTCTGTTGTATTTAACTCTATTTGTCCAGGTTCATGTTTTTTATTTAAAATTTTAAAATGGTTATAAATAGCACCAGATATACCAGTACCTTTATATTTTGTAGATTTATTAATAAAAGCAAATCCTGCCGCATCTATCATTATATTATCTTTATGAACATAATCAATTAAACTTTTACGAGGTCCTACTATTTGTATTAATGGTGGTGCTGGTCCTGCTGGTTGTATTAAACCCAAACATTTATCTTCAAATTCTCTTAATTTTAATAATGAATCAATCATATATATATATATACATATATTATTATTAAAATTAATTTATTTAAATATAATCTATTTAAGATATTTTTTATACATTTTTAAGCTATTTGCTTTACTCTCCTTATAATCTACAATAGGTTTTACATAATCAATATCTTTTAAATTATACTCTGTATGAAATTTATCCCATTGATGTAAATGTTTACTTTCAACATTCTTTAAATTTGGTAACCAATGTTTTATATACTCGCAATTTTTATCATATCTATCTGATTGTATCCATGGATTAAATACTCTAAAGTATGGTTGTGAATCAGCACCACTACCACTAGTCCATTGCCAATTACCATTATTTACTAAAACATCATAATCAACTAAAGATTGAGCGAAATATTTTTCACCCCATCTCCAGTCAATCCCCAAATTCTTAATTAAAAATGAACTTACAAGTAATCTACCTCTATTATGCATATAACCAGTTTTATTTATTTGAGTCATACAAGCATCAATAACTGGATAACCAGTTCTTCCTTCTTTCCATTTGTTAAATAATGTTCTATTATTATCCCATTTTATGTTATCATATTGTTCTTTCAAACTATCACCAAATCTATCAATAAATCCATAACCCAAATGATAATAAAAATCACGCCAAATTAATTGTCTAATTAATGGGTCTCTTTTACCAAACGCTTTTTTAAATTTTGCATATGCTTCTCTTATACTTATACATCCAAATTTTAAATATGCTGATAGATTTGTTGTTTCAATACTTAATGTATTTCTTGTTTTTTCATAATCTTTGAAATCACGAATTGTTTTTAAAATTGAAATTGCTTGATTACGACCACCTATAACATGTAATTCATCATTATATTTATAGAATTGTTTTGTATCGGTAATACTATATTTTGTTTTACACTTTTTAAATTTCCCATCTGATTTTTTAGTAGTTGGTTTTGGAGGATCATCCTTCAAACATAAATTATAAAAAGGTGTAAATTTTTGATAGTAAGAACCAGAACCATTTAATTTAGTACCCGGTTCATATAAAGTAATATCATGATAATATTTAAAATCAATATCTAATTTCTTACATAATTTCTCAATATCTTTTTCTCTCTTGATAGAATATTTAGTATAATCAGTATTTGTATATATCCCATCAATCTTATTTTTTTTTACTATATCGGTTATAACATCAATATAATTACCTTTACAGTAAACTAAATTTTTTACTTTTTTCTTAAGATAACTTAAACTTTCACACATAAATTGAACTGCATTATCTGATTTAAAAGTATTATCAATAACTTGTTCGGGTGTGAATATAAATATTGGATATATCGAATCACTATTCTCAATACAATTATTTAATGCTGTATTATCCTTAATACGAAAATCTCTACGAAATATAAATATATTATTCATTATTATAATAATATATATATATATATTTTAATTATTTATATCTATTTTAATCAAATAAAAATATATCTCTAGATAAATTATAAATTATTAAATCGGCGGGATGATTACTTTTTATAAAATTTCTATGTTGATAAACCGCGGATATAACTACATCTGCATCTCCACCATGGGTTAGTTCTTCATAACAATATGGATATGGTTTTGTACCAGTTGGACCAAGATAAACTATTTGATTCGTGTCATTTTTAATATGAAAGTGTGGACCACCTGAATCACCTTGGTCTAAAGGACGACCGTCTGTTACTCTCACACAATTTAATTTGCTTCTAAAATTATTTAAAGTTTCAGTCATATTATCTCCTCTCATGTTATCGCTTAAGTTTTCCTGGTCCACTTCTATTCTTACAACATTGAAATCTATTATTTTAGTTTGTCTTATATTTAGATCGTTTTTTCCATATGAATTGTAATCTCTTGTATCTGAATAAGAAGGATAATCACCATCTACAAATACTGCTTCTCCATGTATATTTAAATTATCTTGTAATAAGGGTATAACTTCCATATCTTGATTAAATTTATTTGCTTCTGATGATGGTATCAATTTAATAATAGCAAAATCATTTGTTGTATTTTCATCTCCAAAAGTTCTACCAGGGTATCTAATAAATTCTGATTTTACTCTAACTGTTACTCCATCTGGTTTAAAAGGGAAATTTAAACTATTTACGCTGATTTCAGGAGATATAAAATCATCCGGACCATCTCTATCACAATGGTCTGCTGTTAAAATTATTCCATTTCCAATATATATACCACTACATTTAGCAAAACCCCCCCCCCTTGCTCTATAATTTAAAAAATTTATATTGTGATTACCAGGAGTTCTAAATACAAAATAATCATTATCCTCTAAACTATAATATGTTTTTCCATTAATACCGCTTGTATAAGTAGAATTTCTTTCAGTTGACCTATCTAATAAAACAAGACCCGCATTAATATGATTTAATATTTTTTTTCTATCATTACTATTAATACCTGTTTTTTCAGTAAATAAATAATAGGTAATACCCGGTTTATTTATCTTTAACCAATTATTAGTATGTTTCATTAATCGTTTATAAATACCCATATTTTGATAATCTTTATGAACCGCATCATCTCTTATTTCTAAATCATCATGATCTATACCAGAAACACCAACTATTTGATTATTAATTTTAAATAATGAAAATGTATAAGTCGATTTTGTCATTTTCCCTTCATTCCACCATGGCAATCCATTACTAGAATATACTCGTTTAATTTCGTCCTCTTCATTTGGTTGCAATTGATTTCCATTTTTACTAATTATTTCAGAATTTATGCATAAATTTTCAAATATTTGTAATTTTTCTAATGTTCTTATCATTATATATATATATATTATTTAAAATAATTTATATATTCATATTTATATTTATATTTATAATAATTTTTATAATCCTAATTTTTGTTTAGTATCGCGAACCCATAAAGGATTTGTTGATAAATCTATATATTTTCTAACAAAACCACAAGTTGATTCATTTTGGATAGGACCGCTACGACCAGGTCCATTATTCATTATATTGTTGTGTGTAATATATTTAATTAGATTATCTTCTGAAATTCCAGATATAACACCTGCTTTATTTAAAGCACCCCAAACCATAGCTGATTTTATAGCTGGGTCATCTTGGGAACCTAGACCCTCTATTTGTGATAATTTTCTATTACTTATGATACCTGTGTCTGTATCGTATGCAAGTGGTGGTGCTGGTACTGGTGGTACTACTGGTGGTGCTGGTGCTGGTACTGGTGGTGGTGCTGGTACTACTGGTGGTGCTGGTACTGGTGGTGGTGCTGGTACTACTGGTGGTGCTGGTACTGGTGGTGGTATTGCTCGTGGTGCTGGTACTGGTGGTACTACTGGTTGTGGTGGTGCTGGTACTGGTGGTACTACTGGTTGTGGTGGTGCTGGTAGTGGTGGTGATGGTACTGCTGGTCGTGGTGGTACTGCTGGTCGTGGTGGTACTGCTGGTGCTGGTACTGCACCTGGTGCTTTAAACAGTAAAGTAAATCCATTTTTTGCTGGTTTTACACTAGCTGGTGTATTCGTAGGTTTAAAATTTAATCTTGAATTTTTTTTACATTCGTATGTAAGTCTATTTAAATTATCACCTGATACTATTGAAATTACAAAAATATCTTCAAATTTTCCAAAATTAAATACGGAACCATTGCTAATATCTGTGCTTAATAATATGCGATATTGTTCAGAACCATTTTTAAGTTTTACAAGCGTTGCTTGTAAATAGTATACAATTCCTTCAAAATTTGTTTTTAATTTATTTTCAGTGGTTAATTCTAAAACTAAATTTGAATCAGTTTCTTGTAATCTAATCTGTGGTTTATCTTTTCCTGATATTTTTCGAATAACAAAATTTAAATTAGAGCAATTAGTTGGTTTAATTATAAATGATTTTTTTTTAATTAATTTTAATTTATTATGTGGAATATAACCACCTTTTTGTAATAAACGTAAATATTTATTTTTGTATTTGTAATATTTTTCTTTAAAACGTTCAGAACTGTCCATTTCTATTTTTTGAAAATCATTTTTACCAACACAATCTTGTGATTTCCCTTCATTTAAATCTTTATCAAGAGTAACACATGTAATTGCTTCAAAAAATCTTCTTGCACTATCGGGATAAGATAAATGAATTGAATCTAAACCGGGAAATCCATTTGCTTCAATAAAATAGGCTTTTAAATTTTCATCAACATGAATATCAAAAACAAACATTTTATAGCATCCTTTATATATACCGTCTTTTCCTTTATTATGACAAGATAAAATATTTTCGATTTTTTGAATAAAATTTTTAGAAATATTTTGTATTTGATTAAAAACTTTCTCAAATTCTTCTGATGTTAAACCCATTCTATTATCTGCATTAAATATACTATTATAAGGTCTTAATTTATCTTGAATCATAGTATGTTTTTTTTTGTATAATTTAACTAAATTATTTTTATCTTCATTTGATAATGATACAAATGAATTTTTTATAATATTAATAGTACTATCATTTGAATTTCGTATACGAATTACTTCAGATTTCTCTTGGGGTGATAATGTGTCGGGATTTTTAAGTAAAAGAGGACTTTTTATTAAATTTTTTCTTAATTCTAAATAGTCTTTAACCTTTTCTGATAATTTACTTGCTTCATCTTTAATCTTTTGTTGTATTTCTCGTTTTACTTTTTCTTTATATGGACTTAGATTTGTAATGATTTTATAAAAATTTTTATCTAAATCTAATGTCTCAAATTCTTCATTGCTTGGATAAGATTCATTTGCAGCCATCATAATCATATTTTTATTTATATATGATTCAATTTTATTATTTTCATCTATTTTTACTATAATGAATGGTCTAATATTTACCTTTCTTTTATCAAAATTTTTACGAAATTTTTTAAATCCTGTATATGCTGATTTTATAAATTCACTAACAATGTAAACATTTCCTTGACTTTTACCATCTCCGTTATCAAAAAAATCGTTATATTCATTTATATCTTTAAAAACGGATATACCTCTACCTTGAGAACCAGTTGATATTTTAACAATAACTAAATTATTAGCATTAAATATTTTTTGTATTTTTTCTATTTCTCTATTATATGCAGTTACATTTGTAATTGTTTCTGGTAACCAATCAAAATTAGCATTTTTTAAAAATTCTGTAGTTAAATTTTTATCTCTTAAAGTAGCACCAAATTGAGTTGTAAGATAATCAACATAATACATACTTTTATGTTTATTCAAACGTCCTTTATATGGACTCATAATAGATATTTTAATAAGTCCTTCTTCTTCTCCCCCGTCTCCCACGATTTCTTTAACTGATTTAAAAAAGATTTCATTTACAAAATCTTTCTCAAATAATTCATCAATCATAAAAAAAAATTTATCAGCATTATTTATATTACCTAATGTTAATACTATTAAATCTCTTTTTAAATTTTCTTTAATTGATTTAAATAATTTTTCGGAACCATCATTTAATCTTGCTACGATATCATTGTTATCATTTCTATATAATGATTTCATACTTAATTTAATTGATTCTTTTTGTGCAATATCAGTTTCCTGTTCATCTCCAATATTAATTATATCAGGATATGATAAATTAATTTTCCCATAAGATTTTAATTGTTGCACTGGTTCTGGTTTTGGTTCTGGTTCTGGTTCTGGTTCTGGTTCTGGTTCTGGTTCTGGTTCTGGTTCTGGTTCTGGTTCTGGTT